>JGI24025J20009_10003736_pt1 | contig 10241 bp, 8 predicted proteins | sample Cruoilmetagenom3_FD_20009 | JGI IMG/M metagenome (IMG submission 20009) | reverse complement strand
GCATACATTCCGAAGTAATCATGAAGCAATTGCATGATATGAAAAAGGGGAAGACGGCAGACAGAGAAGGTTCCCCTGAAGAGCATAAAAGTCTTCTGGATCTGCTCAACAGCGACCTGTATTCTATTACAAGTAGTAGCAGCTATATGTTGCTAATAAGAATATTGCTAAGGACAATGATGGAGGTGATGCTTATGGCTGAAGCAGAGAAAATGACAGCTGAAGAAGCTTTTTCTCAGTATCAGAAAGTAATAGACATTTTAAAATATGGCGTATTAAAAAAGAAAAGAAACCAGGGAGAATAATAAATGGAAAATATTATCGAAGTTAGAAAACTTACAAAATATTATGGCAAAACGCTTGCAGTGAACAATATTGATTTTAAGGTAAAGGAAGGTGAGATATTCGGGTTTCTTGGTCCCAATGGAGCGGGTAAAACCACTACAATAAATATGCTCTGTACTATTATAGGCAAGAGCAGTGGCGAACTTTATGTGGACGGAGATGATGTATTTAAAAAACAGGATGAGGTAAGAAAAAAAATTGGTATCGTATTCCAGGAGAGGACACTGGATGAGAAGCTTACCGCAGGTGAGAATCTGTATATACATGGCCGCCTGTATCATATACCGAAGCAGGATATAAGGAAAAGAATTGATGAGGTGCTTGAAGTAGTGGAATTATCCGACCGCAAAAGAAGCCTGGTCAGTTCCTTTTCGGGAGGGATGAAAAGAAGGCTCGAAATAGCAAGGGGTCTTATGCACTATCCAAAAGTATTGTTTTTAGATGAGCCGACTACCGGACTTGATCCTCAAACAAGATCCCATGTCTGGGATTATTTATTGAAATTAAGAAAAAGGCATAATATGACTATTTTTCTGACCACCCACTATATGGATGAGGCAGAAATATGTGATAGAGTGGCAATAATAGACCATGGGGAAATAGTCGCTTATGGGACGCCTGTGGAGCTAAAAAGCAAGTTGGCGACTAAAATAGTAAGGTTTAAAGCAGGAGGTAGAGAGGATGCTGTAGAGATAATAGATAAATTATTTGGCTATAAGGTCCATGAAGCTAAATAGGAATATGCTGGAAGTGGAAGTGGAAGGGAAGCCTACTGATTTNGTNGTTAAATTTACTAAAAAATATGAAGGCAAAATATCACATCTTGATATAGTCAGGCCGACTTTAAATGATGTATTTATGAATATTACTGGAAGAGATATAAGAGAATAGGAGGAAAAATGGTTGCTATTATAACAATATGGTATCGTGAATTATTAAACTACATAAGGGACAGAGCAAGAATATTCAGTTCACTTATGATGAGTATTCTTCTGATGCTTGTATTTACATTTGCTCTTGGTGATTTTGATACATCTGTGCTGGGAATTGAAAAGATACAGTATATGCTGCCTGGCATAATTGCTACTACAATATTTATGACATCAATAAATGGGGCATTGAATGTGGTTATAGATAAATCAGAAGGTTTTATGAGGGAATTTCTAGTCTCTCCGATAAGAAGATCTTCAATTGCAATTGGCAAAATACTGGGGTCAGCCAGTGCAGCTTTAATACAGGGTACTGTTATTTTAATCATCTCTCCTCTTTTCGGGATGAGATATTCATTTATAATGATATTAAAACTATATGCCGGAATGATAGCCATAGCTATTGCTGTTGCAGCTATAGGATTATTTATTGCTTCAAAAGTCAGATCGGCTATGGGTTTTCAGATGTTTGTGCAGATGCTTATGATGCCGATGATGTTTCTATCGGGTGCATTTGTACCTATTGAGAACCTACCTACCTGGTTGAAGCCTGTAGTGTATATAAATCCTGTGACTTATGCGGTAAGCGCATTCAGAAATATATCAGTAGATACTACTAATATACCTGTTAAAGTACTTGAACGTATGGGGTTACTTCTCACATTTGGTGATTTTAAAGTGACTCCTTTTGTATCTATCGGGATATTGCTAGGAATAGGAGCAATTTTTATGCTGCTTGCAGTAAATGTATTTAAAAAAGTATCAATTACTCAAAAGGTAAAACTTAGGAGAGGGGGACCGGGAGGACATTAAAGAATAAAAAAATATCGAGGTTTATGTTTTTATAAATATTTTATATTTTAGGTTGATTATCTTTAATTTTAATCTCAGCCAGAATTTTTCGCTGTATTTTCTAGAGAAATCCTTAGCAGCAAATTTTAATACAATAGGCCTTCCATATTTTAGGCTTAAGTAACGTTTATGCTCATTTATCCATACATAAAGGTCAGATTTAGTTCTATGCGGGAAGTTTTCTATTATTCTATAATGATTTATGATGTCAATAGCAGGTAAATAAATATTATCATACCAGTATAAGGAAGCTTCTTCAAAACTAATTTTTTTATCATCTTCTTTACTGTCTTCATTTAATTGATGCATAAGCTTATTTATTTGTTTCAACATAAAATCATATTTTCCAGGAATAGTAATCCTGGTTTTTATATCAGGTCTGTTTTTTTTGAGTTTTGTAAGGTCTAAAAATTTCTTTCTTTCTGCTAAAATAAACATATCTTTTGGATCCATTTCTTGGGTGATAGGAAATTTAGTTAAAAATTCAGTCACTTCTGCATCTATGTATTTCATACCCATTCTTCTTGCAACACTTATCCTGTGATTACCATCAACTACAAAATAAATCTTGCCTACCTTATGAAGCTGTACAGCTGGGAGATATATATCTTTAGAGAATGCGCTATATATATTAGCCCAACGCTGCATCAGATGAGCTTTTTTGGGCAGAAAGTACTTATCAAAGTCTCTATATCTATCTAAACTTCCAACTATATTATCTATACTGACTGTTTTGATACCAAGGTATCTCTGGTTACGAAGACTGAGTCCTTTCCTTATCTTATCAAATGACAGGAGTTCATTTTCTCTACCAATTAGAAAGAATTTTAAACTATTAAGTAGTGATTTAAATCTAGCATTTTCAAATTCTTGTTTTGAATTATTGCTGCCAGTTTTAAAAGTATCCATATAATATATAAATTATTTCTAAAATTCTATTATTCTATAACCATATGCATTTATAACTTTTGTACCGTCAATATTTGTTAGCCAGTTATTGTCTATTCCATATAGGTGAGTATGACCGTGTATTAAGTATTTTGGTTTATATTTTTTGATAAATTTATTAAAACATTTAAAGCCTCTATGGCATAGGTCTTCTCCATCATGTATTTTATATGGAGGAGCATGGGTGACAAGAATATCAATATATCTTTTTTTAAAACATTTATTAAAATAAAGACGTGGCTTTAGCTTGTTTATTTTCCAGCACATTTCAAAATCTGTATATTGATGCTTACCATCACTATATCTTATAGATCCTTCAAGCCCTCCAATTAATATACCTTTGTATTCAACAATTTTATTATCAAGGTTTATGCAGCCCCCGGGATGATTTCTTTTAATTTTGCTCTCAGTATGTATGTGGTCTTTATGATGATTTCCGAAAACATAAAACAGAGGTTTATTTAACATAGTAACTATAAATTCTAAGTAGTAGCTTGGCAGATCTCCGCAAGAAATTACCAGATCTATATCTTGCATCCTTTCTGGTATAGAATTGCTGTATATGTGATTTATAATTTCATCGCTTATAGCTAGTATTTTCATCGTGGTTATAAATATAATTATTTTGCCTTAAATTTGCAAATGAGACGTGATTTGAGTTTTATATACTTAAAACCAGAATTAGCGTCTGATTTCTGAGCAATAGCCATTTATATATAAAAAAATTTATAAGTATATTAAAATAACTCTTTAATAATAGATATAGACTGAGTAATTTTATACTTATAAGGAAAATGATAGAAAAATATATAAAAATAAGTAAGAAAAATAGTGATAATAAAAATAGTTGTAATTATAAATTTATTTTAAGGAAAATATCTGTATTGATATTTATAGCTTTTTTAGTTTCAACTGCTGTCCAGTTTAGTTGTCCAAAAGAAGTTAGTGCTACTACACTACGGGAATTAGGAAATGAAATTGCAAAACTTGGTGGAGATGAAGAAAAACTGTTAGAGGACATAATAGCATCTGAGACAGCAGTGAAATTAAAAAGAAATGAGATAGAATCTTTAAACGAAAAATTAGATTCATTTGAAATCCAGCTAAAAGGGTTGTATAAAAAGACGGATGAACTCAAGCAGCGTATCGATGATAAAATAGGATTGTTGACGAAAAGAATAATTTTTGCTTATAAGTATGGAAATAATGATATAGCAAAGATTATGATTGGTGCCAGGGATATAAATGAAGTAGTAAATAGTTTATATCTTTTTAAAAATATAATGAGAAGAGATGCCGAAATAATAGAAGAGCTTCGCCTGGAGAAAGAGGAATATGGTAGAATTTTAAGGAAATCCGAAGAGAAGAAAAGGGAGATAGAGGCTTTAAAGGAAAAAATAGAGATTGAAAATCAAGAGTTACTTGAGAATATAGAGTATAATAAATTGCTTTTAGAACAGGTAAAAGGCGAAAAGAGCGAACTGCAAACCTTGCTATCTGAAATAAGGAAAAGAATAGCAAAGGTTCAGCCTCAAGGTCTTACCCTGATTGGTGAGTGGGATATGGTAGCAACTGCTTATTATGCTTACGGCTCCGGGGGTAATGATATAAATGGAAATAGTATAACAGCAATTGGCCTCAGGGCAAGAAAAGGTATAGTTGCTGTTGACCCTAAATTTATACCACTTGGAACAAGAATATATATACAGGGGTATGGGGAAGCTTTAGCAGCAGATACTGGGGGATGGATAAAGGGAAACAGGATTGACCTTTGTTTTGAGTCATTGGAGGAATGCTTTAGATATGGTAGAAGGAAAATAAGAGTGTATCTGGTAGAAGATTAGCTGTTTTTTTAAGAACTTACTGGCCAGGGAACTTGTTGGTTTGAGATTACTAATTTATGGGAAATTATCTGAAACTAAATTACCTTTAATAAATTGTGCAAATTTCTAAAATCTTCTATATACTTATCTTCTGGGATTTTCTTAGCCGTAGTGACGTCCTGTGGTTCATAGAATGGAACTAATTTAAATGAAGGGTTTTCAAATATTCTCATGTGTATTTTATCAATACTGCGATACTTTTTATCTAAAGAGAAGAATTTTTCCAGTATAGTATTAGACACGTCAAGCCCTAAGGAAATAATGACGTGAGGAGTAATAATTGAAATCTCTTTAGAAAGAAAAGAAATGCAGTTATTTATATGCTTTTTTGATGGCTTTATGGCAACGGGTGCTTGCACTGCATCTTTAGATGAAATTTTTCTTGGTGTGCATTTAACAAGATAGGTGATATAAGTATCTTTACTTAAAGAAAGATTTATTTTCTTTATTATTTTTTTTATTAACTTTCCTGAAGGGTCATTAGTAAAGGGTTTCCCAGCTTGTTCGGTACTTTTTTCTATGGGATAATTTCCAACTATGATTATTTTAGCGTTTGGTGATCCTGTTCCAGGAACAGGTTTATTTCTTAATTTAGCTAAATCTGAACACTTTTTACATTGTGTAACTTCTTCTGCTAATTTTTTTAAGCTTTCTTTAGCACTTATTGGCATGATTATAAAATTATACACTATAACTATTTTGGAGTAAATATAAAATCTAAAAGTGGAATGGCAATAAGCAATTTAACTTTAAGTCGACCTGACTGTAATTCAGATAGTTTTTTAATTCTAATTTTTTTAAATACGCTATATTATTATAAGTTTTTAACCCTTAATTTTATATTGAATTCATAGCTATACAATCTGCTATTCATGCTTTTAATAATTTATAAGTTAAAAAATTAATCTAAAAAAATGCTAAATTTGTTACAATTATTAATATATTTTGTTATAATCTTATGAAATAAGCTGGAGGAAAGTTTTGTTTAAGTATTATTTTACTGTTATCAAAAAGGACTGATTACTATGAAAATTTCTGATTTACCAAAATATGAACTGAAACCTGAAGAAATAAAAAAAATTGATGAAATAATACAAAAATATAAAGGTAAAAAGAGTGCATTAATTCCAATCTTACAAAAAATTCAGGAGCATATTGGTTTTATACCTGTAGAAGTCCAGAAAAAAGTAGCAAAAATGTTAGGTATACCCGAAAAAGATGTTTATGGAGTAGTAACTTTCTATTCATTCTTTTCTATGATTCCCGGGGGCGAGAATAATATAAGAGTTTGCATGGGAACTGCATGTTTTGTAAGCGGGGGGAAAATAATTTTAGAAAAATTGGTTAAAGAATTTGGCATCGAACCTGGACAGACTACTGCTGATAGGAAATACTCATTACAGGTTAATAGGTGCCTCGGTACCTGTGGTATTTCACCAGTAATTGTAGTTAATGATAAGTTCTATCAGAAGGTGAATCCTGAAAAAGTTATTGATATCATTCATTCTTGTGAAAAATAAAATTCCATCTATTTTTTAACTTCATTTGAATTTTTAAGAAAAAAAGATTGATTAATTGGATAAAAAATACATAAAAATAAGAACAAAAGACGACCTTTATAATATCAAGGAAGAAGTAAAAAGAAAAAAAGCTCTAAATCTTAGTGGAACTAAATATAGAATAACAGTACATCTTGGAACATGTGGTATAGCTTCAGGTGCTGGAACAATACGAGACTTAGTAAAAGAAGAAATATATTCAGGAAAACGTAATGATATCGAATTTACCACATCAGGGTGCGTGGGGTTTTGTGCTCTTGAGCCAATGCTAACTATCCAGTCATACAATATGCCACCTGTTACTTACTACAGTCTTGATAAAGATAAAGTAAAAAAAATTTTTAAAAGTCATATAGATAATGGAGAAATAGCAAATGAACTAGAACCAATAACTAAAAACTCCACACTTTCAAATTTTTATAAATATCAGGAGTCTCGAGTTTTAAGAAATCGTGGCAGGATTGATCCTTTTAAAATAGAAGATTATATTGCAAATGACGGCTATTTAGCTCTTGCAAAAGTTATTGAAATTAACAGTCCTGAAAAAATCATTAAAGTTATCTCAGAATCAGGCCTGCGGGGGCGTGGAGGAGCAGGTTTTCCAACAGGTAAGAAATGGGGATTCTGCAGGAATGCCAGATCTACAAATGGAATTAAATATGTAATATGCAATGGTGATGAAGGGGACCCCGGCGCTTTTATGGATAGAAATTTACTTGAATCAGATCCACATTCTATTCTTGAAGGGATGCTTATAGCAGCCTTTTCAATTGGTTCAAATAAAGGATACCTTTATATAAGAGCAGAATATCCTCATGCAGTCAGAACTATGGAGCAGGCAATAAGACAGGCAAAAGATTACGGCCTTATAGGTGAAAACATATTAAGTAGTGATTTTAATTTTGATGTGGAAATATATCAGGGTGCAGGTGCATTTGTATGTGGAGAAGAAACTGCACTTATGAGATCAATTGAAGGCAAAAGAGGCATGCCCAGCCCCAAACCGCCATTTCCTGCAAATGAAGGACTTTATGGAGAGCCCACACTTATAAATAATGTAGAAACACTGTCAAATATTCCACAAATAATTTTAAATGGGTCAAAGTGGTTCAGCAGTATTGGAACAGAAACAAGTAAAGGAACAAAGATATTTGCTTTAACTGGAGCAGTTAAGAATGTTGGACTTGTAGAGATACCGATGGGTACGACTATAAGAGATATTGTATTTAAAATTGGTGGAGGAACAAAAAAAGGGAAAAAATTTAAAGCAGTACAATTAGGAGGGCCCTCCGGCGGGTGTATTCCTGAAAAATTCATTGATGTTCCTATTGACTATGAGAAGGTAAAAGAAGTTGGTGCAATAATGGGTTCAGGCGGAATGATAGTTTTAGATGAAGATACTTGTATGGTAGATCTTTCAAGATATTTTATGAAATTTATTCAAGAAGAATCCTGTGGACAATGTGTACCATGTAGAATTGGTACTAAAAGAATGTTAGAAATACTGGAAAGAATTACTAAAGGAAAAGGAAAGAAAGGAGATATTGAAAAACTTGGAAAACTATCGGCTGTAATTAAAGAGACTTCTCTCTGCGGATTGGGGAAGACNGCTCCTAATCCTGTGATTAGTACAATAAAGTATTTCAGGGAAGAATTTGAGGAACATATTAGAACTCAAAAATCATGTAAAAGGCTTCATGCAAAAAATAAAAAAAAGTAAATATTTTAATATAGGCATTTTAAGAATTGAAAATAGTATGACTGGAAATTTAAGTATTGAAAAGTAACTCAAACGCCTGGACTAATAAAAAAATGTTAAGCAAAAAAACCGCTATAGAAAATACAAATAAATCAAACGATAAAATAAAAATTTATATTAATAACGAAGTTTTTTATACTTCACCTGATAGAAGTATCCTGGAAGCATGTCTTGAAAATAATATTTTTATACCCAACTTATGTTATGACCCCAGGCTTAAATCTCAAGGGGCATGCAGGCTTTGCGTTGTTGAAGTAGAAGGGATGCCAGAAGCTGTTGCCTCTTGCGTAACAAAAGTAAAGGAAGGGATGAAAATTAAAACAAATACTCCCCATATAAAAGAGCTTGTAAAGACAAATCTGGAGTTAATAATATCCGATCATCCTATGGATTGTATGACCTGTGAATCATGCGGGAATTGTATGCTTCAGGATCTGGCATATATGTATAATATTAAAGATGTACCCTACAGAGGAGAAACTCACCAAAAAAAAGTTCTCGAAGACAACCCATTCATATTAAGAGATAACGAGAAATGTATACTTTGTGGAAGATGTATCAGGATGTGCGATGATATTGTTGGAGCTAATGCTATTGGTTATGCTGGTAGAGGTTTTGAATGTGAAATAGTTCCTGCGTTTGAACAATCGCTTAAAGAAACAGACTGCGTGTTATGCGGTAATTGTATCTCAACCTGTCCTGTTGGTGCACTTCAAGCAAAGCCTTATATTGGGAAAGCCCGTATCTGGGAAACAACAAAAGTTCAAACAATCTGTCCATACTGCGGGGTGGGCTGTGTAATTGATCTCCATATAAAAAATAACAAAATTGTAAATGTGACATCAGAGGCAGGAAGCCATGTAAATAATGGCAACCTTTGCGTAAAGGGAAGATTCGGTCTTGATTTTGTTAGCAGCTCTGAAAGACTTGACTCTCCTATGATAAAAACAGCGAGCGGTGAATTCAAAAAAGTAGGCTGGGAAAAAGCAATAAAAACAGTTTCGGATAGGCTACTGGCTATAAAAAGTAAATATGGGCCTGATTCTATTGCTGTTCTTAGCTCAGCGAAATGTACCAATGAAGAAAATTTTTTAATGTCTAAATTTGCCCGGGCAGTAATTGGAACTAATAATATAGATCACTGCGCAAGGCTCTGCCATGCATCAACAGTTACCGGCCTGATACCAACCTTTGGAAGCGGTGCAATGACAAATTCTATTGAAGACATAAAATATGCTGATGCTGCAGTAGTAATCGGGTCAAATACAACAGAAACCCATCCTGTGATAGGGTATGAGATTATAAGATGTATTCAGGAGAACGGACTAAAACTAATTGTAATAGACCCAAGAGAAATTCCTATAACAAAATATGCAACTGTACATTTAAAACAAAAACCAGGGTCCGATATTGCTGTTATTCTTGGAATTATGAAACTTATTTATGAGCAGGGACTACATGATAAAAACTTTATTGATAATAGAACTGAATACTTTGATGAGTTTATCAAATGTTTCCTATCATATACTCCAGAAAAAGTAGCAAAAATTTCTGGTGTAGATAGTCAAGATTTAATAGAAGCAGCAAACATTTACGGGTCTGCTAAAAGTGCTTCTATATTCTACGCAATGGGAATTACTCAGCATACCTGCGGTACAGATAATGTTATAGCTCTGGCAGATCTTGCATTGCTTACAGGCAATATTGGTAGAAAAGGTACAGGTGTAAATCCTTTAAGAGGCCAGAATAATGTACAGGGAGCTTGTGATGTGGGCGCACTGCCGGATTTATTAAGCGGGTACCAGGATGTTGAAAATGATAATCTAAGACTGAATTTTGAAAAGAAATGGTCAAGGACTTTACCTTCTAAAAAAGGTATAACCGTAACTGAAATAATTGAGGGAGTAAATTCAGGCAGAATTAAAGCTATTTATGTTATGGGTGAAAACTTAATGCTTAGCGACCC
>JGI24025J20009_10003734_pt1 | contig 10250 bp, 8 predicted proteins | sample Cruoilmetagenom3_FD_20009 | JGI IMG/M metagenome (IMG submission 20009) | reverse complement strand
CAACTTTCCATGCTGACGTTGCCTGCTCGGCCGCTTGCTTACTCGCTGAATTTTTATGTTGCAGGTTTTGTAAACGAGCTTGATCATGCCGGCTTTGTTGTTCAGATACCTCAGCGGCTCGGCATAATGCCTCAGCCGCAACAAGTCCTTTTTGGGCTTGTAATACTTTTGCATTGATTTGGGCATCATCTAGTTTAGCAAGAACTTGCCCTTTCTTAACCTCATCACCCTCACGGGCTTTCAGCTCGATAATTTTGCCCGCTACCTTGCCAGCTACCGTGTAATGATCACCTTCAATACGGCCATTCGCTTGAACAAGCCCCTCTGGCAAAGGGGTTACACGAAAAAATAACCACCAAACAGCAATAAAAGCGGCTACGGCTATTATCACAAACGTTAAGGTCATGGTTTTCTTCATTAAATTACGCATTATTTTCCTTTATTTATAGTTCATCCATTGCTCACTTCTGCCACAATCCTGCCAAAACCGCATCAACACTAGCAATTTAAATGATTATATACGCTAAATGTCTACAAACTGCCTGCATCCAACACTTTTGTGTTAGCAAGTAGTCCATTCCCATGACGGCCCAAGTTTGCCTTTAAATAGGGTTCATTCCATACCTACATAACGCCTAATACCCTATGTAACAGGGCAATAAACTCACGGTATAAAATATCAAGACAGTTGTTTGGCTGGATCAAACAGGTTGAATCATTAATGCTGGTCATTAGTATGTTTGAAAACAACGTCACCTTACAGATTATTTAGGCTAGCTTTCTGCATATCACGATGATCAACTAGGGTTATTCTCAGGTATTACTACACAACTCTAACCTTCCAAAACATATCGCCCTGGGGCATCGGCTAGAAGGTGGGCCGCTCCTTTATTGCCGCCCATTTCTGGTGGTGATAGCTTCTGTTTGCACTGTCCGTCCAGCCACCGCTGCCACTCTAGCCACCAGGAACCCTCTTGAAGGGGTATAGTTTCAAACCATTTATCGGGTGCAATATATTTGTCTTCACCCCTCTTTAATGAAGTACGATAGTGGCGTCTAGGATGACCTGGCTCACTGATAATCCCGGCATTATGTCCACCACTCGCCAGCAAGAAAGTCACGTCTGTTCGTGTCAGGCTTTTGATCTTATAAACTGATTTCCAAGGGGCGACATGGTCTTTTTCTGCACCCACGACAAACAGTGGGCAGCGAATATCTCCCAAAGAAACTGACTTGCCATGTACCCGATAGCGGTGCTCTGAAAAGTCATTATTCATAAAGAGCTGTTCAAGGTATTCAGAATGCATTCGGTAAGGCATCCGTGTTGCATCACTATTCCAAGCCATCAAGTCATTCATCTCGGCACGTCTACCCATAAGATAGTCATGCAATACTTTTGACCAGATTAGATCATTAGAGCGCAGCAACTGAAAGGCACCCGCCATCTGTTTTGTATCCAAATAGCCTTGGTCCCACATCATGTCTTCCAAATAGGCGACCTGACTGTAATCGGTAAACAACATCAATTCACCCGCTTCAGAAAAATCAGTTTGCGCGGCCAAAAGTGTCATTGAGCCAATTGGTGTATGTTCTTCTTTCGCCAACGCGGTTGCGGCCAATGTTAATAAGGTCCCCCCAAGACAATACCCTACTGTGTGGATTTTCTGATCAGGAATTATGGATAAAACTTCTTTTAATGCCGCCATCACACCTAAATCAATATAACTCTCTAGCCCTAAATCACGGTCAGTTTCAGTTGGGTTTTTCCATGAAATCATAAAAACAGTATGCCCTTGATCAACCAAAAATTTGACCATTGAGTTCTGCTCAGATAAGTCCATGATGTAGTACTTCATAATCCAAGCTGGCACAAAAAGAATGGGCTCCGCATAAACTTTTTCAGTTGTTGGGCTGTATTGAATTAACTCAATCAGTCGATTGCTGTAAATCACTTTTCCAGCTGTTGTAGCCATATTTCTACCCACCTGAAATGATTCAACCCCAACAGGGCCTGCTCCGCTCTGATTTCGTTCCCAATCTTCCAAAAAGTTTTGAGTGCCTCTCACCAAATTCATGCCGCCTTCTTGCACCGTAACAAGTAGCAAATCAGGGTTGGTGATCAAAAAATTTGAGGGTGAGATCACATCCAATAACTGGCGTGTCGTAAACGAAACAACATTCTCATGATGCTTAGAAACACCATGAACACCCCCTATCGCGTTGTGCCACCATTGCTGAGTCAATAAAAATGACTGAGCATAGAGTGAGAACGGCAATGTCTTCCAAGCATCTGATTCAAAGCGCTTATCTTGTGGCAACGGCTCTATACAGTACTCATTGTCCACATCACTTCCAAGGTAAGTCAGACGCTTAACAACATAACTCAGAAAACGGCTGTTTTTCTTAATTGCTTTTTTAACTAATTCTCCTTGTTTTCCCGGTGAATTAGCCAAATGTATCGCCCAATCCATATAAGCTAACATCATTGATGTTGGTGAAATGCCTGCCGTTATTTTCCCTTCAGCAGCGTGAATAATACGATCTAACGTGTTAACACTTGTAGTAGGGTGTCTATGTTCCATAATAACTCCTTGCCTATACGATCAATTAAATACCTGTTGCCACTAAAATGTAAAGGTAATATAACGACTTGATAATTCGTATTTAATAAAACATCTCTACCCGTTAGCGTAACGACTTATTAATAGGGAAATGTCGTGTCGTTTTCAAAACTGTCAGCAATGGAAAACGCTATGTCTGAGAAACTAAATCGCGAGCAAATCATCCAACAGTTTGATGCACACAATGAAGGCCTTTCTACGACTGAAGCCGAGCAGCGCCTACTCAAAAAAGGTGAAAACCGGCTAGAAGACACCGAGCATAATCTACTAGCGCTATTACTCAGCCATTTTTGGGGCCCCATCCCTTGGATGATTGAAGCAGCCGCCTTACTTTCTGCTGTGGTTCAGCATTGGGCCGATTTTACGATTATCTTAACCTTACTATTGTTCAATGCCATTATCGGTTTTTGGCAATCGTATCAAGCCGGAAATGCCGTTGATGCACTAAAGCCTTAAGCAGTCATATCTGCCGTGATGGCCAATGGCAACAAATTGAAGCGCGCTTCCTTGTCCCAGGCGACCTCATTAAACTGAAGCTGGGTGATATTATTCCTGCCGATTGTCTTTTGCTGGATGGAGAATACCTGACGGTTGACCAGTCAGCACTCACGGGTGAATCATTGCCGATAACACGAACTGAGGGAGAGCTTATTTACTCTGGAACGGCGGTTTCCCAAGGTAATATGACAGCGATTGTCAGTGAAACGGGGCGTGAGACATTTTCAGGTAAAACTGCGGGGCTTGTTTCAAGCGCCCATTCTGTTTCCCATTTCCAAAAAGCTATTCTAAAAATTGGTAACTACCTCATTTATATGAGCCTTATATTGGTTGCGCTGTTGATCACTGTGCAGCTTTACTGGGACATCCCACTGATAGAACTTATTCAATTTTCACTCATTCTTATTGTTGCCTCCATACCCGTTGCAATGCCGGTTGTTCTCTCTGTCACCATGGTGATTGGCGCACTAAAGCTTTCAAAAATGAAGGCTATTGTGACCCACCTTGAATCAATTGAGGAACTAGCGGGCGTTGATATTCTTTGTTCCGATAAAACGGGCACCTTAACACTTAACAAGCTGACGCTAGGAAAACCTATTTTACTCACGGCAGACCCGGTCTTGAAACTAAAGTCGACTTGTTGAGTTATACCCAAAAAAGTTATCGCCCCTATAACCCGGTGGACAAGCACACTGAAGCCGAGATTAGTGACCCGCATAACAACACATTCTTGGTCACTAAAGGCGCGCCACAGGTTATTCTTGACCTTATTGAGAACAATGAAGCGCTTGCTCTGGACCTTAACGCTGAGATTGGACGGCTTGCTAAACGGGGGTATCGAGCGTTGGGTGTCGTACCGATAAGACTGGAGTGTGGGAATACATGGGCTTATTGGCCCTGTTTGATCCACCGCGTGAAGACTCTGCCAGCATGATCCAAGAAGCCAAAGAACGTGGTGTACACACAAAAATGATTACCGGTGACAATATTGCCATTGCCATCGAAACGGCCAAAAACCTTGGGATGAACAGCGCTATCAGCACTGCAAAATAGTTATTTGGAAGAAAAGATCAAAACGATGCCGAACGGGCGCATCAAATTGAAAAAAGCGAAGGACTTGCCAAGTTTTTTCCTGAGCATAAATTTACCATCGTTCAGACATTACAAGAGAACGACCATATCGTTGCGATGACCGGAGATGGCGTTAACGATGCCCCAGCCCTAAAGCAGGCTAATATGGGTATTGTGGTAAGTAGTGCGACAGATGCAGCAAGAGCGGCGGCTGACGTTGTTCTGACCCAGCCTGGGCTCTCTGTTGTTACCCATGCCATTGATGAAGCTAGGCGAATTTTTGGGTGCATGAATACCTACACGGTTTATCGGATCACTGAAACCATTTGTATTATGATTTTTATGGTACTTGCGATGACGACGTACGAGTTCTACCCACTCACCCCCGTTATGATCATTCTGCTGGCCTTGCTCAATGATTTACCGATTATGACCATTACCTACGACAATACGTGGCTTGACCTTAAGCCGGTACGCTGGAAAATGGAACGTGTGCTAAGCATTGCAACCGCTCTTGGCATCGTGGGTGTCATGTCTAGTTTCGGATTACTTATATTTGCCGAAAAGTGGCTGCCAATAAGCCCTCAAGAACTACAGGTTTTTATCTTTCTAAAAATGTCTGTGGCCGGTCACCTAACTCTATTTGTCGCGCGTACCAAAAAACCTTTCTACACAAACCCTCACCCTTCACGTATTCTATTTTTTGCCATTATTTCTACCATTATCGTTATTAATGGCTGGCTCATGCACCCACTTTCGTGGGACTATGTTGGCTTGATTTGGGCTTATGCCATCGTTTGGATGTTCATTGCTGACTGGATCAAGGTGCGTGTTTATCATCATCTAGAGCGAACTGAGATAGAACTACTACCTAATAAATAATAACTATGAATACTGCCTACATTACACACCCCGACTGCCTTAAACATGAAATGGCTCAAGGCCACCCAGAACAGCCTGGTCGGCTTCTGGCCATACAGGATCAGCTTCAAGCACAACAGCTATGGGATTTTCTTGAGCATTTTGAGGCACCGCTTGCAAGCCAGCCATCACTGCTTCGAGCCCACTCCCAACAGCATATTGATACGATCTTTACAAATGCACCTCAAGCGGGTCAGCCGCTCTTTCATGTAGATCCTGACACCTTCATGAATGAACATACGCTATCTGCCGCTCTGAGGGCCGCAGGCGCAGGAATCCTTGCTGTTGACTTGGCAATGGACAAGAAAATAGATAATGCCTTCTGTGCCATTCGCCCACCTGGTCACCATGCCGAGCATGATAACGCGATGGGCTTTTGTTTTTTTAACAATATTGCCGTTGCTGCAGCTCATGCACTCGAAGAACATAAACTGGAACGCATCGCCATTATTGACTTTGATGTACACCACGGCAATGGAACTGAAGATATTTTTGAGAACGACCCAAGGGTTATGGTCTGCTCCAGCTTTGAGCACCCTCTCTATCCTTACTCTGGCCGTCCAACTGTTCCTGGCCACCTTATTAACTGTCCTCTAAAGCCCGGTTCTGCAGGGCCTGAGTTTCGGATGACCGTACAAAAAGAATGGCTGCCCGAATTAGAGGCATTTAAGCCACAATTTATTTTCATTTCCGCAGGCTTTGATGCCCACATGGAAGATGATATGGCTCATTTACAACTTAATGAAAGCGATTATAAGTGGGTTACCCAAGAGATCTTTCAAGTTGCAGAAAGGCATGCTGACAACCGCATTGTTTCAATGCTTGAAGGGGGCTATATGCTTGATGCTCTGGGTAGAAGCGTAGAACAACATATTAGGGTTTTAATGGGGCTTGGGTGAGTATGCCTCCCTTTAATCTCGCCCGTTTATCGCTTAATACCTCAATCGCGTAACGTTAACCTAACGTCAACAATAGCAGCATCATCTGGATTTCTAGCAACTGAAAAACCGGCCTTTTTACAAATTGATATCATCACATGGTTCTCGGTCATCACCTCACCATAAATCTCATCTAAGTCCTGGGTTTTTGCATATGAAATAATCCGGTGCATTAACAATGTCCCTAACCCTAGCCCACCAACAACGTGGTTAACAACCAAAGAAAATTCAGCACTATTGACCCGTGGGTCTCTCATTAACCGTACCACGGCATATAGCTTACACTCGCCATTACACTCAGGGTCTGTCACCGTCAGTGCCATTTCACGGTCATAATCAATTTGGGTAAAACGCGCTGCCATCAAATGATCCATTGTTTTTAGTACATGAAAAAACCGAAAACGAATTTCTTCTTTGGTCAGCTGGTTGAAGTTTTCAATTAAAGCAGGCTCATCTTCCGGCCTAATAGGCCTAATTTTAAATGTTTGACCTGATTTAAGACGAACTAATTCCTCGTGCTCCTGTGGATAAGGGTGAATGGCTAATTGCTTAGCTCCAGCGGTTTTTTTAATGGAGACTTTAATGCGAGCATCCAGTACGATCACCCCATCTGGGTCGACCAACAAGGGATTAATATCCAGCTCTGCCAGGTGATCTAGGTCCACCACCATCTGTGAGAGCTTTATTAAGGTTAATAAAAGCTCATCCATATTGACTGCTTTTTGGTCACGGTAGCCTTTCAAAAGCTGGCAGACATTGGTTCTAGACACCAAGTCTTTTGCCAACTTCAAATTAAGTGGTGGTAGTGCAAGCGCCTTGTCATTAATAATTTCTACCGCTGTACCCCCTTGGCCAAATAATATAACAGGACCAAACGTCTCATCATTCAATACACCGAGAATCAGTTCGTGTGAACCTTTACTGTTAACCATTTTTTGCACAGTAAACCCTTCAATCCGTGCATCGGGCCGAGCTTCTCTAGCGGCTTGCTCAATATCTAACGCCGCCTGTCTAGCCGCTTCTGCACTCCTTAAATTTAAAGCAACCCCTTTTACATCAGATTTATGCAGAATATCAGGTGAAAATAACTTCACCGCGACAGGGAATCCAAGTGCCTGTGCGAAAGCCGATACCTCTTCTGGTGATTTGGCTAGGTGAGTTGTCACCGTTGGGATGCCATAAGCATCAAGCACCGCTTTTGCTTCCAATTCATTAAGCCACTCTCGCCCTTCTGAGATAACCTTAGCAACAATACCCCACGCCTTATCTGAATCAAACNCCAAGTCNTCTNCNAGTGCCGGNGGTGTTTCCATCAAAATATCTTGGTTACGTTTATAACGAACTAAATGCATAAATGAATTAATGGCCGCCTCTGGTGTCGCATAACTGGGTATGTCCCGATGAGCAAATAGGCGTCGGCTTTCCTCTGCTGTTGCACTACCCGCCCAACTAACGAGTAGGCACTTGTCACTCTTCTTTGCAACAGAAGAAACAGCGTCAGCCGCTTTCAAACTTGAGGCAACCGCGGTTGGGCAATTCAACACCAAAACAGCATCAACCCCATCGTCTCGCTGAATAAGCTCAAGCGCATCAGCATAACGGCTAGCGTCAGCGTCACCAATAATATCAATGGGGTTCCCATGCGACCAATTAGACGGTAACCTTGCCTCCAACTTTTTCAACGTTTCTTTAGATAAATTGGCCAGCACACCGCCTTCCTCAATCAATACATCCGTTGCTAGCACACCCATCCCGCCACCATTGGTTAAAATTGCAAGACGGTCTCCTTTAAGAGGCTTAATGGCGGTTAGCGAGGCGGCGGCATAAAATAAATCACTCATTCCATTCGCTCTTAGTAAGCCGCACCGATTAAATGCTGCGCCATAAACCTCATCGGCACCGGCTAACGCACCCGTATGTGACGCTGCGGCTTTTCTGCCTTCATCCGAACGCCCTACCTTTAACACCACTACCGGTTTTGTACGAGCAGCAGCTCGTGCAGCCGAAATAAACTGGCGTGCATGGTGTACGGACTCCATATAAATCAATATTGCATCGGTATTAGGATCCGTTGACATGAAGTCAAGCATCTCTGGAAATCCAATGTCGGCCATATCGCCAAAAGAAACTAAATGAGAAAAACCAATGTCACGCCCACATGCCCAATCAATAATGGATGTCAACATGGCACCAGATTGAGAAATAACTGCAATTTTCCCTTTTTTAGGCATTAAATGACTAAAGCTGGCGTTCAATCCATTAATGGGTGAAAGAATACCAAGGCAATTAGGACCAACAATTCGCATATGATGTTTTCTAGCCTCAGACATCACTTGGCTTTCTAACAAGCCGCCCTTTTCATCCTCCCCTTCTGAGAATCCAGCACTGATAATAATAACGCTTGACACACCTTTTGAACCCAGTGCTGCAATGACCTTGGGAACCGTTTTTGCCGGTGAAACAACCACCGCTAAATGTGGCACGTCGGATAACGCATCTACCGTTGGGAAACAGGGAACACCCAATACCTTATCGTATTTTGGATTCACCGCACTAATGCCAGCCGATGACAAGCCGCCTGCCAGTAAGTTTTTAATAATAATTTTTCCTAAGGAGCCTTCACGGGTGCTCGCCCCAACAACAACAACTTTCTTTGGTGAAAAAAAGTGAGCAATCGATTTCATACATTTTACCTAATTAGTCTTTTTATCATTTATCAATCACGGTATAGCTGTCGTAAAAACAAACCTTTGACTATACTTTGTCTAACTACATTACCACCTGTACATGGCAATAAATTATTCTTACTCGTGCCCTAAACGCTTTACCCGCCCGCGTAGCCATTCAAGCTCTTCAAGTAACTCTAACGCCAAAGCTGATCCTGCTGCATTAACGCCCAAATCACGCTCCATTCTCAATACAAAACGAATCCGCTGCACGCATAACCCTTGAAAACGCCAACTCTCAACATCTTCGCCGTATGGCTCAACAATACCTTCTTCAACTATCTCAACGATTCGCTCAACGGGGATGTCACAAACATGGCTTATTTGATTCAATGTCAACGACACGTCTTCTTCAACCACTTCACCGATAAATAATGCTAATAGATCTGTATTTGTCATGGTCACACCCCCAAGTGTGTGCGAGGATTAAAAGCCAACTCTTCTTCCATCTTACGGTAAGCCGCTTTTGCTGATTCAGTGTCGGCTGGCGGTAGTGCTATTTGGATCACCACATAAAAGTCACCCGGTTGTTTACCCGGAATTCCACGGCCTTTCAAGCGTAATTTACGACCCACTGATGAGCTCTCAGGGATCGCCATTTCGACCATACCTGTTGGCGTCGGGACTTTAACTTTAGTGCCTAAAGCAGCTTCCCAGGGTGTGACAGGAAAATCGAGGTAAACATCTCCACCCTCGATGTGATATAGCTCGTGTGCTTTAAATTCAATTTGCAAGTAAAGGTCACCTGCTTCACCACGGCCCATGCCAGCACCACCCTGTTTCGCTAACCGGACGTGTTGACCTTGTCGTATTCCTTTAGGAATCTGAACATTCAGCTTGCGCTCTTTTAACTGTGGACGACCATCCGCACCCAGCACCGTATGTTTTAAAGTAATGGTTCTCGTCGCCCCCTTATAAGCATCTTCAAGGTTAATGACAACTTTTGCATGCGTGTCCTCTCCTCGTCTATGAAGCTCTCGATGAGTTTGCCCATCAAAACCATTTGCTGAGGCATGACCGTACAGACTTTCAAAAAAATCACTAAATTGCTCCGCATCAAACTGCTCGGCATCACCACCACGAAACTCAAACCCCTGATCCCAATTAGGTGGTGGTTGAAAATCTTGCCCACTTTGCCAATTTGAGCCAAGCTGGTCGTATGCCACTCGCTTTTCAGGGTCTTTAAGAACCGCATATGCCTCACCCACCTCTTTAAATCGCGTCTCAGCATCGGGCTCTTTATTTATATCAGGGTGGTATTTACGTGCCAATTTGCGATAAGCTCGCTTGATTTTAGCCTGAGTGGCATCGCGTTCAACACCCATAACCTTGTAATAATCTTTATATTCCATAATGTGTTATATCTCTACTTTAAAATACAAGACTAATGGTTAGCCTTCTTCTAGTGCTGACAAGTACTCACCTCGCATCGCCAAATGATTGAGGTAAGCTCTTTTCAGAAGAGATGCTTGAGC
>JGI24025J20009_10003733_pt1 | contig 10254 bp, 5 predicted proteins | sample Cruoilmetagenom3_FD_20009 | JGI IMG/M metagenome (IMG submission 20009) | reverse complement strand
CCCAATAGCTGTGTACTTATTGGTTATTGTCTTACCCGCGGTAGTAGCGGGCATTCTGTATTACTCTTTTCCCGAAGGCCCACTATGTGGGTGGGGCATAGAGTTTTATTTTATGGGATTGCTATTATTTCCTCTAATATTAATTCCTTATGGCTGAAAAACCCNAGACAAACGAACTTCTGCTTTAGGGAGCGTTGTGGGGTGGATAGGTTACTCACCTCTTTATTCTTTAATTAACTATGCGGACTTTTCTGCTTCCATAGGACTATGGCTATTCTCTTTTCTCGTTCCGATACCGGGAGTCTTCGTTGGATGTGCGGCAGCAGAAAGAGATAAAACACTTACTGCTTGGACGGTCTTAGTGTATGTGGCGGTTTGTATGTTGGAGTTGTTTTTTGGGATGTGCCCTTGGGTTGACTGATAAGCTGTATTCTGCATTCTAGGGAAAAGAACAGGAGGAAAGAGGGTTTAGCCCCTCACGCTCTTCTCGAGAATGGAATACCAATTGTAGAGAATTTGGTTAATCTGGAAAAAATCGAGGATGAGCGTGTGTTGTTTGTACTTCAACCTGCGGGCTGAGTAATTGTACACTGTGTATGCCAACTGGGCTAGGATAAACCCTTACTCTACGCCCAAATCCCCTCAGGTTCAAGAAAAAGATTTAAGCGAGAAAACCCTTTATCAAACTATGAAAAGAGGAAAGCAGAGGGCAACAATCTCTTTTATCATTGTTCTTTTACTGATTCTAAGTTTCTTTGCTTTCTCCAGTCTGTTTTCTGGTCCAGAACCAGACGAAGAAGAGTGCTATGGTTATATAATCCCTTTGGGAACGTGTCCAGAAGAAGAGAGACCTGAACAATTTATAACAGTGAATATGATCAATGATCTGTTAAGAAACAATGTTTCTGTCTATTGGTCAGTTTGTGATTTTTCAGCCTTATCGAAACCTTTGTATGGAGAAGAAGCCAGCCCTAAACAGTACGAAAAAGGTTCCTTTCTCATATCATTCAGTGGAGATCTCTTCAGAGATAGATTAGCGACAAGAATCATCTATGATTACAATCTTCAAAAGGGTACTCAAGCAAGCAAGTTACTCGAACCTTTAAAGGTAGAAGCGCATCCGTTGGAGCCTGCAAAAATTGCATACCATTTTGGTCCTTTGGTGGACACGTGTGCGCTCCATTATATCGGGGCAGCGGAATCAGGAGGCTTCTTTTCGAATGAATTGCTAGAAGATGGAGAAGCGGCAGAGTTGTTGAACAATGAGGATTTTAATCTCTTCGTTTGGCCAGGGGCAGATGATACCACCCTCTCAGGATTTCTTTCTTTGTTGTCCAACAAAGATGCCAAAGCTATCAGGAATTTTGTATCAAGTGGAGGGGGGTATATAGGTAGCTGTTACGGAAGCTATCTGGCAAGTTCTGGTTTGCTTGGGCTTCACATCCCTCTAGTATTTTTGCATTTAATAGACAGCACAACAGTCTTTATGGCCTTTCCAGTGGTGGGTCCGATAGAGATCGAAATAACTGATCAGGACTTACCAATAGTTTATGGAATAGGAAATCAAACAAGGTCAATCTACTATGGTGGGCCTCGTTTCTTTCCGGGTAAAAACTCCCACGTTTTTGCCAGATACAGAAATCTGACAGAAGAAATGAAACCCTCTCCTTACCTTGAAATTATCCCTCTTATTAATCTCAACAAGATTCCACCCAACTCGGTTAAAAGGATATGGATTTCACGGGCTTTGGATAGCCCAGCATTTATAACCTCTCAATTTGACAAGGGAAAGGTCATCGCTTTTGGTCCCCATCCCGAGCTTATGCCCCCGACTTTCTCTCAGTCTGCAGGGAAAGGAGAAATTCCTGAACAAATTAGGCTTACCCACAACGCTTTCTTCTACGCTACCGCTCAAGAGCAAAGGGAGGTAAAGCTGGTCAATTTCTATAAAGATTCCGATATTTCAAAGTTTGGAGAGGCTGTAATCCTGCTATCGGACAAAGGACTCCAATTCGATGAAATTAAAGGAAAGATTGAACACACCAAAAAAAGGATTTTGAGAGTTCATCAAGAAAACTTTAAGGAACTTTCGAAGGAAGCGGATGAAAGCGACCTCACTACCTATTGGATTTTAAATCACTGTCTGGTTTATCTGGATAAAGCGACGGCGATGCTCGCTGAGCTAGAACTAATACCTATTGCCAAGGAAGACGAGGATTGGATCCTAGGCGAGGTTGAAAAACTAGAAGCAGAGATAACCTCCAGGCTTTTTGAAGCCAATAAAATAACTGAGGAAACTGGCAATCTTTTGCCCTCCCATCATGATGCAAGAGTTGAAGCAAAAAGATTGCTTAAATTTGTTCCCCAGGTGTACTATGAAACCGCAAAAACTTCCAGAGATCTATTTTATCACTGGGAGGCTAAACGATTATCAAATGATTCCAATGTTCCATCCCTCCAAGAAGGGTTTTACAAAGTCACTTATGGTTGCTTGATTCGAGCCAATCCTTACTATACCACCCCTGAGACTTTAGCATTTGTTTTTAAAGGCAAAGATTTGGCCAAAGTAGGAGTGGAGGTCTTTTCTTCAAAGGGAGAATTAGCCCACACTTATCGGGGAAAACCACAATTTCATTCTTCAGGCAAGAGCAACAAATACGGAATATCAATTCCTTTAAAATCTTTTGAACCTGGCACCTACGAAGTTATTTTAACTCTGGAAACCAACAGAGGGAAAGCCTCTTCGTTGAAGCGAACCTTTTACGTGAACTGGCTAGATATTTCAATGGATGCAAAACAAAAAGGAGGCAGACTCGAAATTGAAGGAAAGATTCAAAAAAGATGGGAAGGAGACAGCCTACCAGCAATCAACGTGACTCTCACTATTCCTCAATTAGATCTCAGCTACTCGTTAGCTGTTGATGAAGGCAAACCATTCAAAGAGAGCGTTGAGATTCCAAAGCAAAAAAAATTGGATGTTATGGTTAATGCCACCTATTTAGATCATCTGCATTACCAACCCTCCGCTTTCATTGAAGCAGACCCGAATGATATTGATTACCGTACGGCTGCCCAAACGCTTTACAATGGTTATGGCACCTGTGAACTAGAATGGCCAAGAGAGATCTCGCTTTGGGATAAGTTCGTTGATTTCTTCTCTTGGTAACGCTTCAGTATGGACTGCTTGCTAAAGAAGAGCCAGCAGGCTTATTCGACTCGCATGAATATGGGCTACTTAAACGAAAACTTTTCTTCCTTTAGCTTGGTCTATCTCTCTTTTTTTGGTAGTTCCTCGTCCAACCCCCCAAAAAACCCTAAAAAATACGCATGAGCGGTTTTTAAAAAAGCAAAAATAAATTAAGCATTAGCGACTTATTATTCTTTCATGTTTTCTCTTCCAACTCTTGCTTTGTATCCCTGGCTTAAAGACTCAAAGGAGTGGGTAAGAAAAGAGGCGCCCAAACTAGAAGAACTTTTGAAATCCCCCACCTATGAGCGAGCGAGAGCGATCGGGCACGAAAGACTTCTCAATGCCCTCGAAAGAAAAGACATTGGAGAACGATCCCTGTCAACGGAGGCAGAACAAATAATGGAGTTGCTTTCTTATCCCCTGGCCAGAATGATAGCAGTGGGTACCATGGATCCTTCCCTTTCTTTCAGATACGCTCTCGCTGAAGCGAAACATGCCTCGAGGCTTTTGATGAGCGAGCCGCTCGAGTTTGTTTTGGAGATGTGCAAGGAATTTGACCTTGACATCAGGCTAGAGGGAGAAAAATTCAAGCTTCACTTCACTGACTGGATCAAGTATGCTCCAACCTACGACAGCAGATGGAAGCTCGTAAACAACAGGGTAGATGGGGGCTACGTTGTGAGTTGGAAGAGGGGAATCGTGCGATTGCTTCAGGAAGCCCTCACGAGAAGAATATCCAACGAAATAAGATTGTTGGCCCCGCCGAGGGAAGTTCAGAGGGTGTTTGGCAAGCAAATCAAGGAAATCAAAGCGAATTACTCCAGACCCGAAGAAACCCTTGGGAAAGAAGGGACAGGTGATTTTCCTCCCTGCATCAAGAAGATCATCTCCACGGTTACTTCTGGAATGAACGTGTCTCACGAAGCCAGATTTGCTCTGGTAACATTCCTCCATGCCATCGGCAAAAGCGAGCCGGACATACTAAAACATTTCTCCCGCGCTCCCGACTTCGACTTGGAAAAGACTCAGTATCAAGTCAGGCACATAACAGGAGATATATCTGGAACAGAATACAAACCCCCAAGTTGCCAGAAATTAAAAACCTTTGGAATCTGTCCAGAGTCAGAAATGGACGAGCTTTGCTCGCAGGTGAGGCATCCGCTGACCTACTACAAGAGAAGTCAAAGATGATGAACAAATTTTTAAGGTATCAATTCGAACAATACTACAGCAGGACGAAACTCTTTCCGCCGGAAAGATTCAGCAGACGTGAATATGGATTCATCCCCTTTGGAGAAAAACAGATGATGTGCAGGCACATCGCTTTCAAAACGGTCAGTGAGTACAGAGCTTATCTTATGAATCATGCGCCTGCCCACGCTTATTATTCCTCAGCATTTTATCAATTTCCGGATGCAAAGCACACCGATGAGAAAGGATGGATGGGTGCAGAGCTCATATTTGACTTCGACTCGGACCACATTGAAAACGCGAGTGAGCTTACCTATGAAGAGCAACTGAGGCGGGTAAAGTGGGAATGCATCAAACTGGTCGACAGTTTTTTGCTGGGGGACTTTGGTTTTGACGAGAAAGACATGGCACTCTACTTCAGCGGAGGCAGAGGTTATCACTGCCATGTGACTAATCCCCGGGTTCTATCTCTCGGTTCGAACGAGAGGAGAGAAATCGTTGACTATATCCTGGGCAATGGGCTTGACGAGAAAAGAATATTCAGGCGGAGAGCAGTTTCGCAGAAGGGGAGATGGACAAAGGAGCGGCTTGAGATGCCCCGTCCGGACGAACCAGGATGGAGTGGGAGAATCGCCAGAGCAATAATAGAATTGATCGATAAGATCAAAGCAATGGGTACGGAAGAGGCCCTCGAATATCTGAAATCCTTCCCAGGGATAAGTCAGCAGGGAGCGGTGCAATTCCTTGAAGCCCTCACCCAAGAGAGAGTTGAAAGAATAAAGCAGGGACTGCTGGACCAATCCCCCGCGATACGGAAATTCTTTCTCAAGGAGGCTATCCGAAGATCCTCCCTAACCTCCGGCATCTGCAGAGCGGATGAGCCGGTCACCACTGATATAAAACGCCTCATTAGGCTGCCAAACTCTCTGCATGGAAAAACAGGACTAAAGGTCGTACGAGTCGAGATAGATGAACTAAAGGACTTTAATCCATTGAGGGAGGCGTTGGCATTTGGCAGAGATCCCATAAAAGTCAACTTTATTGAACCTTTAAAGATATGCATGGGAGAAGAAAAATTCAATATGGACAAAGGGCCAAATGTGGTACCAGAATACCTAGCTGTGTTCGCGGTTGCAAGAAGAATTGCCACTCCCTTGAATCAGTTTTGAGCATATTTTTCGCTCCCTAGCTCATAGGGAAAAAAGACAACCGGAAAAAATAATTTGCGGAAGCGGAACAGACCCTTTAACTATGGGATTCGATCTCTAGGCAGGAGTTAACTTTTTATGATTCTAGTCTATTTTAGCCACATGAGAAGAACAATAGCCTTTGTTTTCGTTATGTTTTTAGTCCTAGGCTCACCTCTCTCTAGCCTAGCATTAATCTCGACCACCAGTCAATCAGAGATGAAAGAATCTCCCTTCTTTTCATTTGTGCCTCCTAAGATAGAAAACAAGTTGTTCCTTGTTAAGTACGATAATGAATCCATGTGGGATGACCTTGCCTATCTAGCGACCATTCCGAGTGCATTGTACTATCAAGACAATTCATTGTACGCAAGTCCTCTCATATTCTGGGAGGAAGAACAATCGGATATTTATACAAATGCCAATCAAGGAATCAAATATTTCCTTCAGGATTGGCTGGGCTTCTCACCAGAATCGAAAGTCATATGCCTGAATCTAGATGAGTTCGATCTTGACTGTCTAAAAGATGAGGGGTTGACGCCCTCGCTCGCCATAAACGGCAAAGATGCGGAAGAGATGGCGAACAAGATAGCTCTAAGTACCTGGAAGGCGAACGATTTTGCTGTCGTTGCAAATCTTCCACCTAAATCTGAGAAGTTCAAGGGATTCAAAGACTCGTTCGAGGGAAGTTTGTCACCCTCAAAGATCGGAAATTTGAACTTCAAAGGAACGAAGGAGCCAACACTTGCCACAACCTATCACAACTTTACTCTGCCAAAGGGATACAAATGGATCGAGGTTGACATGGAATGGGGAGGATACAAAGGACAGGATCCTGACCTCCAGCTCTTTGACTGGAACCTCGGACAGGTTGCTGTTTCCGAGAATTGGAACGTTAGGGCGGGAGCCTTCGAGCACACCTCTTCATACGTTAGGAATTTGGGCAAGTGGGGAGTAGGGATAACCTACATGCCTACCGAAGATTTACTCAACGGTCTGGAACCTTCCAGCTCATCAACAGCCCAAGAGCAATTCTCGTTAACATGCAATTACGTGTTAAAGATCACTGCATATCTTGGAAAAGAATATTCTCTCCCAGCAATACCTTATGGCTGCAAAAACGCCGAAATAACTCTAGATGGAACTCCCAACCTCGGCTTGGTTATAAGAGACGAATCAAAAGCAGTGATATGGAACGAAATTCCCTACAAAAATTCAATAAAAATCGACGAGCTTGGGGATGGTAACTATTATGCATGCGTGGTTGATTGCAGTGGAGAAGGAGGAAAGTTTGAATTACACCTAAGATGGGAAGAAAGGCAGAGCAAAGAACTCTCTCAGTCCCTCGAGAGGCTTTGTAATTCTGCCATTTTCGCATCTCTTCACAATTGCCCCTTGTTGTTTACTAAAAATGGGAAGATAAGCTCTGGAACTAAGGATGTTATTGAAAAGTTAGGAGTCGAAACTCTCTATTCTGCCGATTCAATAAGAACCAGAGGTTACGACATCAAGCCGATTGATTTTAATGAAATACGAAGGGCTTCTCTCAGCTCGGACATAGTGTTTTCCTCAGCCAAACCCTTCAGTTACACAAACAAGCCCATAAGCAGAGCGGACTATACCCACCCTGTCAACAACACAATGACCCTAGAAGGCAGCTACTTCTTCGCTCCTGCGGCGTATGCTGCCGCATTTCACGGGAGCAATCTGATTTTGGTTGAGAATCACTTTCCACAGAGTGCGGTCTGGCACCGACAGAACTGGATAAACACGAGAAATTCAAGGGATCCTCCTTCTGTCGGGGACATGATTATCACGGGAAGGGATGTCTACTCCTACCTCGACTCCCACGACCTGGACAGAAGGGGAAAGGAGAGGATCCTTACGATTGCTGGGGAGTACCAGCTCGGACCAACCTGGGACAGGATGTTTGTGGGTAAGGCTATACCTGGGAGGATATTCGGCACCCCCGTAGACGCATCTTACTGGTTCGCGAGAAATGCTTTTTACCCCGCATTAATATATTCAAACCCTGCACTGGATGGCGTGGCACTCATAAATGGGAGTTCCTCTCAGCGCACGCGAGAGGGACAGCTTGAGATTACCAAATTGGGAGGAGAAGAAGTATATCAGTATCCTGTTTTGAACACCTGGATCTCTCACGAATATAAATTCAATGAAAAAGCCAGCGAATACTGGGGATTGAATTATTCAACCACCTCCGGGCTGACTCCCTACTGGTCGAAAACAGGCAATCCCATCGATGAGGGGATAAGCAGAAAGGGAAGGTATCTAGCCGACATAACAACATCTGAGACCGTTCCAGCCTATTTGGCAAGGGCAGGTTATCCCTCTATTTTCTCGATAAACTTTCGAACCATAGCCGAAAATCTTAATAGAGGTACCCTCCTGTGGTTTTTGGGGGCTCATGGAGGGCACAGGGATCATGGGATTGTCGGTTTGTGGAGTTTGTATAATGAGGAAAGAAATCCATGGAGAGCCTACGAGTACCAGGGATCCACAGCGAATCCGGACACGCTGGCTATGAGCAAAATCAACGGCTTAGACACGAACCCGGGTTACGATGGTCTAGTTACCTGCATATGGGGGCAAGACCCCGAAACCAGCACAATAAATGGGCTGGCTCTTGACAAAAAATTGGGCAACATTCACTCCACCGGGATTATTACCAGCTCTTGTTTGATCGCAAACACCTACCTCCACCTAACTATGGTGAGGCACGGCTCAGTGTTTCAGGTGATAGATCCTTGGGTAACCTCCTGGTATGCAAATCACGCTTTTAACATAATTTCCAGGTCTCTGGCTTTGGGAAAGGATATTGGCTCAGCTTATGAAGAAGCATTGAGAGAAGTGGGGATATCCTACCTGACCGAAGGGTGGTGGTGGGACATCTGCGAAAACCTCGTTTATTTCGGAGATCCCAGCCTTAAAATATATGTCCCAAACCATTCATGGGAAAAACCAGCTATAGAGCACAGCGGTCTGCATCTAATCTGACGTTGGTTGTTGTCTTTTGGAGCAGCAAAGACATTTTTCTCATCAACACGTTAGCAACATTGGGAAATTTAACTCTACCTGACCTCCCTCACTTATGAATGCCCTCCCCAACAGCGTCTTTGCAAGCCTCCATTAAAACCTCAGAAAGCGTCGGATGCACGTGAACAACTTTTCCAACATCTCCGACCTTAATCCCATTCTCCATTGCCACAGCTACCTCTGATATCATCACGGATGCATCTGATCCAAAGATTTGGGCCCCCGCAATCTCTTTTGTTTTCGTGTCCACGACAACTCTTGCTAGGCCCTCTGTTTCACCCAAACAAAGAGCCTTACCATTTCCAGCGAACAAAAATTCGCCCACTGCAATTTCCATTCCCCTCGCTTTGGCTTGGTTCTCGGATAATCCTACCGACGCAAATTCGGGGTGAGAAAAAACCACGCACGGCATCACTCTGTAATCCATTTTGCTATTTCGGCCCGCTATCACTTCAGCCGCCACTTCGCCTTCTTTCTCCGCTTTGTGGGCGAGAAGCGAACCTCCAATCACGTCTCCAATCGCGTATATGTTCGGCACATTAGTCCTTAATTTTTTATCAACCCAGATTCCGCCTCCTTTCATCCTCACACCGATCTCTTCCAGCCCCAATCCAGTTAAATTGAGCCTTCTACCAACAGATACCAACACCTTTTTACTCTCGAGCACTTCTCCGTTGCTGAGTTTTGAAGCGACCCTGCCTTCTCCTTTTATCTCTATGTTCTCTATCCTTACTCCTGTCTTAATCTCAATTCCTCTCCTCTTCAAGCTCCTTCTGAACATAACAGCTACTTTTGAATTTTTAGAACACAGAGATGGAAGCACTTCTTCCAACCTCTCTACCACGATTACCTTCGCTCCGAACGAGGAGAAGTAAGTAGCAAATTCTATCCCAATTGCACCCGCACCAACAATCACAAGACTTTTTGGAATCGCCTTCAGTTCCAAAGCATGATCTGAAGTGAGTACGTTTTTCCCGTCTGGTTTGAATAGTTGAGCAGGCTCCGAACCAGTGGCTATGATGAGGTTCTCCCCCCTTATCGTCTCTTTTCCAGTTTTCGTATCGATCTCAACGCTTCCTCGGTCTGCAAGCTTTCCTGAGCCTTTCTTTATAGCCACCCCCCTCTTTTTTAGCAGGAATTCTATTCCTGTCCTTAACCTCTCAACAACCTCTTTCTTCCTTTTGTGAATGCTCTCCAAGTCATAGGAAAGATTCTCATTCACAATCCCAAATTGTGTGCCTTTTTTCACCATCTCGTATATTTCTGCAGACCTCAGAAGCGCTTTTGTGGGGATGCAACCCCTGTTGAGGCAGGTACCCCCAATCTCCCTTCTCTCTATTATTGCGACTTTTTTTCCAAGGTCCGCTGCTCTGATAGCCGCCGCATATCCCCCCGGGCCAGCACCTATCACCACCACCTCGTACTCTTCCATTTTAAATCGCTTATTTCTACATGCTTTAAGGCTATTATAAAGTTTCTTCGAGGGTATAATCTCCTCAGAAAGTTTGATTCAATGCATAATTCAGTCCTCTCCAAAATCCTTTTATCCTGTAAAGTAAACTTCTTAACTTAATACTAACTTGTGCTTATCTATAAAAAGGAATAAGAAGAAAGGAGATAAAAATGAGA
>JGI24025J20009_10003732_pt1 | contig 10257 bp, 7 predicted proteins | sample Cruoilmetagenom3_FD_20009 | JGI IMG/M metagenome (IMG submission 20009) | reverse complement strand
TCTTTTTTGCACTGCTCTTTTCAAGGGTTCAAAAATAAGCTCTCCAGCCCGGGTTACTCCGCCTCCCACAATTACCAACTCAGGATTAAAAAGATTAATAATATTGGCCACTCCGGTACCTAAGTATTCTCCTGTTTCCTCCATGATACTTCGACCTAATTTATCCCCTTGATTAGCTGCTTTAGCTACAATTTCCGCATCAATTTGATTCAAATTATAATTTACTAATTCAGAAATTAATGACTTTTTGCCTTCTTTAATTGCTTTAATTACTCTTCTTGCTATAGCAAGACCTGATGCCATGACTTCAAGACAACCTTTATTACCACAACTACACTTCGGACCATTGTAATCAACGGTAGTATGTCCAATTTCTCCGGTACAATTGCTCTTTCCGTGAAAAAGTTCTCCATTAATGACTACCCCTGCTCCAATTCCTAATCCTACATTAATAAAAACAAAATTTTTTATTTTACGCCCTTTCCCAAACTCAGATTCAGCTAAAGCCATAGCATTAACATTATTATCGACAGAAACAGGAATATGAAATTCTTTTTTTAATATTTTACCCAAAATGGTATCTTTCCATCCAAAATTGGGAGTGATAAGCATTGTTCCTTTTTTATCTACTAAACCCGGAGCTGCTACTCCAATACCAGATATCTTTTTCAATTCTATTCCAGAATCTTTAACAATATTATGGATAGAAGCTATTAATTTTTCTATAATCTTATCTTTATCTTGGTGACAGTTAGTAGGATATTCAATCCTTTTTTCAATCCTGCCTAATAAATCGGTAATAACAATTGTAGTGTGAAGAGTACCCAAATCAACCCCTATCAAATAATAGGCTTTGGAATTAAACTCAAGTAAAATAGCTTTCCGGCCTACCCCTGAGGAAGCTAATCCAATCTCTTTTATTAAGTCTTTTTTGATTAAATACTCAACGATGTTGGAAACGGTGGCACGGGTAAGTTTAGTTATTTTGGAAATATCTGCGCGGGAAATAGGGCCTTTATCTTTGATTAAATTTAAAACGAGGGAGCGATTAATTTTTTGAACTAATCTAAGATTCCCTGTTTTAGTATACAATACTTTATATCCTTTTTAAAAAATATAATTGTTTGTTCATTAAACATTCAATTAAATCTTATGATTATTTTTATAGAATGTCAAATAATATTTTAACTTTGTCATTTAAGAATCAAAACCGGACTGTTTTTTAATGATTTAAAGTTTAAAAGTGAACTCTTAAAAACAAACGAAAATTATAATAATATAAGATTAAAAAAGAGAGGTCCTATATTATGAAACAGCTACACAAAAAGTTCACCGATTATCAGATTAAAGAACTAATTACCTGTTATCTAGAAAAGAAAATAGCCAGAAAATACATCCAAGAAATTTTAGATATTAAGAAAACAAGATTTTTTGCTTTGGTAAAACGATTAAAAGCTGATCCCGAAAATTTCTCTATCCTGTACTCTCGCAAAATATCTACTCGAAAGATTTCAAAAGATATCGAAAAAAATATCGTAAAAGAACTAAAGCTCGAAAAAGATTTAATCAAAGCAAAAGATGTACCGATTAACCATTAGACTTACAGTTAGATAAATTATCTTTTAAGTCAAAATATAATCAGAGTGTATAACTTAAAAGCTCTACTTTTTTGCCAGTAAATTGGCAGAAGATTGATCGAGAAAGACAAAACAATTTTCGTGTTTTTTTAGTATTGAAGCAGGATGCTCGGGAGAAATTTTATCTGTTTCAAAACAATCTTTTACAGCTTTAGCTTTTCTTTCTCCCGGAACGATACAAATAATATTTTTGGCTGTTATAATTTGTTTGATGGACATAGAGATAGCTTGTTGAGGAACATCTTTGATAGAATTAAACCATCCTTCTCCCACCTGCTGTTTTCGACACCGTTCAGTAAGATTTACTACAATAAAAGCATCTTTAATTTCAAAATCAGCCGGGGGATCATTAAAGGCCAAGTGGCTATTTTCTCCTATTCCAACGAAGGCTATATCCACAACTTCATTTTTTAAAAGTTGATTAAGTCGATCACATTCTTTTTGAGGATTACCTGTATTTCCGTTTATTAGATTTACTTCTTTTGGTTGATTTACTTTAGAAATAAATTTTTCTTTGAGATATTTTCTAAAACTTGCTATATGAGTTTCGGGAATACCTATATATTCATCAAGATGAAACATTCTGGTTTTACTCCAATCAACATTCCCTTCAGTGATTAAAGTTTTGATGAAATCTAATTGAGAAACACCGGTTGCCATGATAAAAGTGGCTGTTCCCTTTTGACCTATGGTTTTATTTAATATTGATGAAGCTTTTAACGCTGCTTTTCTACTGGTTTCTTTTTTGTTTTTATAAATGTTAAGTTCCATGTAGTTTTGTAAACCCTCCTTTATTTTTTAATTAAACTGGTAAATCAAATCTAAATTTATTTATTATTTATAATGACAGGCGAGAGTCCGTCCTGCATTGTAAAGAAATATTGCTTTTTTTGCTTATATCCTTTTATCACTTACTATGACAAAAATATTTCACCCGTACCTCGGTTTTCCCTTTTTGAAGTGGGAAAGTGGGAAATAAAATTGTTCATTTTAAATATATAGATTCCTGTTTTCACATGAATGATAAAAGCACGAACAATAAAAAATATTATCCTAATTTAAAGCTGGAAGAGGCGGATTCTCCCACAAATACATTCATTAGATACACTACGCCAAAAACAGTCACCAATAATAAAACAGAAAGAGAACTGGCTACTCCAAAATCACCATCAGCTACTGCATTATAAATTTGTATAGGCAAAGTTTGAGTTCTAGCTGAATATAATAATATAGTAGTACTTAATTCCTGTAATAAAGTAGAGAAAGTTAGAATTGTTCCCGCAATAATTCCCGGTAAAATCAGAGGAAAAGTTACCTTGCGAAAAGTATAATACCAGTTGGCTCCACTTATAGTCGAAGATTCCTCCAAAGCTACATCAAGTTGGGTTAAACTTGCCGCTACCGAACGAAAAACATAAGGCGTTCTTCTGATTACAAAAGAGATCATTATAATTAAAAAAGTCCCGGATATGGCAATAGTACCAGAAGAAAAAGTAGTTAAAAGGGCAACTGCTACTACAATGCCGGGTAATACAAAAGGAGTCATTACTGCAAAATCTATCAAAATAGCTCCCTTAGGGCGGCGCCGTTCAGTAATATAGGCAACTAAAGTACCAAAAAGAGCAGTCAATAAAGAGGCAGCGGTAGCTAAAAATAAGGAATTCTTTATGGTCTTAGAAGCAATTTGAGGAATAATTTGATAATTTTCCAAAGTAAAACCCTCAGGCAAAAAACCAATCCATCGTCTAAAGAAAGACATTACAATAATGGTTATTTGGGGAGCCAAAGAAATAAATAAAACCGAACTGCAATAAACTATGGCAATAGTCTTTACAAGAGGACTTTTATTTAATTTACGTTCTGAAGATGCCGTACTAATCGTTTCATATTCTCTGGCACTAACCACTTTCTTTTGTATAGTTAAAGCAACGATTACAATAATAACGCTAATAATGGAAATAGCTGCTGCACCATTTAAATCCCAAAAACCATTTACTCTAAAATAAATTAGAGTAGGTAAAACATATTGTTGACCACCCAGCACTGCAGGTATACCAAAATTTCCCATAGCTCGAATAAATACCAGTATAGATGCTGCTCCCAAACTGGGTAGAACTAAAGGCATGGTTACGGTTCGAAGTATTCTGCTCTGATTTGCTCCCATTATCATTGCGCTTTCTTCCAATAAAGGATTAGCTGATTGAAAAGCACCATGACTCAATAAAAATACAAATGGTAGATAAGTAATAGTCATGGTAAAGATTATTCCAAAAAGTCCATATATGGGCGGCAAGGATAATCCAACCAATTCTAAAACTTTATTTATTAGATAACGAATTACTCCTTGTTTTCCTAATAATATAACCCAGGAAAAAGCTCCTACAAAAGCCGGGGTGATAATAGGTAAAATCCCTAAGGATAAAATCAATCTCTTAAAGGGCATTTCTACTCGTGCTACAAAATATCCCATAGGAACACCTATAATTAAAGTAAAAAATACCACTGAAAAACTAATTACAAAAGAATTACGTAAACTTCTTTGATACATAGAAGAAGTAAAAAATCTTTGAAAGTTAGCAAAACCAAAATTATCAAAAGATAATTCTTGCCCTCTTAAAATAAAAGCTTTACCAATACTTGAACCGAGGGGCCATACTAAAAAAATAATTAAAAATAACATGGGTAAACTTAAAATTAAATAGGGAGTATAATCTTTTTTTAATTCTCTTAAGATAAATTCTTTTATAGAATTAATAATCATCATTTATACCTTCCCTTCTTCAGAAAACATTAAGGTATCGGTTTTATTGAAATTAATATATAGTATATCTCCCTCTTTGGCTTCAGGTAATTTTTTATCTCTATCCACTTCAATCAATTTACTTTTGGAAGCCCATTGAGGTCTTATTTCATAACGAACTACCTTTCCCAAATGTTGAATTATTTGAATCCGCCCGGGAAGTAAACCATCTTCCTGGTCAGAACTGATAGTAAGTTTTTCCGGTCTTGAACCTAAAATTATTTTTTTTCCTTTAGTGATACATTTTTTCTTATCCGGACTTAATTCAACTAATAAATTTAATACCTTTTGATTATATTCTAACTGAATATTATAATTATCTCCCTGAATTTCCTTAATTACTCCGGAAAAGAAGTTCATTTTTCCAATAAAATTAGCCACAAACATATTGGTTGGATTTTGATATATTTGATCGGAAGAACCTATTTGTTCTGCAAGCCCAACATTCATAACTGCTAAACGGTCTCCAATAGCCATAGCCTCTTCCTGATCATGTGTAACGTAGATTGTAGTAATATTTGTCGCCTTCTGTATTCGTCGAATCTCCGAGCGCATATATCGCCTTAATTTTGCATCCAAGCTGGCTAACGGTTCATCTAATAATAATATTTCCGGGTCATAAACCAGGGCTCTGGCAATAGCAATCCTTTGTTGTTGGCCTCCTGATAAAGCTGTAGGACTTGGGTTTCTTTTTAACACATCTGGTAATCCTACTAATTCCATAATTTTAGTTACTTTCTTTTTTATAATATTTTCCGGTTTCTTTCTAACACGAAGTCCGTAGGCAACATTTTCAAAAACGTTCATATGGGGATATAGGGCAAAACTCTGAAAGACCATACCAATATTTCTTCTAAAAGGAGGGATGGAAGTTATATCTTTCTCTCCATAAAAAATCTGGCCACTGGTTAATGTTTCTAATCCGGCGCTAATTCGAAGAAGAGTGGTTTTACCACATCCGCTTGGACCTAATAAGCAAAATAATTCCCCTTGTTTTATTTCAAAAGAAACCCCTTTTAAGGCAGTAACAGTTTCTTTTCCTTCAAATCTCTTTATCACATCTTTATAAATTATATTTGGCACACTACAATTTTACTCCTTGTAATTATTTTTTTCTGAGCAAAGATTGATATTTTTAAAAAGAAGCCCGGTCCCGTAAGAGCATATCAAACTCATGAGACCGAGCTAATTTTTTATGTTTTATACTGTTTTTAATTTAGAACAATTTTATAGAAATTATATCGATTACCAGTATGTCTCTGAATATAATTTCTATAAGTTATTAACATTATTTATCCTTAGTTTAATTTATTGGATTAAATCAGATACTTTCAAGGATAATTCTTCTCTCATTTGAGCTGCTTTTACTGCATCATATTTCATTAAAGGAATTTTATCTAAAGGTGGCAAGGCACCTGGAGCAGGTACTTCCGGGTGTACTGTTCTACGGGATTTAGTATTTAATACTATCTCATAAGCTTCTTTAGTAGTTAAAAAATCCATAAACAATTTAGCATTTTCTAAATTTGGTCCATTTTTAATAATTCCTGAAGCATCGAATCGCGCACCTGTTCCCTCTTCAGGATAAATAGCTATAACCGGAGTACCAGCATCGATATGCTTGGCAATATTATATTCACCCGTTATACCTATGGCATATTCACCTCGGGCTACAGATTCTGGAACCATACTTGAAGAACTAACAAAGACTACATTAGGAACAACTTCTTTAATAAAATCAAACCCATACAGTTCATGCATCTGGAAAACTTGAGAATAAGCTGACCCAGATAAAGCAGGATTAGCCATTATGATTTTTCCTTTATATTTTGGAAGGGCCAAATCTTTCCAACTTTTAGGATAATCTTCAGGAGCAAGTACGGTAGTATTAATCATAAAAGCCTGCAATGGCATGGAATAACCATAATACTTAGGTATTTCTGCATCATCTTTTAAATCTTTAGAAATAGCGCTATCATTCTTACTTTTATATGATTCGAAATAATCATAATTACCTTCAAAGGCTTCTTTGGCAATTCCTAAAATTATATCTCCACCTGGATTCGGTTGTTCAGCCATTATTCTGGTTAATAATTCTCCGGATCCTGCCCTAATCATATCCACATTAATATTCGGGTAGTGTTCACTAAATGCTTGGATCAAATTTTGTCCTTCTGCAGGAGAAGCGGCTACCCAAACAGTTAAGTTGCCTTCTTGAGCAATTGCTGAACCTACGAGCATTAAAACCATAAAAATAGTCAATAAAACTAAACTTATTCTTCTCATAATTTTTCTCCTTTAATTTTTTTGGTAATTTAAATTTTTTATTCGGCTCTGAAGTTTACTTTGCCGAATATTTTTAGGTCTTGTTGTTTGCTATATCACCCCCTGCAGTTTATTCGAATTTCTCACTTGCTATTGTTTGGTCTCAATAAATTAAACTTCTACATTTATCAATTAAAGATTAGCATATCTTTTTAATAAATTATAAGTATGTTCTAATTCCGGCAGAATAGTTAATTCCAGGGTAATTCCTCGAACTTTGGGGAGAGATTTTATAATCTCCCAAACATTTTTAATTTCCTCCCAGGTTTTAGGAGGCATATGCCTGCCTGTATCCAAAGTTTCATAAGCATATAAATGAATATACCGGATAAAAGGCTTTAACTGATTTATATATTCCCTAATAGTTATTTTTTTCTTTAAAATTAAAGGACTGGAGGCGGCGTGACCCGAATCAAAGGTTATATTAATTTTAGCATATTTTGCTAAATCTATCAATTTTTTTGGTTCAGCAGTCCAACCTATTTTCAAGTTTTCTAAACATAAACAGCCATTGGCTTCTAATATATATTTTCCTAATCTTTTTAAATTTAATTGAGTGGTACTCCAATTTAATTCTTTCATAGAGATGTAATTTGCTCCAATATGCATGGTAAAAATAGGACGATACTGTTGTTTTATTAACCAGGGCTGTAGAAAATCAATATACATCATTAAATATTTTAAAGATGTTTCACTATAAAAAGGATTAGCATGACCTATTTCTATATCATTTGTTGGTAAATGAAAAGCAAAATGGAAATCGGGATATTTATCTAATTCTGTAAAAAATTTTTTTTGTTTTTCAGAGCTTATTACTAATCTAAATTTATTTAAATACCATTCCACTCCACAATAGTCATTTTTTTGAGCATATTCTAAAGCTTCCTGGTGAGCATTGAATACGCGAGAGGTCAACATAATTTTTTTCAAGGGCATAACTCCTAATCTTATTAATTCTTATAATTATTACTTTAATGTTTTAGAAGGTGAATAGCTAAATTTTATTAAATCTAATTTCTCCTTCTATTATAACCAAGGATATATTTATATCCTTGTCAAAAACTACTATATCTGCATCTTTACCCAAACCGATACTTCCTTTTTTATTTTCAATTCCTATTACTCTTGCCGGTGTAAAGGTAATCATCTTAATTGCCTGCACTAAGGGTACATCAGCTAAATTTATCATTGTCCTGACTAATCTATCGGTTGTTGCCACACTACCTGCAAAAGAAGATCTGTCTTTCAATTTAGCTACCCCATCCTCTACTATAACTTTTTGCCCCTTTACTAAACTACCTAATACGTACTCACCTTCCGGCATTCCAGCTGCTCGCATAGAATCAGTAATAAGACATATCTTATCTGCACCTTTGATTTTGTAAATTAATTTAAGCAAACTTGGAGGTAAATGAGCACTATCGGCTATTATTTCTACAGTCATTTCATCTATTAAATAGGAGCTCTCTATTACACCTGAATATCTAAAAGGACCTATTTTTCTTACTGTTGACATAGCGGAATATAGATGAGTGATATGATTAAATCCGTTTTCAAAAGCCTGAAGTACTTGTTGATAAGTTGCATTAGAATGCCCTATACTACAAAGTATATTTCTCTTCCGGAGTTCCCTGCCCATTTCAAGTGCACCTTCTAATTCCGGTGCCAGTGTCCATCTTACTATATTGTTACTATAATTTAAAATCTTTAAATATTCTTCTCTGTTAGGGTTTTTAATATAGCGGGAATCTTGAGCTCCTTTCTGCTCCATCGATAAATATGGTCCTTCCAAATGAACGCCGATTAAATTGGGACCATCTTTTAATTCTTTTTTAGCCTGCTCAAAATTATTTAAAAAATTTAAAAGCTCCTCTGGTGTACCAGTTATAGTAGTGGGTATAATAGAAGTAGTACCAAACTTCATATGGGATTTACTTACTTCTTTTATCGCTTTCACCGTTCCATCCATAAAATCATATCCACCACCACCATGAGCATGGATGTCTATAAAGCCGGGCGAAATAAATTTCCCTTTAATATCAATCATTTCATCTGCTCTGGAAAAATCAGGTTTGTCATTTTCCTGAAATATTTGACTGATTTTACCTTTTTCTATTATTATCCCTCCATTTTCTATTATCCTAAAAGGAGTAATTATTTTTCCATTTTTTAAAATAATCTTTATCTTGCTCCACCTCTTTCTTTAAAATAAAACAGATTGGTGTATTAACTTAATGTTCGATAAGCTTTTCTTACTTTCCTTAGGGGATTCATTAACTAATTTTCATGTATCTTCTTAGATAGTCATGCTCAATCAAGATGCTTTCCAAATTATAGATTATACTTTTAATAGAATCAAATGAATTAGTATAGAAGAATTCATTTTTAATATTTTCTTAAAGTGGATATTTCCCGGCTAAAATTCAGAGCTATTTAAATCAACTTCTATTATCAATCAAATCTTTTTTACTAAATAATCCACCATAAGGGAAAAGGCAGAAAATAGAAGTTTAGTCATTTTTAGATGGTAAAATCTATTGGTATCTCTACTTCAGCTCCTTTTCGTTCTGCTGAAAGATAGGCGGTATAGAGAACACTCACCACATCACTCGCTGCCAACATTCCCGACTTAGGTTCTCGATCAGTAGCAATTGCTTCCATAAAGTCTTGAATCTCTTGGGGATAACCAAACATCCAGTTTTCATCTGGTGCAGGATTTGACCAACCTTGTTTGGTTCCAATTTTCTCTATTACATAAACATTTGCTAATTGTTCTTCTTGTGGATTATAAAGTTCCATTGTATTGGTAGGGCTCAAGCTACATCGAGTTCTGTGATTATTGGCGAAGATTTCCAGCCAGTTGTGTACACCTCCCATCACCAATTCTGATGCAAAAATATCAGCAATCATCCCGTCATCAAAAATTACGTGGATATTACCGTAATCCTCGATATCCTCATAATCGATTCTTAGAAAACCTTTATCGATAAATTTGGGGTTTTGGGTTATCTCATGAGTTCGAGCACTAACCGCTTTCGGGCGAATCGCTTTACCATTACGAACAATTCCTTCTACTTGCTTCAGGTAAAGTATAGCTGATAAAGGATGACAACTCTTACCTACAATTGATCCTCCTCCTGATAGCTTCCAGATCCCATATGCTGGAGAGAGACTCCCTGAGTGTGACTGATCTCCTAAAGCCCACAGTATCTGTCCTTGGGTTTTAGTAATGATCTCAGCTTCCTTCTGCACTGCTGGGGAGTAAATCCAGTTTTCTGCGTAACAAACTTTTCTTTTACACTTTAAGGCGGTTGCGATGATACGTCTTGCACTGGCAATGGCTTGTTCTAGCATCTTTTCTTTTGGGAACCTAGTTCCCTTAAAATTCTTATCTCCAGATGGTCCAAAGTATCCGGTAAAAGGTTTTTCAACTACTATATGCTTCCCTGCTTCTAAAGCAGTTATAGAAACATCCTCATGAGCATATCCTGGAGT
>JGI24025J20009_10003731_pt1 | contig 10258 bp, 10 predicted proteins | sample Cruoilmetagenom3_FD_20009 | JGI IMG/M metagenome (IMG submission 20009) | reverse complement strand
CAAAGCCTGATCCGGGTGGAACGCACCGAAGATGGCTTTGATTATAGTGAACTGCTGCCCGTGCGCTTTGTCCCACTTGTCGAGGGGCTTGGCCGCGACGTTTAGCCGATATAAAACAAGGCCAAGACAGATCACCATTTAACCAGTATACTGATGTCAAAGCCCCGGCAAACAAGGGGCAAAGCCCGAGGACATGATCGAGATGAGTAACCTTAATTTCCGAGCCAAACCCATTATAGCCGGTGTCGCGGTCCTGGCGCTCAGCGCCTGTGATGAGCCGATGGATCTGGACCTGCGCGGTGTCTTTGGTGACGCCCCCAGCACCGCCGAGGCCGCACGCAACGCCAGTGCCGAGCGCCCCAACCCCGACAACCGCGGTATCATTTCTTATCCGGGCTATCAGGTGGCGGTGGCCAGACGTGGTGACACGCTGCAAAGCCTGGCCAACCGGATTGGCGCCGATGCAGGTGCTTTGGCCAAATACAATGGCATCCAACCCGGCGACAGCCTGCGCAAAGGCGAGGTTATTGCTTTGCCCAGCCGTGTTGCCGAACCATCGGGCGGGCCTATTCAGCCGCCTCAACAGGTGGATATAACCTCGCTGGCGGATGGCGCTATTGCCGAAGCTGACAGCACGCAAATTGACAGCACCACTCTGTCACCGGCACCACAAGTGGGCGTGGAGCCCACGCGCCACAAAGTGGAACGCGGCGAAAGCGCCTATACGATTGCCCGGCTTTACAATGTTTCCATTCGCTCGCTTGCCGAGTGGAATGGGCTGGGCAGTGATTTTGCCGTGCGCGAAGGCCAGTATTTGCTGATCCCCGTCGCCCGCAACGGCAAATCGCCCGCCCCCTTTGACCCGGCCGAGGCCGCACGCACTGAACCGCCAGGGGCCGGCACACCTACGCCTTTGCCGCCCTCGGCCTCCAAACCTTTGCCAGCTGAAACCACGCTGCCCGCCGCCACACCGACTAAAACCGAAGCGGCACCGGATTTGAGCACATCGCAAACCAAATCCACCAGTTCTGCGCGCATGGGCTTTCCTGTCAAAGGCGATATCATCCGCGAGTATTCCAAAGGAAAAAATGATGGGATCGACATTTCAGCCAACCCTGGAACCCCGGTCAAATCTGCGGCCTCTGGCGTGGTTGCGGCCATCACCAAAGACACCAACGGCGTGCCAATCATCGTGGTGAAACACGCCGAAAACCTGCTGACAGTTTATTCCAACGTCGGGAAGGTAGCGGTCAAAAAAGGCGACAGTGTCTCGCGGGGGCAAAAGCTGGCTGAAATCCGTCGTGACGGCACAGCGGCCGTGCATTTTGAAGTGCGCGAAGGCTTCGACAGCGTAGACCCCCTACCGTATCTGAGCTGACCTTACAGTTGGAACTCCCAGCCGGTTAACAGCCGCTTTAGCGGCCCGGCCATCGTCAGCCCCTGCCTTGGGCTGTCGTTGGCCTTTTGTTGCTAGGTCTAAGCAAACGACCGCTTCGCCCGCACAACAGACATCAACCTCACACATTGATCCTGTATCGGCGCTAATGGCAAAAAACGATCTTAAGGGCAAAGCTACCAGAGGTTTCACACGAAAGAGCAAGCCGATAACAAGACAGCCTGCATGCGCGCCAGCACAGTCCTTCAGGTCATAGCCCCAGCTGAATACCACCCGCCACGGGCAGGTTGATGCCGCTGACATAAGCCCCCTGAGGGCCCGCCAGATAAAGAACTGCCTGCGCGATATCGCCAGGCTCACCGGCATCACGCAGGGCCACGGCCTCGTACCGGCGGCGCTTCATCTCGTCTAGGGGCAAGCCTTCGACAGCCGCCAGCCGGACGTTGGACGCCGCATGCATATCCGTGGCGATATACCCCGGACACACCGCATTACAGCGGATGCCATCCGGGCCGAATTCTGCGGCAATGGTTTTGGTCAGGCCGGTGATGGCGTGTTTCATCGCCGAATAGGCGCCAAAGGCCGCACGCCCCCCAAGGCCACCGATAGACCCCATATTGATGATCCGGCCGTCACCTTTGACCTGCATCCCCGGGATCACAGCCTGTGCCAGCATCATCGGTCCCAGCAGATTGACAGCAAAGCTGGTTTGCCATTGATCAGGCGTGGTGGCCAGAAACGGCCCAGCACCCGTCACCGTTCCCGCGTTGTTCACAAGTATATCTACGCCGCCAACCGATTGTGCCGTGTTGATCGCCAATGCGATATCAGCAGGTTTGGTCACATCAAGGGCGAGTGCTGCGCCATTGATTTCATCCGCCAATGCTTCAAGCTGTTCCAGTCGCCCCTCGCCAGGCAGGTCGCCAACAATGACGACTGCGCCTGCAGCCGCCAATGCCTTGGCCGTCGCTCGGCCGATCCCATTCACCCCGGCGCAGCCAGTGATCAGTGCGACCTTGCCGTCAAGGCTCACAGTTCCACGCCCTGCCTGCCAGCCAGATCGGTGAAATACTGCCATGCCACCCGGCCCGAGCGGGACCCACGCGTGGCTTGCCACTCAATCGCTTCGGCGCGCAGGGTGTCATCGTCAATCGCCACGCCGTGGGCATCACAATAGCCACGGATCATTGCAAGATACTGTTCCTGATCACAGGCATGAAACCCCAGCCACAGCCCGAACCGGTCAGACAGAGACACCTTCTCCTCGACGGCCTCAGACGGGTTGATGGCCGAACCGCGCTCGTTCTCGATCATGTCGCGCGGCATCAGGTGGCGGCGGTTTGAGGTGGCATAAAACACCACATTATCGGGCCGCCCCTCGATCCCGCCATCCAGCACGGCCTTCAGTGATTTGTAATGTTGGTCATCATGAGAAAAGCTGAGATCATCGCAAAACAGCACAAAGCGTGCATCCGAATCGCGCAACAGGCCCAAAAGCCGCCCCACTGTGGGCAGGTCTTCGCGGTGCAATTCGATCAGCTTTAGCGGCAGATCCTCGGCCAGCACAGCCGCATGCACCGCCTTGACCAATGAGGATTTCCCCATCCCGCGCGAGCCCCACAAAAGCGCGTTGTTGGCCGGCAGGCCACGCGCGAATTGGCGGGTGTTGTCCATCAACGTATCGCGTGAACGATCAATGCCGACAAGCAATAACATATCAACCCGGTTGACCTGCTCCACCGGCACAAGGCGGTCCGGCTCCACCTGCCAGACAAAAGCATCGGCCAGTGCAATATCAGGGACCGCAGCTTCGGGCGGGCTTATCCGCTCAAGGGCGGCGGCAATACGCTCCAAAGGGTCACTCACGCCTTGTCTCCCTTGTCGTCGTCATCCTCGTCAAACTCAGACAACAGCTCATCGTCCAGCTCTTCGTCCTCGACATCATCCTCGTCGTCGTCGTCGTCAAACCAAAGACCCTGTGCGCGCAGGTCAGCCTCGCGCTTTTTCTCAACCCGGCCCACAAGAAAGATCGACACTTCGTAAAGGCCATAAACCACCACAAAAAGGATCACTTGGGTGATCACATCCGGTGGGGTCACAAGGGCTGCCAAAACCAGAATGCCCACCATCGCATATTTGCGCACCGAGCGCAGACCAGCCGCGCTGACCAGCCCGGCCTTGCCCATCAAAGTCAACAGCACAGGCAGCTGAAAACACAGGCCAAAGGCGACAATGAACTTGATCGTCAGTCTTAGATACTCTTGTGCTGAGCCCTGAAAGGCGATGGCCGCAATGCCGCCCCCCTCACCCCCGTCTTCACCCACAAGAGTGCCCGCTTGCTGGAAGCCAAGGAAGAAGTTGAACGCCAAAGGCGTCACCACATAAAATGCAAAGGTCGCCCCAAGGAAAAACATGAACGGCGAGGCGATCATGAACGGCAGAAACGCACCCTTTTCATTCTTGTAAAGTCCGGGCGCCACAAAGCGCCACATCTGCAATGAAATATAAGGAAAAGACAGGATCAACCCACCCAACAGCGAGATCGAGACCGCGACAAAGAAGCCTTCCTGCAGTTTGATCAGGATCAGCCCGCAATCTTCCTGGCCACGATCCGCCATCGCCGAACACAGCGGGCTGGTCAGGAAGTTAAACACCGGGTTCCACACGGTAAAACAGATCACCATGCCAATGATGAAGGCCACCACACAATGGATCAGCCGGTTGCGCAGCTCGGTCAGATGTTCGATCAGCGGGGCTGAGCTATCTTCAATGTCGTCGGTCTGGCTCATGCCGATCCCTCAGCAGGCTTTGGCTTGGACTTTGCCGTGGGTTTCTTGGCGGCTGGCTTCTTGGCGGTGCTGGTTTTTGCCCTACTGGTTTTGGCAGGTGCGGGTTTGGCAGATGCCGCTTTCGCTTCAGGCTTTTTCGCTTCGGGCTTTTTCGCCGCTGGTTTCTTCGCCGCTGGTTTCTTCACGGCAGGTGCCTTGGCGGCTGGCTTCTTGGCGGCAGGTTTCTTCGCTGCCGTTTTCTTTGTTGCAGCGGCCTTGGGCTTGGCCGTTTTGGCCGCAGCCTCGGCCGCTTCTGCCGCTTTGCGTTCAGTGGCAGCCTGCGCCGTTTTCTGGCGAATTTTCTCTGCCTGCTCGGCGCGCTCAGGGTCCAGCTTGGGCTTGCCCGAATTCATCGTGGCCTGCGTGAAACTCTCGGTCGATTTCTTGACCTCGTCCATCGCTGTGCTCATCGGCTTGGCCGCCGCATTCAGCGTCTTTTGCAGATCACTGACCCCGGCATCATCCGCCGCGTCATTCATCGCCTGGCTGAACTCGCGTGCCATCCGCTTGGCCTTGCCCACGAAATTGCCCACAGTTCGGAACATTCCAGGCAGGTCTTTGGGGCCCACCACGATGAGGGCCACAATGCCAATCAGCAGCAGCTCGGTCCAGCCAAGGTCGAACATCTAAGCGCTCAGGCCTTGTCTTTTTCGGCGTCGGGGGTCACGTCCTTGGCCGCATCAGCTGCGTCCTCGCCAGCCTCTTCAATCTCTTTGGTGCCGTCAGCCACGCCCTTTTTGAACGAGGTGATGCCCTTGCCCACTTCGCCCATCAGCGACGAAATCTTGCCACGACCAAAAAGCACCAACACCACAACGGCAATCAGCAGAATGCCCGGAAGGCCAATATTGTTCAGCATGTTCTTTTCTCCCTTGTCCGGGTGCCAATTTGAAAGGTCCCGGGATTTTCACCAACTGTATCTAAGCGCATGCGGCCTGGGTTGGAAGATGGAATGCGCCAGAATCGTTCAGATTTGGAGAAATACCGTAGAGTTTTTCAAATCAACACCGCCCCGAGGGCGCCCGTGGCTCAGTTTTCGCCCGGAAACACAAAGCATTTGTCGCGCCGGATCATCAGCCACATCATTGTGCCCGCTTTGGGCAAAAATACGTTTGGCACCGTGGCACGAATAAGCGAAGCGTCGTGATCCATGCGAAATTCAACCAGGCTTTCGTTGCCGATGAATCGCGCGCGCAACACTTCTCCACGCACGGCGGTGCCGTTTTCTATGGTGGCATCCGGCCCACGGCCCTTGCGATCAAAATCCAGTTTGATGTGCTGGGGGCGGATAACGATCTCCATTTCTTGACCGTCTTGCACCCCCGGCGTCAGAAACTTGCCAAAGGGGGTTTGCGTCAACGCGCCTTCAGATGTGCCGCGTATCACATTGACATCGCTGAAAAATGCCATGGTTTCCCGGTCCTGAGGCGCATTGTAAATATTGTATGGCGCCCCTTTCTGAACGATCCGCCCCCCCCGCATCAGCGCAATCTCATCGGCCATCCGCATGGCTTCTTCCGGCTCGTGGGTCACCAGCAGTACGGCTGTGTCCTCGTCGCGCAGAATTTCCAGAGTTTCATCGCGGATACCATCGCGCAGACGGTTATCAAGGCCCGAAAACGGCTCGTCCATCAGCATGATGCGTGGCCGGGGCGCCAGTGCGCGCGCCAAAGCCACCCGTTGCTGCTCGCCCCCGGACAGCTCGTGAGGGAAGGCATTGGCAAAGCCAATAAGCCCAACCCGCTCCAGCAGCTCCTCCACGCGCCGGGCGGCCTCGGGTTTGTCGCCCGTCAGGCCAAAGGCGATGTTTTCGCCCACGCTCAGATGTGGAAACAGCGCAAAATCCTGAAACATCAATCCAATATGGCGCCGTTCAGGGGGAATTCGAAACTGCGTGTCACAAACTAATGTGCCATCCACCCAGATCTCACCTTCGCTTTGCATCTCAACGCCTGCGATACACCGCAACGTGGTGGACTTACCGCACCCCGACGGCCCCAGCAGGCACGTCACCTGCCCCGGTGCCACGCTGAGCGAGACATTATCCACCACAACACGCCCGTCATACCGGCGCGTCAGGTTCTTGATCTGCAATCTGGGGGGCGTGTCGTGCAAGTGGAACCTCATCTGATCCCGATCACTTTAGTCGGGCATAGCACGCTCGCAATAGCAACCTCGCCTGTCAGGTGCAAGCATTGGGCCGCAATGCAACTGCCTTCGCCATTGGGTGTCGCGCTCTATCACAAGCCAAATAGGTGCCTTTGAACGAGGCCCGGCAAATACGGCGGCAAACCCCTTCAACGCTGGCACGTCGGGGGATCACGAGCAGGGTAGCGGTCACAATACCGGCAAATAGTGCAACAACGGTAACAACTTGTATGGGTGCAGGCCTTTCCTGGCAGGGCTGTATTTCAGCGTGCTTAGCAGACCGTGACCACCCTACCAGCCAGAACCTTGTGACCAACACAATGTGATTGCATCGTATTTCAGACGATCACATCAAATGCCATTTCAGCGCGGATACATCCATTGATCTGCACCGCCACCGATTGTGGGCCGGGGTGCAACCGGTAAGAGCTCAGCCCGGTTTGCAAGCGTTGCGATTTGCGCAGGTGGAGATGCCCATTTGCGTCCAGTTTACCTTGCTTCAGCTTAAACACCTTGCGGCCCGGCGCGCCTTTGGGGCGATGCAGGCGCAGGATATAGTCCACCATCACGGGCAGGTTTGCAGGGCCTGCGATGTCAATCTCCAACGTCAAAATCTGGCCAACCTGCAATGGATCGGGGCCAGCCCTGAGCGTGGCCGTAACCTCAGCATCTGGGTCATACCCCAACATCCCAAGCGCATCTGGGTGCCCCGCTTTGATCAGCCCGCGCAAGGCGTGCCGGGTCATCCAGTCAAGTTCGCCCTGTGATTGGTGCGCATCTGATGCCCAGCTCCGCAAGCACGAAACAACCAGGTCGGGATCAGTTTTTGATATATCATTCAAATGGTTGGCGACCGATCTTGTCACAAATCTGGTCTTGTCTGCATGCAGTTGGTTTAACAATGCAACGGTATGTTCCGGTGTCAGCCCAATTCCAATGCCCCACGGCAGTTTGGGGCGTGTGCCTTCGCTCACCAATCGTCGGACATGATAGCTGGGATGGTGCATCCACCTTTCAAGCATGGTCAGTGTTTTGTCGGGGTGTTCATTCAAAAAGGGCCGCAGCGCCCATTCCATGGAAAACCTCTGGGTCAAATCCTCCAACAAATCGAGCGCCAGATCAGGATGAAATTCCAGCCCCTGTTTGACCGCAAATTCCCCCAAAGGCGCAAAGATGAAATCACCGAAATCATCATCTGTCAGCGCCGGGTCCAGAGCCGGTGGCAGGCTGGCGCGGATCGCGGCAACCGCCGCCACAAAATCGCCCGGCAAATGCTGGATCAGGCAGTCGGCAATCCAGTCAATGCGCGCCTTCAGCTCAAGATCATGCAGCTTTGACATGACATCGCCCTGAAAACCGACCCGGTCAAAAGGCGCTTCAAACTGCGCGGCAAGCCACGCGGTCTTTTCAGCATTAAACAGCTGATCTGCCAGAGAAACCCCTTTGTTTGACAATGGCTTACATCGTGGCGTTCACGCCACCTCCATCCAGCAAAAGGTTCTGACCCACGATAAACCCGGCATGCTGCGAACACAGAAATGCGCAGGCCGCGCCAAACTCATCCGCCGTGCCATAGCGCCCCGCCGGTATGCCCGCACAGCGCTGCGCCTTGGCGTCCTCCATCGAAATGCCCTGGGCCTGGGTGACACCAGTATCCAGCGCAACGGCGCGGTCGGTGGCATGGATGCCCGGCAACAGGTTGTTGATGGTCACGCCACTGCCTGCCACTTGCCGAGCAGTACCTGCAACATAGCCGGTCAGCCCGGCGCGTGCCGAATTGGACAGGCCCAGCACAGCAATCGGCGCTTTCACAGATTGCGAGGTGATGTTGACCACCCTGCCCCAGCCACGATCCATCATGCCGGGCAAAAGCGCCTTCATCAAAGCAATCGGCGTCAGCATATTGGCGTCCAGCGCGGCGATAAAATCTTCGCGCTCCCAATCGCTCCACAGTCCCGGAGGCGGGCCACCTGCGTTGGTCACCAGAATATCCACGTCTTTTGCCGCCTCAAGCACCTGAGCACGACCATCGTCTGAGGTAATATCGGCCGCCACAGTGACCACGTTAACCCCAAACTCAGACCGGATTGCAGCCGCCGAGACCTCAAGCGCATCGCGGCCTCGGGCGTTCATCACCAGATCAACACCGGCCTCGGCCAGTGAACGGGCACAGCCCAGCCCCAATCCCTTGCTTGACGCGCAGACCAGCGCGCGCTTTCCCTTGATACCAAGATCCATGTCTCATCTCCCTTAATTCGCTACAAGATGCCTAACACCGTTGCACGCCCATATGCCAGTAAAACACCCGGTCGTTGACCACTTGCTGACACAATCCTACCTTAGGTACAGTATGGCTGCCCTTCGGGTGGCTCGCTTATCAGGCAGAACAGTAAGATCTATGTCCAAAAACACATCCAAACCTGCTCAGTCCATTCGCGTCTATCAGGCGTTGGATTTCACTGTTGTGAACGGGGCCAATCTGGGTGATCCGATTTCATTTGCCGATGAACTGGACCTTGATGACACCTACGAGCTGCGCCGCGAAGCCAAGCCCTATCGCCTGTCGCTGATTGCGGGGGCGTCTGGGCAATTCACCATCGCCACGGAGACCGATCTTGGCCGCGTGGGGGCCACGATACATCTGGACAGCAGCCTGACACTGATGTCCGCCAATGGCGCCACCACCGAAATGCTGGTTCTGGTCGAAGTCAATGGCAATAGCGATGTGGCTGATGTCTATGTCCTGCCGCTGGCCCCGATTGAGCCGCGCACCGGCTATTCTCTGGTTGGATTTGATCACGACGTGGCGCGCCAAAAATACGCCGAGGTCGCTTGCGTTTCCTTCACCCGAGGCACCCAGATTACGATGTCTTCTGGGGCGCAGAAACCAGTTGAAAACCTGGAAATCGGCGATCAGATTCTGACCCGGGACGATGGCATTCAGCAGCTGCGCTGGATCGGTCAGTCAACCCACCGTGCAGTCGGGGAATTTGCCCCAATCTGTATTCGCGCCGGCGCTTTGAACAATGAAAACGATCTGCTGGTCAGCGCCGAACACCGCCTGTTCATCTATCAACGTTCAGATGAATTGGGCGCCGGGCGCAACGAAGTTCTGGTGCGCGCGCGCCACCTGATTAACGGCGATAGCGTGGTGCTGCGCGAAGGTGGTTTTGTCGACTACTTCCAACTGCTGTTTGACGAACATCAGATCATCTATGCCGAAGGGATCGCTGCCGAAACATTGCTGATTGATACCCGCACCCGACAAGCATTGCCCGAGGATGTGTCCAAATCCCTGACCACATCCCTTCCCGATCACGAAGCCCGCCCGCATATGGACTATGAAGTGGGTGAAAACCTGTTGAAAAACCTCGACGCGGCCGAACTGCTGCGCCGCGCTTCAACACGCTGAACTCCTTAACGCTCCTGCTGACGCGCACACGCGCCCCTGTGAAGGTTTGACGCAGCACCCGCTATTTCCTGAAAATCCCTTGCCTTAAGGTCATGTTAAACTTTAACCTTGGAGTCGTTTAAATCTGGGGATTAAAAATAACTTATTATTCAAAACTGGCCACCCCACTGGCCGGACTTACCATACTAACACTTGGCAGTGCCGCAGGTGCACAAGACCTGTCACAGCTTAGCGCTGTTGATGTGCTGAAACTTCAGGTGGCGGCTGGCCAAACGGCCCAACAGCTNGAAGAGCAACTGTCCGACAAGCTGGTNTTTGACGCCGAAGATCAACTCGCCAATCGCGCCAAGATCAAGACATATGTGCAAACACTGGTCGCCGCGGCCCCCGGCACCACAGGCAGCCATACAGTCAGCCTGCCGATCCGCGAGATCACTTATGATTTCGATCAGAGCACCTACAAAATCTGCCTGC
>JGI24025J20009_10003730_pt1 | contig 10258 bp, 6 predicted proteins | sample Cruoilmetagenom3_FD_20009 | JGI IMG/M metagenome (IMG submission 20009) | reverse complement strand
CCGACGTCCGCGCCCGGGCTGGGGGGCGGCCGGGCGTCACCGCACCGCCGTTTGCAAAGATCATCCCGCACAGCGACGGGGCAGGGGTGATCGAGGCGGTGGGCGCCGGCGTGCCGTCCGGGCGGATCGGCGCCCGGGTCTGGATCTGGAACGGTCAGTGGCAAAGGGCGTTCGGCACGGCGGCGCAATACATCGCGCTGCCCACGGAGCAGGCCGTGGACCTGCCCGAGGGCACGTCTTTCGAAGAAGGCGCAGTGCTCGGCATTCCCGGGCTCACCGCGGTGCATGCGGTGTTGGGCGGCGGGCCGGTCGAGGGCCGCCGGGTGCTCGTCAGCGGTGGGGCCGGCACGGTCGGGCGGCTCGCGGTGCAGGTTGCGGCCGCGTCCGGTGCCGAGGTGCTGGCAACTGCCAGGGGCGTGGCGGGCCTTCAGGCGGCCCAGAGTGCGGGGGCCGCGCATGTGTTCGATTACGCCGCCGACGACCTGGCCGAACAGATCCTCGCGGCCACAGGCGGCGCGCCGGTGGACCGGATCGTCGAGGTCGAGTTCGGCCGCAACGTCGAGACCAGCGCCAGGATCATCGCCGAGCGCGGCACCATAGCCGCTTTCGGCTCGGCGCAGGACATGACGCCGGTGGTGCCGTTCTATCCCCTGATGTTCAAGGCGGTGACGATTGAACTGGTGCTGGTCTACCTCCTGTCGGACGCCGAGCGACGGGCCGCCGAGGGCAACCTCACGGGGCTCCTGGACAAGCGGGCGCTCGACGTCCGGATTGCAGAGATCCTGCCGCTTACGGACTGCGCCAGGGCGCATGACATCGTCGCGACCGGGGCGCGGGCCGGATCGGTGCTTCTCTCGATCTGACGCTGGGGCAGGCGCGCGCCATGTCCCGCTGGCCCCGGGAGCGTGCAAAGCCGCGCCGGGAAGAGCCTGGCGGGCGACAGGGCGCCCGCTTGGCCAGCCGCGGCCCATTCCGGCCCCCGCAAGCCCCGGCGACATTGCGCCGGTCACGGTGCGCAACGTCAGCCCCAGCCCAAGCCGGCCCTGGGTATTCGGGTCGGTGAACGTCACCATGACCACCTGACGGCTCTTCGTTCCGCGCGAGATGAATGGGCTAACCTATAGCGCTGCCAGCGCGCGGCAGATGTCGTTGCCGGATGGCCAGTCTCGCGGGGAGCCAATAGCTATCTTGGCAGCGTTTGATGCAGCGGGACCGGCCGAGTGAAGCTTGCAGTTGTGCGGCGTCCCGGGTGTACCCGGATGGCCGGTGGCAGCGCCCCCAAATTGCGTTGTACGTCCCGGAGTGTTGCGCCTGAGCCAGGCAAAATGGCATCTGACGAAAAAAAATAACTTGTCTGTATCGAACCAAATGATCCCGGATAGGCACGAGATATCCTGCAATAATCGCACTATTCGCGTAATTGACTCTAAGCGCGCGCCGAAATGAGCGAATCGGTGGACGCACGTGTTTCCGATTCGGAAACATTAGCTTTGCCTCGGCGAATCACCCATGTTAGTGTCCGTTCAAATAAAAAAAGCAGGCACATACAGGCAACACATATGAAAACGGGCTTCGAGGGCACGTTTGTCATCAAGTGGGCGCAGACCGAGGTCGATGGACTCGAGTCTGCGCCCCGTGCAGCACTTGGGATAGGTGCGAGCTGGCGGTGGAGCGGGCAGGCGGTCCGGATCGACGGGCCGCAGGATCTTGTCCGGCTCTGCGATCCCGAAGGTGAGGCAGATCTCCGTGCGCGAGCTGCGCGTAAGGTCCGCCGTCTGGTCGGGCTGCCGCANGCATCGAACAGGGTTGTTACTCGCGACNCATTAGGTGCGGAAGAGCCGCTGTTCGAGCGCGGGTTCGACGTGACCGACGGGTACACCGCCTATTCGGCCTCGGTGGTCGATCTCGGCGCCGGATCACAACCGCTTCTCATGTTTACCGGCGGACTGCCGCCCGCCGACACGGATCTGTGGGTGGTGCGCGCGGCGTTGGAGATCGCCGAGGTGAACCGGGTGCTCGATCAGCCGACGGGCGTGATCTGTTTCACGCCCGGAACCCGGATCCGGACCGAATTCGGCGATCTGCCTGTCGGGGAGATCGAAGAAGGTGACCGGGTTCAGACCAAGGACAGCGGCTTTCAGGAAGTGCTCTGGAAGGGCGAGAAACGGGTGTCCGGCGCGCGGCTCTACGCGATGCCGGAACTTCGCCCGATCCGCCTGCGCCAGGGCGCGCTGGGGGTCGACCGGCCGGACGAGGACCTCGTGGTCTCGCCTGCCCACCGGATGCTCGTGCACGGTGCCAAGGCACGCGCGTTGTTCAACACCGACGAGGTGCTGGTGACCGCACGCGATCTGGTCGACGACGCCCGTGTGGTGCGTGACCACACGCTTTCGGAAGTCACCTATGTTCACTTGCTTCTGCCACGCCACGAAGTGGTGTTCGCCAACGGGCTGGAAACCGAAAGCTTCCACCCGGCGGGCGAGGCGCTTGACAGTGTCGCGCAAGTCGAGCGTGCCCGGCTGATGGACATGATGCCGGAGGTCGGCGCCGATCCTATGGCCTATGGTGCTTATGCGCGCCGAGCTTTGAGCCGGGCCGAAGCCGCGCTCCTGCGGGCGCCTTACGCCTGACGGCGTGCCGCCTGTCCAGAGCGTTTTGCGCACAATCGCCCGCACCGGCCGTCGCGACCGCGTTATGCTCTGCAAACGCTGCCGCGCTACGGCCAGCGAGGACATGTCACCCATTGAGCGCAAAACGTCTTAACGGCCGATCACATCCGCAACGCCGCGCGACAGCATGTCGAGCACGCCGGTATTGTCGGCGAAGTGTTCCCGCGCCCGGTCGTAGGCTTCCTCGGCTTTCTCGATGTCGCCGAGGACGGAATAGGAGCGCACCAGCATAATCCACTTGTCGGGATTTTCGGGCTGCTCTTCGAGCTCGGCCGCGAGGCCCGCGACCATGCCCTCGATCATGTCGTCCTGATCGGCTTGCGGCAGCGCGGAAATCGTCGAGACGTCTTCGGCGGTTGGACCTCCGACAGCGCCGTCGTCCGGCTCGGGCTCGAAAATGTCCATGCCGAGCGCACGCGCGGCCTCGTCGAACTTCTGCTGCACGAAGGGGGCCGCGGCGAAATGGGTCGCGCCCTGGGTGAGCGCTTTGGCGGCCGCGTCGTTCTCGCCCGATTGCGCCAGCCGGGTGGCCAGCTCGATCCAGGCCGCGTGGTCCATCGGGTCGTCCGAAAGCTGGGTTTCAAGCGTGACGATCCGCGCAGTGGCCACCTCATCGGCCGATGCGCCCCCGGCAGCCATGATTTCGGCTGCGCTGGCATCGGGCAGGTAATCGGTGAGGTCGCGGTTCAGGAACCGGACCATGTTGCCAATGTCGCGGCGCACCAACGGCATCCAGGGCGCCGTTGGCGACGCGCTCGCCGCCAACGCGACCCAATCGTCGAGCGCTGCCTCGAAATCCTGGGCCTGGGCCTTGGCCAGCGCCACATAGTAGCGCGCCCGCGGATCGGGGGTTTCGCGCAGGACGGTCTCAAAAACGATCCGGGCGGCTGACGGCACCTTGTTGCCGTTCGCCAGCACCATGGCCTCGCCGTAGGCCGCCTGCACGCCCGGTTCGTCCGGCTCGAGTTCCACCGCGTGGCGGTAGGCCTCGACCGAAGCGCTGTCATTGCCGATCGAGGCGTAGGAGACGGCAAGCGTCCACCAGTCTTCGAAACTCTCCGGGTTGTCCTTGGTCTTTTCGATCAGGAGCTGGATGCGCGCGTTCACGTCGCCCGTCGAGGCGCGTCGCTCGAGGATCTCGGACTTGCGGGCCATCAGGGGTTGGTCGGGCTGGCCGGGCTGGCCGACCAGCGCGTAGCCACCGAGTGCTGTGGCGGCGGCCACGGCGGCGAGCCCGAGGGCGACGACCGGGGCGCGGTGCGACAGGCTGAAGCCGCCGTCGAGCTGCCGGGCGGCGGCAAGCGTGCGCCGCTCGATCTCCTGGGCCGCGGCGTCCCGTTCGTCTGCGCTGACAAGCCCGGCGGTCAGGTCGCGATCGAGCTCGTCGAGCTGGTCGCGGAACACCGAGATCGCGCCGTCGCTGTCGTTCATCTCGACGCTGCCTTCCCGCAGGAAAGGCCAGGCGATCCAGACGGCGCCCGCGAGGGCGAGGCAGAGGGCAGCGAGCCAGAACATCACACATCTCCTCCCCGCAGCAGGCGCTGGGCTTCACGACGTTCGTCGCCGGAAAGTGGCGCCGCGGCCGGGGCACGCTGCCGGCTTCGGTGATACGGCGAGAACCGCGCCGGCGCCGAGCAGCAGGAAGATCGCCGGTGCCCCCCAGAGCACGAGCGTCTGACCGGTCACACGCGGCTTTAGCAACACGAAATCGCCGTAGCGTTCGGCGACATAGGCAAGGACTTGTTCGTCGCTGTCGCCCACATCCATCCGCTCGCGCACCAGCACGCGAAGGTCGCGCGCGAGTCCGGCATTGCTGTCGAAAATGCTTTCGTTCTGGCACACCATGCAGCGCAGGTCCCGGCCGATAGCGCGGGCGCGGGCTTCGCGGGCCGGGTCGTCGAACATCTCGGCGGCGTCGAGCGCCTGGGCACTGGGCGCCAGCGTCAGGGCAAGGGCGAACGCAAGGCCTTTCGAAAGGCCTTGGCGACGCGGTTTCGAAACCGCGTGGGAAGCCGTTTCGAAACGGCTTGTCGCGGTGCGGGAGCGGTGTCGGACGAGGCGTGTCATCTCCACCTCCTATTCGGCCGGTTGCGCGGCGAGGCGGCGGGTGGGGGCGCCGATCCTGAGCCGCCGGTCGGTGAGCGAAATGAGGGCGGCCAGTGCCATCATGAGCCCGCCGAGCCACATCCAAGGCACGCCGGGGTTGTAGTAGTACCGGGTGACGAACCCCCCCTGTCCGTCCGCGTCGCCCAGCACCGCGTAGATGTCGCCGTGCCAGAGCGTGGCGATGCCCGCCTCGGTGGTGGGCTGGCCTTCGACCGGGTAAAAGCGGCGTTCCGGTTTCAGGACGCGGATCGGCGTATCGCCCCGGGTCACCGTGACCTGTCCGATCGTGGTCTGGTAGTTCGGACCGGTACCGCTTTCGACTTCTTCGAGGGTGAAGGCATAGGGGCCGACCTCGACCGGGGTGCCGGGCTGGGTAGTCTGGATCGCTTCGGCCTTCCAGACCGAAACGGCGACGACACCGGCGGCGGCGACCGCGAGGCCGAGGTGGCCGAGGTAGAGCCCCCAGGCCGAGCGCGGCAGGCCGGCGACGCGCCTGAGCGCGGTGGCCGGACCGGCTTTCGGCAGGCCGGCCCGGGCCGCGAGATCCTGCAACGTGGCCACGGCCAACCAAAGCGCGATGAAGCTGCCGAACAGGCCCGGGGCTTCTGTGAGCCCGAGGATCAAGGCGATCGTAGCGGTCAAGACCGCCGCCACGGCGAGCCCGATCGCCGCCTTGCGCAGCACCACGGCCGGTCGCGCGCGTTTCCACGACAGGAACGGGCCGATCCCGGCGGCGAACATGAGTGCGCCAAAGACCGGCAGGAAGCTTTGGTTGAAATAGGGTGCGCCGACGGTGATCTTGGCGCCGTTGAAGAGCTCGAGGAACAAGGGGTAGAGCGTGCCGACGAAGACCACGCCGGTGGCCGTAGCGAGGCCGAGGTTGTTGATGAGCAGCCCGCTTTCACGCGACCAGATCGCAAATACCCCGCCTTCGCCGATCGACGACCCGCGCCAGGCATACAGCGTGAGTGCGCCGCCGACGTAAAGCGCGAGCAGCACCAGGATGAACACGCCGCGGCCCGGGTCGGTCGCAAAAGCATGAACCGAAGAGAGGATGCCGGAGCGCACCAGGAAAGTGCCGATCAGGCTGAGCGAGAAGGTGAGGATCGCCAAGAGGATCGTCCACTTGAGGAGCGCGTTGCGCTTTTCGACGACGATGGCGGAATGCAGAAGTGCTGTGCCGATCAGCCAGGGCATGAACGAGGCGTTCTCCACCGGATCCCAGAACCAGAACCCACCCCAGCCAAGCTCGTAGTAGGCCCACCACGAGCCCAGCGCGATGCCGGCGGTGAGCCCGGCCCAGGCGATCAGTACCCAAGGCCGCATCCAGCGCGCCCAGGCGGGGTCGACCCGGCCGGTGATGAGCGCGGCGACGGCGAAAGAAAACGCGGTAGAGAACCCGACATAGCCGAGATAGAGCAGCGGCGGGTGGAAGGCGACGCCGGGGTCTTGCAAAAGCGGGTTCATCCCCTGTCCGTCGAGCGGCGGGGNGGCGACCCGCAGGAAGGGGTTCGAGGTGATCAGGATGAAGGCGTAGAAGCCGACCCCGATCATCGCCTGCACCGACAGCACCGTCGAGCGCATCACCACCGGGATCATCCGTCCGAACACCGAGATCAGCACGCCGAACAGCGCCAGCATCAACACCCACAGCAGCATCGAGCCCTCGTGGTTGGCCCAGACGCCGGAGACCTTGTAGAGCATCGGCTTGCCGGAATGTGAATTCAGCGCCACGTTGAGGAGCGAAAAATCCGAGGTGACATAGGCCCAGGTGAGCGCCCCGAAGGCCGCCGCGGTCGCGAGGAACTGCACCTGCGCGGCCGTGTCGGCCACCCGCATTGCCGCCGCCGTGCGGGTCTGTACGCCCCAGAGCGGCACGATGGCTTGCGCGAGGGCGGCGGCGAACGCCAGCCAAAGCGCCAGATGTCCCAGTTCGACGATCATCACGTCTGCTCCGATGGTTGTGGCAAAGGATACGGCACCGGGCAGGACCCCGGGTCCGCGGATGTGTCGTCCGTGGCGAACAGCGTCCGGGGCCGCCGCGCCACGCGCACCGGCAGCCGGCGCGCCACCGCTTCCGGGTCGAGCACTACGAACTCGGTGCGGGTGAGGAACTTGAACAGCCCCGCCTTGCGCAGTCTCGACAGGATCCGGCTCACAGTTTCGGTATTCAGCCCGAGGTAGTCGGCGATTTCTTCGCGGTTCATCGGCAGATTGACCGGGCCGGGTTTGTCTGCGGTCGCGGCCATTTCGGCGAGGAAAAGGGTCACCCGTTCGGTCGAATCGAGCCGGCCGAGGGTGGTGAGGTGGCGGTTGGCGGCTTCGAGCCGTTCGTGGATCACCCCGAACAGCACCTGCATGAAGGCCGGGTCGTTCTGCAACATGGCCATGTCTTCAGAGAAATCGGTTTCGCAGATTTCGGTCGGCTCCAACGCCTCAAGCCAGGTCGTGCTGTCTTCATGCGCCATCGGTCCGCAGATTGTGCTGCCGGTCCGCTCGATTCCGGAAATCTGGCGCCGTCCGTCGCGCAAATTGGTGGTGATCGCGGCGGTGCCGCTGACGATGGTCCAGAGCTTTACGCAGCCGTCGCGGCAGGCCTCCAACCGCTCTCCGCGGCGAAGGTTTATTGTGCGGCGCTTGCTATGCGAACCGTTCTGACGACTGAACCGGCAGATTTTCGATCCACACGCAAAGCATCCGCCAGCTTCGTCGAGCTTGGCCATTCATGCTCCGTGGGAAGAGCCCCTGTTTGAGCCCTTCGAATAGAAAAACCAGCACCCAATCCTTGACTCAGATCAAGCCGAAAGGTTTCCCCGAGCGCTTTCAAAAAGTTACATCGACGATATGGGTTTTAATTTTCCCCAGTAATCGGGAATCCCTGACATTTGTCAGAGTCCGCCACGCACACGGGTTGCTAACGTTCCCGTGATCTCCGGTGCGTCCGCGCCGGTCTGACGCTCATATTGGGAGTGATCTCTATGAAACATATTCTTGTAGCCCTGGCGCTGCTCTTCGGGTCCATCGGATTCGCGGCAGCACAGGGTGGCGAACCGACGCGCGACGACACCAATACGGTCGTTCCGGATCGGGTTGACCCCAACGATGCGGCCGAATTGGGCTGCCTGTCCTGCCACGAGGGCATCGAATCGATCCGGGACCCGGAAAGCGAGATGATGCAGCAGATCGTTCTCATCGGTGAAGACTACGGTGACCCGGGCGGGTGCGTGACCTGCCACGGCGGCAACCCGCAAGGCCTCACCGCAGACGAGGCCCACGCCGGCGCCCCGGCCGATCTCGCCGATAGCGGCCCCGACATGTTTTTCCCCGATCCGGGCTCCGTCTGGATCGCCGAGAAGACCTGCGGCCAATGCCACTCGGGCTATGCCGACCGCCTGAAGCTCGCGTTGATGAACACCGAAGCCGGCAAACTGCAGGGCAACCTGTGGTCCTGGGGCGTGATCGACACGCACCAGTCGGTCTACGGCAACTACGACCTCGTCGATGAAGACGGCTACGAGCCGCAGGTCGGCACCGAGGCCTATGCCGAATACATGGTGGCCTTCGCCGAGTTGCATCCCGAGCAGATCCCGCTGTCGATGGAGCAGGTGCCGGAAGTGGACGTTGACGCCATCTCCGAACACCCGAACCTCGCCGGCATCACCTATTCGCGCCAGCAATGCCAGCGCTGCCACGTCGGTGTGACGGGTCGCGAAAAGCGCGGTGACTACCGCGGCACCGGGTGTTCGTCGTGCCACATTCCCTATTCGAACGAAGGTTTCTATGAGGGCAGCGACCCGACGATCGCCACGGATCAGCCGGGCAAACTGCTGACCCACCAGATCCAGTCCACCCGCGACGTGAGCGTGACGGTCGGCGACGTGACCTACTCGGGTATTCCGTCCGAGACCTGCAACTCGTGCCACAACCGCGGCAAGCGGATTGGCGTGAGCTACCAGGGCATCATGGAGTTCCCCTACGGCTCGCCCTACAGCGCAACCGGGGGCAAGCAGCCCAAGCTGCACACCAAGAACTACCTCTACATCAAGGACGACCTGCATCATTCGATCGAATCGCGGGACGGCAACCCGGCGGGCGGCATGCTCTGCCAGGACTGCCACACCTCGATCGACATGCATGGCGACGGCAACCTGCCGGGCACCACGCTGGCACAGGTCGAAATCGAGTGTGAGGATTGCCACGGCACCGTCGCCCAGTACCCGTGGGATCTGCCGCTCGGGTATGGGGAAGAACATGGGATGGAGCTTGCCGATACCCCGCGCGGTCTGTCGGAAGACTCCAACGACGAGTCCTACATGTTCGGCATCGAGTACGAGGCCGGCGACGGCTACCTGCTCACCACCCGCGGCAACCCGTTCGGCAACGTCGTCCGTGAGGGTGACAAGGTGATCATGCACTCGGCCTCCGGTCTCGACTTCGAGGTGCCGGTGCTCAAACAGCTCGCCGTCGACGGCACCTGGAAGTCTCCGGATGCGATGGTCGCGATGAGCCAGGTGGGCGCCCACATGGAAAGCATGGAATGCTACGCATGCCACGCCGACTGGGCCCCGCAGTGCTATGGCTGCCACATCACCGTCGACTACTCGGAAGGCAAGACGGATGTCGACTGGATCCTGAACGCCAACGCCATCGGCGAGAACGGTCTCGGCCCGGACAACGTGCTCGGCACGAACGGGCTCGAGTCGGCCGGCAAGGTCTCCGAGACGCGCTCCTACCTGCGTTGGGAAGAGCCGACCCTCGGGATCAACGGCGAAGGCCGCGTGAGCCCGCTGATGCCGGGTTGCCAGGTCATCACCACGGTGATCGACAAGGACGGCGTTACCGTCGCCCAGAACGAGACCTGGATGACGCCGGACGCCGGGGGCACCAAGGGCCTCGACCATGCCGCGGTGCAGCCGCACACGGCCGGTCGGCAAGCGCGCGCCTGCGAAAGCTGCCACAACAACCCCAAAGCTCTCGGCTACGGGATCATGGGTGGCCGCTTCATGCAGGGCTACGAGGACGGCTTCGTGGTCGATCTGGAAACCGCGACGGGCGAGATCATCCCCGACCAGTCGCAATTCCAGTCGCTGCCGATCCCCTCGCTCGACCACGATCTCAGCCGGATCGTGACCGAGGATGGCAAGCAGCTCGTGACCGTCGGCTCGCACTGGCCGCTGACCGGCCCGCTGCCGCAGGAGATGCGTGACAAGATGGAACGCACCGGCCTGTGCATGGGCTGCCACCAGAACATGACCGACGAGGATCTGTGGGGCAAAGTCAACACGCCTGGCTTCGTCTCCAACGAGGATCACCAGAAGGTTCTGGACGCGGCGCTGAGGGCCTACGCGGAGACGAACCCCGTCGCCGCTGCGGAGTAACGGTCAGCACATGACCCTTCGGCCCGGCCGGTCCCAGGACCGGCCGGGCTTTTTCTTTCCAGCCGCTCACCGGGCTGTCTCCGGACAGTGAGGGGCAACACCCGA
>JGI24025J20009_10003729_pt1 | contig 10262 bp, 10 predicted proteins | sample Cruoilmetagenom3_FD_20009 | JGI IMG/M metagenome (IMG submission 20009) | reverse complement strand
TATCAAAAAGAGATGGATTTAATCAATAGAGCTTTTATTGAAGTTTTATCGGAAGGAGATATGAGCGGAAGGCCCTTTACTTTTCCTATCCCCACTTATAATTTAACCAGGGATTTCGATTGGGATAGCGAAAATGCAAATCTTCTTTTTGAGATGACAGCAAAGTATGGGTTACCTTATTTCGCCAATTTTATTAGCAGTGATTTAAATCCCAGTGATGTGAGGAGTATGTGTTGCAGGCTGAGACTGAACTTAAGACAATTAGATAGGAATATCACCGGCGGCCTTTTTGGTTCGGGAGATTCTACAGGTAGTATTGGCGTGGTAAGTATTAATATGCCCCGCATAGGTTATTTATCTGAAAATAAAGATGAATTCTTTGAAAGATTAGAATATATGATGACTCTGGCTAAGACTTCTTTAGAGATTAAGAGAGAAATAGTAGAGAGAAATATGCAAGGGGGGCTTCTTCCTTATTCTAAAAGGTACTTGGGGACTTTAAAAAACCATTTTTCTACTATGGGACCTGTGGGAATGAATGAAGCCTGCTTAAATCTATTGGGAGAGGATATATTTTCTAAGGAAGGGAGAGATTTTGCTCTAAAGACTTTGAATTTTATGAGAGAGAAACTGCAGGATTTTCAGGAAGAGACGGGACATATCTATAATTTAGAGGCGGTCCCTGCAGAGGGAACCTCCTATCGTTTATCCAGAATTGATAAGAGGAAATATCCCGATATTATTACTGCAGGCAAAGGGACCCCCTATTATACAAATTCCACTCTTCTACCGGTAGATAAGACAAGAGATGTTATAGAGGCTTTAGAACATCAGGAAGCTCTCCAAACTTTATATACCGGGGGTACAGTTTTCCATATATTTTTGGGAGAGAGACTATCTTCTGGAGATTCCTGCAAGAGACTCCTGAAGAAAGTGGTGTATAACACAAGAATTCCTTATTTTACTATAACTCCCACTTATTCTATCTGTTCTGACCATGGATATCTTAAGGGAGAACACTCAATATGCCCAATATGTGGAAAGGAAGCAGAAGTATATAGTAGAGTAGTGGGTTACTTTAGACCGGTGAAGAACTGGAACAAAGGTAAACAGGAAGAATTCAGACAAAGAGTGGAATATAAAGTGGAAAGCTAAAATGCACAATCGCAAGCATCTTAGATGAGATTATTATGGAATTTAAGGGTTTTGAGAAACTCTCTTTAATTGAATATCCGGGAAAAATAGTTGCCGTTGTGTTTACAGGAGGATGTAATTTTCGCTGTCCTTTTTGCCAGAATCCTGACCTCGTTTTAAACTCTAAAAATCTATCCTCCATATCTGAGGAGGAAGTAGTAAATTATCTTGTCTCTAAAAGAAAGTATTTGGATGGATTGGCTATTACTGGTGGAGAGCCAACTATCTATAAGGATTTACCGAATTTTTTAGCTAAGGTAAAAAGAGAAAATTTTTTAATAGAACTGGAAACAAATGGCAGTGAACCTTTAATGATGAAGGAGTTGATTGATAATCATCTAATAGATTATGTAGCTCTGGATATTAAGTCCCCCCTTATCTGGGAAAAGTATAAAGAAGCAGCAGGAATTGACAGTAAAGAGCTTTTTGAAAGAGTTAAAGAGAGCCTGAAATTACTATTAAAATTTAGGGTAGAGTATGAATTGAGGACAACCCTTGTTCCCGGTTTATTAACAGAGGAAGATATAATAAAGATTGCCGAACAAATTAAGGGAGCAAAAAGGTATGTTCTCCAGCAGTTTATACCCGAGAGGACTTTGCAGAAAGATTACGAAAATATAAAGCCTTATTCTTCAGAGGAATTGAAGAGGATTAANGAGAGAGTGAAGAACTTTCTTGGAGTTTGTGAGGTAAGGGGGATGTAATGGCGATAAAAATTTTAAATTTTCTTAAAATTTTTTTATTCAATCCTTATGTAAAGGCAGTTATTGCTTTCCTCATCTTTTTTGCTGTAGCGAAGTTAATCTATTTTTTTCTTACTCACCTGGTAGCCAAATGGACAAAAAAGACAACCACTCAGCTCGATGATATTATTCTTCACAAGGTAAAAAGCCCCATCTTTTATATTATCGTTTTGGCGGGAATAGCTACGGCTATCAATTTTCTCCCCATTTCTATTTTGTTTAAAGAAGTCTCTTCTAAAGCAGTAGTTTCTATAGTTTTAGTTATTTCTTGTTATTTAGTGGCTGCTCTTTTGAATTTACTCATTAAGGCCTGGATTAATAAGAGAAAAAAGGTGGTGGGGAAGGCAAGAAATGAGAGTTTAGTAATTATAAGCAGGAAAGTATTAAATCTTATTATTTTTATTTTATTAATTATTTTCATTTTGAGTCTATGGGGGGTAAGGGTTACCGGGTTGGTAGCCAGTTTGGGTATTGCTGGTTTAATAATAGGTTTAGCTTTACAAAATACCCTGGCTAATATTTTTGGGGGAATAGCTCTCATTGCTGATGGTTCTTTTAAAATAGGAGATTTTATTGAATTGGAGAGTGGAGAAATGGGAAAGATTATTGATGTAGGTTTAAGGTCTACTCGAATAGAGTCATTTGATAAAGGCAATGAGATTATTGTTCCCAATAGTAAGTTGGTAATGAGTAAAATTACCAATTACGGACGTCCTTTAATTCGTTTAAAAATGATAATAAATATAGGTGTAGCTTATGGTTCAGATATAAAGAGAGTTAAACAGATTCTTTTAAGCTGTGCTGAGAAGACAGAGGGAGTTTTGAAAAACCCTTCTACTCAGGTTTACTTTATGGAAATGGCCGATTTTTCTCTTAATTTTAAGATAATATTCTGGATTGATAGCTATAGGAAAAGATTGGAAATACAGGATAAAATAATCTCTTCAGCTTATGAGGAGCTGCAATCTCAAGGAATACAGATTCCTTTTCCCACAAGAACCATTTACATACAGAAGTCATAATAATTCAGAATTAAGAATTAAGAAAAAAACACACCTTGACGTCCCTTCTTGCACTTGCTATATTGATAGTAAGGAAATTTCTTTACTAAGGAGAAAAACTTATGGCAAGGACAACTAAAATTGTGAATCTCTCTTTACCACCTCAGATATACAAACAAGTGGAAGCACTAGCCAAACAGAGGGAAACATCAAGAAGTGAGATCTTAAGAGAGGCTTTAAAACAGTATGTTGCTTCTGAGAGAAGATGGCAACAGATAAGAAAATGGGGAGAAAAAACTGCGAAAAAGTTAGGAATCAAGGATGAAGAAGATGTAGATAGGCTCATTCATGATTTTCGTAAAGAGCAATCTTGATGCAAAAGGTAGTGCTTGATATAAATGTTTATATTTCTGCCATTTTATTTGGTGGAAAACCAGAGAAAATTAGAAAGCTATCTAAGGAGGGAAAAGTAGAACTTTTGATTTCAGAAGCAATTATTGCAGAAATAACAGAAATTTTGAGAAAAAAGTTTAATTGGGAGAACCGGCAAATCTCTCAAACAATTGATGAGATAAGAGAAGCTGCTACTTTAATTATCCCTTACAAAAATATCTCTGTGATTAAGGAAGACAATGATGATAACCGTATTCTTGAATGTGCAATTGAAGGAAGAGCTCAATACATCGTATCCGGCGATGAACATCATATCTTACCTTTAAAACATTATCAAGGTATAAAAATTTTATCTCCAGATGAGTTTCTGAAAGAAATAAGTCTATAATCTCATGGGAAAAATTATATAAAAAACAGTGAAGACTTAAAAGCGAGAATTAAAGCAAATATAGGAATGATTTTATTAAGGAAAGACTATCCTCCTCGAGAGGTAAAGCCAACAATAGAGACTCTAATGCATCAAATAATTTATTTATTCAAAGATTATACTCCTTCTTATCTTTCTCCAGTTTTTTGATTAACTGGAGGAAATTATAAATATAATAGTAATAGAAAAATTGACTTTGTGGTCAGAATATACTACAATCGTATTCAGAAAGGACTACAAAGATATGGATATATTGCAGATTACTAAATCTAAATTAAGAGAAGAATTATTAAATCTTTATTTCACGAACCCAAATAAAAAGTTTTATTTAAGGGAATTGGAGAGAATTCTTGGTTTTTCAGCAGGGAACATCCGCAGAGAACTAATTAAACTTAAAAAAAATGGTCTTTTTCTTACAGAAAACAAAGGGAATCTCACCTACTATTATCTAAATAAATCTTTTCCTCTTTTTCAGGAATTAAAAAGCATTATTTCAAAAACCTCAGGTGCTCCAAGAATGATTAAGGAGTCTTTGAAAAAGATAAAGGGAATAGAACATGCCTTTATTTATGGCTCTTTTGCTAAAAGTGAGGAGAAAGAGGGAAGCGATATAGACCTATTCATCATAGGAAAAGCGGATGAAGGTAAACTCATTGATGAAGCTAATAAACTTGAGAAAAAATTACAAAGAGAGATAAATTTCACTCTTTATGAAAAAAGTGATTTTGAGCAGAAAAAAAAAGAAGGCAACCCATTTATTTTGGAGGTGGTAAAAGAACAGAAGGTATTTTTAATAGGGGACAAAAATGAATTATAAGGATACAGCTAAGATCCTTCTTAACCGCGGTTTAATAAAAAAACAAGGGGTAAATTTCAGTCAAATTGATGCACTTTTAATTCGAGCAAAAAAAGACTTGATTGCCTCAAAGGCCAACTTAGAAATTGATGAAGAAGTAACTTATAATTATGCTTATTTAGCAATGCTCAGATGTGGTAGAGCAATAAAGGAAGAAAATGAGAAATTATAGATTTTGTCCGTTATGTGGGACATCTCTCAAAAAGGGCATAATTGGTGGGAAGGAAAGAGGATATTGTCATAAGTGTGGATTTGTAAATTATAAAAATCCTCTTCCTTCTGCAGGCGCTGTTGCTGTAAAAAATGGCAAGATTCTACTTATAAAAAGGGGAAGGGAGCCTGGGGAAGGGTTTTGGGCGCTACCTTCAGGATTTGTTGAGTCTGGTGAAGCACCAGAAGATGCCTGTCGTCGTGAACTAAAAGAAGAGACAGGTCTGGATGGCATCATAAAGAGACTTATTGGAGTCTATCGGGAAGGAACAGGAATCTACGGCGATGTAATTGTTATAATGTATCTTATGGAAGTTATTGGAGGAGAACTGAGAGCTGGCGATGATGCAGAAGAAGTAAGATTTTTTAAAAAAGAGGAGTTACCCGGTTTTCACTTTAATTGTTTCAAGAGAGCAGTAGCGGAAGTTTTACGCAAAAACTCACTTTGATTTAGATGTATCAACTGGAAAAGAATACGGTAGCAAGTTTTAAGTTGCGCATGTATTTCGCAGAGTTTGAGCCTTGCGGCTGTTAAAGCTATAATTGGGATTTTTATGCCTCCTTTACCCAATGGGGACAGCTACTTTTGGGCAAAGAGGCGAAGTTGTCGCTCTTCAAAAATTCGATAAAATAAGAGCTTGTAGCTCTTCAAAATTAATACTTTCTGCATTAGAGAAGGGTCTTTTATGAATAATTTAGGGTTGATTCACGTTTACACTGGTGAGGGGAAGGGTAAAACTACCGCGGCTATTGGAGCTGGTATTCGGGCTGTTGGTCACAGGTACAGGGTGTATATGATTCAGTTTCTTAAAGGGGGATCAGGATTTCCAGAATATGGAGAAATTCGGGCTATTAAAGCGTTTAAAAATTTTACTATTGAGCAATTTGGCTCATCCCATTTTGTTCTTCCTGGTAAAGCCTCCGATGAGGACTTAATGATAATTTCTCAAGCTTTAAAGCGAGCTCAGGAAGTTAGCTCCTCTGGTGAATATGATCTGGTAATTCTGGATGAGATTAATGTAGCTTATAAATTGGGTCTTCTCTCGCTCGAAGATTTATTAGCTCTTTTAAAGAATAAAGCGAGCCAAACAGAGCTCATTTTGACTGGCCGGGGTGCTCCTCCCGAACTGCTGAAACGAGCAGACCTTGTGAGTCAGATTATACCTGTTAAACACCCCTATAATTCAGGGGTTAAAGCTAGAAAAGGGATAGAATATTGATGTACGGGGCAAAATCTCTTTTTTCCCACCAGGGATTAAAGGCGTAATATATTTCTTCCATATCTGAAAAATTATAACTATAATCGAAAGTTTTGCCAAATAATTTCGATTGTAGTCGAAAATATAGATATTAACTTTCGTCAATGAGGAGAATATTTCGGGAATAAGATGATAGGAGGGCTATTGATAGATTAATTTATACCGGCATACCTTTAATATAATCATAAAAATATAGAACTTTTTTAGAATTATGAGGGCTAATCAAAAATGGTTCCACCTCCTCTGCTAACCGCTTAAAATCAAACTTTTTGCATTTTGCCATAAGCTTATTTTTCAAATCGCTCATACCATCGATTTTCATCTTTAATTTTAAATAATCGAGATTTGGCTTTGTCTTTCCAGATAAAAAAACTGCATCGTAAAAGTCTCTCCCCATCGGGCGCTTTCGATTAAAAATAGTGTATATTTTCTGAGACAATAAAACATTAATAGGAGTCATGTTTATTCTGGAAAATACCTCAAATTTATTGATAATAACCTTTCCGGGAGAATAAGTAAATCCTTGCGGCTCTGTATCTAAACGTATTGACATCTTTTCCTCTCTATGACTGGATAGCTCATTTCTGTAAAGTATCCCAGGAATCTTCAAATAACAACGGTAAGCTCTTTTAAAAACATTCCTGATTTCTACAACATATCCTTCAAGCTCCAGTTTTTTCTTAACCAGTATTGTAATTTTTTCGAAGTCCCTTTCAGTTAAGCCAAAGTTATCAAAGTCTAAATCCTCGGAAAACCGATCGTTGCCGTGTACGATTCTAATCGCAGTTCCACCCATAAATGATAATTTTTCTCCAAAATTTGAATCAAAAATAATCTCCAGTATCTTATATTGCAGGTATTCACGCAGAAGATTTTTCTTAAACATTCGCAGTTGCACAGGATAAAAGGATTCTATCTGATTCATATCAAGCATTTTTCATAAACTCCAAAAAAGAATTTACTCTCCTGGTTAACCTTTTTTGGTCAAACTCCTTGAGAAATCCATAAAATTTCTCTTCATTTATTTGCTTTAGAAATAAATCCTTATTCATACGTAAGCTCGCAAAATCAACCTCTGTCTTTATGTTTGGATTGATATAAAAGTAATCCAAAATTGCTTTCTCAATGCTTGCAATTTTGAACCGCTTGTCCTTATAACTTACAAGGTTATAGCCAAAAAATAAATTTGGTTTTATCTTTCTATAGGCAAATTCTCCTATGGAAGTTTTAAATTTATAGGTTCTGCGGGTAGATACTGAAGTTATGCCATAAACACTTTCGGGAATTAGATGATAATAAGAAAAAGCCATTTCAAGGGAGATGTAAGATGGATTGTATATCCTATTGGCAATTTCAAAAAGAACATTCTCGTACAATGTCAAACTGGAAAAAATGTAATAACCCCTTGTAATTTTTTTAATATAGCCTTTATTCTGCCATTCATTTAGCCTTCTACGGTGAAAATTTTTATCAATTTTCTTAATATCATTAAGAGAAAATATGGTAAAATCCCTCAAAGACTCATTTAGTTCAATATATTTCATTTTATTTCCTCAAAGTGCTATTTTTAGCTCTTATACGAAATATAATACTAAAATTAAATTGAAAGTCAAATCATCTTTTTGATGAGATTTAAGAAATACTTACAGTCTCCTCCTCTACCTCTGAATAAGTATTATCAATCTCTTGCTGTATCTCAATAGTTTTTTGAATGGATGTTGCAACTTTGCAGTAATGTTTTATATCATCGAGAGATAATGTTCTTCTTTTCATATCTTTTAACCATTTATTACAAACCCGATAACCACCAATTTGATATTCCCAGACTTCCTTTGTAATTCCTTCAAAATATTGGTCTTGGTTGATATAGACACGTTTTTTTTCTTTATTACATTTAAATTTTTCAACTTTGTTGTCACCTTTCCCCTCAAATTTAGTAATGGGTGGGTCAAGTTTTTTTGATTTAAGCAAATGCAAATCAACAAGTCTCTGGCCATATTCAGCCATCTTGCTAAATAGTTTATAGTCTTTGGTAAAGGGAATCCTCGGAAAATCTATTTTTAGAAACTCGGCGTATTTGGTCCGGTAAATGTTGGAGTAAAGCACTGCGTAGATGTAATAAAAAATCTCTTCAGGTGTTGGTTCTTTTTTATAAACCTCGGAAAGAGCAGCGAGAAGCTCGGGGCTAACATTTGGTTCTCTTTTCTTTGGCTCTTCTGTATGGCTGAACAGGTCTTTTTTATCTGGGCCGGGATAGAGGTAGAGAGGGAATAGATAAGATCGTTCTCTTGTCTCTGATGAGACAGTGCAATCGTTAATTATTGTATTTGAACAAAGAATATGCCTGAATTCGCCATTCACCTGACGATTTGTAATCACCCCTAAATTCTCCTGTAACATATGATGCATAACTTCTTTGCGTGAGCGTTCGATCATCTCATCGTGATAAAAAATCCATCGAACATCAAAAGGTCTATATAAAACTGGCTTAATGAATTTATTTAAATTTGAATCTGAAATTGATTGAAGCATATCCCAGGCTTTTCTGATACTCCAACCTTTCTTTTTATTTATTTGGAAGAATATATGGAGCTTATCATCTGAATATTTACTATTTTTGAAAAGGCGTATCCTGTTCTCTAAAGTTTTTCTGTCTCTATCTATAACAAAACGATCTCTGGCTGTTGTCATCCCAACACCATTTAGAGGAAACGCTTCCGTTATTTTTGGGTAATTTTTATATCTTTCTAAAAGCCTTTCATCTCTTGGAATAAAAAGATAAAATTCAGATTTTGGTGAGATTTTTTGCCACTTTGATGTTTTTATATCATTTCCCAAAAGCCATTCACGTTTCTTTTTTCTCAATCCCCAAATATCTGAATGATAGAATGTACATTCTTTTTTATCTTTCTTTCTTATGAAAAGGCCGATGGCTACTCCCTGCTGAATATCAAATACATTCTCATCTTTTGAACCATCAGGGCATATCTCTTTTTTCAAGCTATTACCGTGTAAATCTAAAGCATAAATCTCATTGAAGCTGCTCATCAAAGATTTCCGCATACCTCTAAAGGTTGGATTATCGAGATAACTATGATTGGTAATTAATCCTATTGCTCCTTCTCCTGCCTGGTCAATTTTCCACTGGGCAAAACGAATGAACTTTACATAATCATCTTGAAGCCACTTAGGATTTCTTTCGCCCAAAGGCTTACCGTCAACTTTATAATAACCATCATCTTTGCTTCCATCAAAGCGGACATAGCCTTTCTTTAGCAAATCATCTATCCATTTTCCCCTGTTGGCTGATATTCCAGAATATGGTGGATTACCGAGTATCACCAGAATAGGCTGCTCTTTTTTGATTTTGCCTGCTAAATGAGATTCTTCAGAGAGCGAAACCATCCCAGGAAATTCGGTTTGAGCAAGTTCTTCCATCTCCAAGGTGTTAGTAAGGTAAAGTTTAAACCTGTCATTCCCTTTGAGTTTATAGCCAAGTTCTTCTAAGAGAAAAGACATCTTTAAGTGCCCGACTGCATAAGGAGCCATCATCAGTTCAAATGCATAGAAATTTTTAAGGATATGCTCCTTGATGAAATTTCCCTTTCCTCCCTTGCCATATTTAGAGACAAATTCCTCTACGGCTAATTTAGCTGCCTCAGCTAAAAAAGTAAGCGTTCCTGCGGCAGGGTCTAAAACAGTAACCGATTCATCTGCAAATCCATTTTTTCTATTAAAATGCTCTTTCAAAATATAGTGTAAAGAGCGGACAATATAGGATACCACTGATTCTGGAGTATAATACTCTCCTCTTTTCTTTCTTGTTTTTGGGTCGTATTCGGCCAAAAAGGTCTCATAAAAATGGACGATAGGGTCTTTGCCCTTGCCTTCATGGAAATACTGGTGAAGGATATTTTTTACATCGGTAACGGCTAAGACTTCTGAAATATCGTCAATAATCCATTCCATCTGCTGGGGTAAATCGCCAAGGGAGATAAATTTGAAAACATCTCTTAAGATTCCGATGGTATGAGGAATATAATCGTAGGCAAGTTTTCTATTAAATCCATTGTGTGAGCGAGTGCGGGCAGCAAAGAGTCCATAGGTGATGGTTTGAGAATAAAAGTCAGCAAACTCTTCTTTGGAAAGGCCACTGATGAGATATCTTCTGAATACTTC
>JGI24025J20009_10003728_pt1 | contig 10266 bp, 10 predicted proteins | sample Cruoilmetagenom3_FD_20009 | JGI IMG/M metagenome (IMG submission 20009) | reverse complement strand
AACCGGCCCGTAGCATCCAGCCCTTGCGCGACGAGGCCCGCAACATGCTGGCTCGCGTCGGGCTGGCAGAGCGCGCGGATGACCCCACCATGGCGCTGTCGCATGGCGAACACCGGCAGATGGAAATCGCCATCGCGCTGGCGACAGGTGCCGAACTGATGCTGCTGGACGAACCGATGGCGGGTCTGGGCCCCGAGGAAAGCACCACCATGATCGGCTTTCTCAAGGCGCTAAAGGGCGACCGCACCATCCTGCTGATCGAACATGACATGGACGCGGTATTTGCGCTGGCTGACCGGATTTCCGTGCTGGTCTACGGGCGCATCATCGCCACCGGCACCCCGGATGAGATCCGCAATAATGACGACGTGCGCCATGCCTATCTGGGCGAGGAATAAGTGATGCTGAAACTGTCCAACGTGACTGCCCACTACGGCACCTCGCAAGCGCTGTTTGGGATGGATATGGCATTTGGCACCGGCCAGGTTGCCACCCTGCTGGGCCGCAATGGGATGGGTAAAACCACCACCATCAATTCAATCATGGGCATCGTCGCGGCCAGTGGCGGGTCCATCCAGTTTGACGGCCATGAACTGGTGGGGCGGCCATCGTTCAAGATCGCCAATCTGGGGCTGGGGCTGGTGCCGGAAGGGCGGCAGATATTCCCCAACCTCAGCTTGCGTGAAAACCTGGTGGCCACCGCCAGCAACCACCTGGGTGTGGCCGATCCCTGGACCATTGACCGGGTCTATGCGCTGTTCCCCGAATTGCAGGGCCGGCACACGTCTATGGGCAACCTGCTGTCGGGGGGCGAACAGCAGATGCTGGCCATCGGACGGGCGTTGATGACCAACCCCAAACTGCTGATCCTTGACGAAGCCACCGAAGGGCTGGCCCCGCTGGTTCGCCAGAAAATCTGGGCGGCCATTGAACAGATCAAGCAACAGGACATCTCGATCCTTGTGGTGGACAAAAACCTGAAAGACCTGCTGCGGATTGCCGATGTGAATTTCATCATCGAGCGCGGCAAAATCGTCTGGTCCGGCAGCTCGGACGATTGCGCGCCGACCGTGAGGCGCTGCATCGCTATCTGGGGCTATGACTCGCGATCTGACCTAAAGATATCGGCTGCCAATCGCCGCCCCACTGCATCCGCTGTCTGGGCAAGCCCGCCGTGCGCCTGTAGGGTCGCGCCATGAATGATCTTGCCGTTACCTTTTCCGATGATCAGGCCAGCGCCTATGACGCCGTGGCGGATTTCTTGCGCAGCTCAGGCGTCGACCTGGACGACAGCCTGCTGAACCCCCCGCGTGAGGCCGAGGCGGGGGTGATGGCGGTGATCGGCAAGGCCGGATCGGGCAAGACGCTGTTGCTGGCAGAGCTGTACAAGGCGTTGGTGGCCGCCGGGGTTGCCGTGGTTTCCGGCGACTATGAAAGCCGCAAAAACATCAACCGGCGCACGCTGGCGATTTTGGCCCCCACCAACAAGGCGGCCAGCGTGCTGCGCCTGCGCGGCGTGCCGGCAACCACCATTCACCGCATTCTGTACACGCCGGTCTATGACCCGGAATATGAGCGCATCGCCGAATGGCTGGCGGGCAACGGTGAACGCCCCGAGGTTGAAGGCCTGACCGAACAGGCGCTGGACCGGGCGGCGGCGTTTTATGCGGGCAACAAATCCATGCCGGGGGCGATGGCGGCAGCAGGATTGCGCGGGTCGGATTTCATCACCGGCTGGAAACGCCGCGAAGACCCGCTGGATATCGGGTTTGTCGATGAATCTTCGATGCTGGATGACAAGCAGTTCAATGATCTGAAAGAGATTTTTCCAAATCTGCTGCTGTTTGGCGACCCGGCCCAGCTGGCCCCGGTGAACCAGTCCGGCGCCATGGTGTTTGACGCGGTGGAAGGCCCGCGTAAGCTGGAACTTAGCCGGGTGCACCGGCAGGATGCGGACAACCCGATCCTTGATCTGGCGCATGCGCTGGCGGATCCGGGCCTGGAGTTTCACGACTTTGAAAACATGATCGAAGACATCGCCAAGCGCGACGAACGGGTGGTCTGGGGCCAGCGGGTCGAGGTGGACCTGATGGCGCGCAGCCCGGTTCTGGTTTGGCGCAATGCCACCCGTATCCGCCTGATCAACGCCTTTCGCGCGGTTTACGGCGCGCCAGAAGACGCGCTGATGGAGGGCGAGCCGTTGATTTGCGACGGCATCGAGCTGCCGATGAAGCACCGCAAGAAGCGTTTGGATCTTGAGGCACGCGGGCTGATCCGCGGCGCGCAGGTGATCTATCTGGGACCGGGGCGCAAGCCGGGGTTTTCGCGGCTGCATGTGATGGGCGCCGAAGACCCGCAGATCAGCGCGGCATCAATCGTCAAGATCGAGAAACCGGACGAGGAAGAACCGTTCATTCCCTTTGCCGCCCGCATGGGGGCGACGTTCCTGCACGGGGCGGCAGTGACCATTCACAAGGCGCAAGGGTCGCAATGGAACACGGTGCAGGTGTTTGCGCCGGATTTGTTTGTAGCCGCGCGCATGGGCCGGGTCGAGGCCGGGCAGCCCTTGTGGAAACGGCTGGCCTATGTGGCCATCACCCGCGCGCAGGACCGGCTGATCTGGGTGGTGCGAAACCGCCTGTCCAAACCCACCCATCCGTTGCGCGTGGACGATCTGCGCAGCGCGCCCGCAAGCCAGTTGATATTGGAGGCAGAAGAAATATGAAGACGATCCTGATCACCGGCGCAAGTTCGGGCATTGGCCGCGCCACGGCCGAGTTGTTCCTGAAAGAGGGCTGGGCAGTGGGCCTGTTGGCGCGCCGCGCTGAGCCGCTGGATGAAATCGCCGCCGCGCATGAAAACGCCACCGCGCTGGTGGCTGATGTCACCGATGGCGACGCGGTCGAGGCGGCGTTTGCAACATTTCTGCAAAAGGTCGGGCGGCTGGATGTGTTGTTTAACAACGCCGGCATTTTCACCCCTGGCGGTACGATTGACGAAATCCCGCTGAGCAGTTGGTATGATACGGTGGCGGTGAATCTGAACGGCATGTTCCTGTGCGCCCGCGCCGCCTTTGGTGCGATGCGCGCGCAGGACCCGCAAGGCGGGCGGATCATCAACAACGGCTCAATCGCTGCGCATGTGCCGCGCCCGCATTCCATTCCGTATGCCACCACCAAACACGCGATCACCGGCATGACCCGCAGCCTGTCGCTGGACGGGCGGNCCTTTGATATTGCNTGCGGTCAGATTGATATTGGCAATGCGGCGACGCCGATGGTCGAGGCGATGAATGACAAGCTGATGGCCGAAGACCCCAGTGCCGAACCGCAGCATTCGATGCCGGTGGGCGATGCGGCGGCGTCGGTGCTGCACATGGCCAGCCTGCCGTTGCAGGCGAATGTGCAGTTTATGACGGTGATGGCGACCAAGATGCCCTATATCGGGCGCGGCTGACACTTATCCGCCCTTGCGGGCGTCTTCGTATCAGTGTCGGCGCAGCATTTGGAAGGCAGCGGAGGCACCCCAGCCAGCGGCAATGGCAATCGCCAGCGACATTAGCCCGTACAGTATTGATTGTTGCCGCGACAGGGTGAACAGCCAGCGTTCCAGCCCCACCTTGCGCACGCCGATTGTGGTTTGTTGGGTCGAGATGATCTTGCCGTTGCGGGTCAGGAAGATGCGCGCGACATAGTCCCCTTCGGTCAGGTTGGCGGGCATGGTGATCGCAGTACGGAACAGCGTTTGCTGGTCCAGCGACACCTCTCCCTCCAGGGTCTGGTACAGTCCGGCTTTGCGGCGGATGCGGATGATGGCATCGGTAAAGCTGGGGGCATCGGCGGCATCGGACGCCGCCCCGACAGAGCGGATAGCATGTTCCAGGGTGACTTTCTCGCGCAGATCTTCGGTGCGGGTCAGGACCGAGGACAATGGCGCCGTGGTGGCGACCGCGTAAAAGGCGGGGGCCTGATCAATCTTGACCGTGTCGGTATTTACCCAGATGAAGTTTTTCCACTTGGCCTTGCGCCGGACGACCACCGACTCGGACGGGCCGGCCACGGTGATGATGACTTGCAGTGGCTCGCCGGTGGGAATGGGTTGTTCGCGTTTGACCGCGCCAAAGATCAGGATTTCGGACCCGTCAAAGCTGGTGGTGATTGATACGTGGTCGCTGGACAGGCCCAGCACCACCTCTTCGTCCGTTGCCCAGGCGGGCAGGGCCAGTAACAGCGCGCATATCAGGGTGCTTAGGCGCATCCGCATTTAATGCCCCCCCGCCGCGCCAAGCGAATACAGCTCGTTTGGTTGTAGCAACAGGTCCAGCGCCAGCTTGCCGCAGACCGCCAGCACCATCAGCGCCAGAAGGATGCGCAATTGTTCGGCCTTCATCCGCAGCCCGATCTGGGTGCCGATCTGCGCGCCGATCACACCGCCGACCAGCAAAAGCACGGCCAGCACCACATCAACCGTATAGTTGGTGGTGGCGTGCAGCATGGTGGTGAAGGCCGTCACAAAGATGATCTGGAACAGCGAGGTGCCGATAACCACCTTGGTTGGCATGCCCAGGATATAAATCATCGCCGGCACCATGATAAAGCCGCCGCCGACGCCCATGATCGCGGCCAGAATACCCACCAGAATCCCGACAATCAGCGGCGGAATCACCGAGATATACAGCCCCGAAGTGCGGAACCGCATCTTGAAGGGCATTGCATGTACCCAGTTGCGCTGCCGCCGTTTTGGTGGCGGGGTGCCGCCTGCCTTGCGGGATTTGCGGATGGCGTTCAGGCTTTCGATAAACATCAGCCCGCCGACAACGCCCAGAAAGGCGACGTAACACAGCTTGACCAGCAGGTCGACCTGGCCCGCAGCTTTGAGATAGTTGAACACCACCACACCCAGCGCAGCGCCCAACAGGCCGCCGATCAACAGGACGGTGCCCATTTTCAGATCAACTGTCTGCCTTCGGAAATGCGCCAGAACCCCGGAAAACGACGAGGCAACAATCTGGTTGGCCTCAGTTGCCACAGCCACGGCGGGGGGGATGCCGATAAAGAACAACAACGGGGTCATCAGAAACCCGCCGCCCACGCCAAACATGCCCGAAAGGACGCCGACGATCCCACCAAGCCCCAACAATAGAAAGGCGTTCACGGAGATTTCAGCAATAGGTAGATAAATCTGCATATGTTTCTGTATCCAGCGACCACTATCATTGCAACAGGGCAAACCGGCCCTTTCCGGTCAAAACCGACCGGGGTGGCAATTTGTCATGTTCAGTTCCGCCCGGATTGGCCCGTCAGGCCGTCCTAGCGTTCCTTGACATAGGGCTCGCCCCCGGCGCGGGGGGGAATCGCCTTGCCGACAAACCCGGCCAGAATCACCACGGTCAGGACATAGGGCAGGGCGTCCATTACCTGCACCGGTATAACAACACCGCCCAGATCAATATTCTGATACCGCAGCGCGATCGCTTGCAGGAACCCGAATAGCAGACAGGCCCACAAGGCCTGCCAGGGCCGCCACTTGGCAAAGATCAGCGCCGCCAGTGCGATGAACCCGCGCCCGGCGGTCATGTCTTTGACAAACCCGGCCTGCAATGCGGTGGCCAGATAGGCCCCGGCGATGCCGCAAAGGATGCCGCAGATCGCCACGGCACCATAGCGCAGCCCCACCACCGACACCCCCGCCGTATCCACCGCCGCCGGATTTTCGCCGACCGCGCGCAGGCGCAGGCCAAACCGGGTGCGGTACAAGATCCACCAGGTCGCGGGCACGGCCAGAAAGGCGACATAAACCAGGATCGAGTGACCCGACAGCAATTCGGCATAGATCGGCCCGATAAAGGGCACATCCCGAACGGCCTCGGCAAAGGGAAAGGTGATCGGGTTGAACCGCGCGGCCCCGGCCAGCGACGGGGTGCGCCCGCCTTGTTGAAACCAGTCCTGCGCGATCAGCACCGTCATGCCGGCCGCCAGAAAGTTGATGGCCACGCCTGAGATCAGTTGATTGCCGCGAAAGGTGATCGACGCGAGGCCATGCAGCCCGCTAAGCGCCATCGACGCGGCGATCCCGGCCAGCAGGCCCAGCCAGACAGACCCGCTCATCGCCGCCACCGCGCCCGAGAAAAACGCCGCCATCAGCATCTTGCCCTCAAGTCCGATGTCAAAAATCCCGGCGCGCTCCGAATATAGCCCGGCCAGACAGGCCAGCAGCAAGGGGGTGGCCAGGCGAACCGTGCTGTCCAGCACCTGGATGAGGGTCAGGAAATCCATGATCTACACCCGCGCCGTGGCCAGCTTGACGCTGGCAAAGACAAAGAACACCCCCAACGCGCCCTCAATCCAGCGCCGCGCGCGGGCATAGAGGCTGATCACCGGAGCGGTCGAAAAGGCCAGCGCATAGGCAAGATGCGCAAGAACCGACAACATCGTGGCGGAAATCACCAGGGCCGCGCCAAGAGCGGTCGGGGCGTCAGGGCCAATACCAATCGCCACAATGGCGATCCATTGCAGGGCCGCCTTGGGGTTGGTCATCTGAATGGTCATGCCCCGCAGAAACATGTTGTCTGCGGACACTTGCGTGGCATTTAGATTGGCGCTGGGCGTGGCCGCCGACCGGAACGCCTTTACGGCCATCCACAACAGATAAGCCGCGCCCGCATATTTCAGCAGGGTGATCGCACCCGCATAGCTGGCCATCAAGGTGGCCAGACCCAGCACCGTCATACTGGCCCAGATACCGGTTCCCAGACCGATCCCCAGCGCCAGCAGCGCCCCGTCCCGGCGCCCCCGCGCCATCGACGTGCCGATCACCGCCAGAATATTCGGGCCAATCACGATAAACCCGACGCTGAAAATACTCAGCGCCAGGCCCAGACTTGCCAGATGTTCGCTCATCTCGTGTCCCCTTTGCGTAGGGCCAGGAATAGCCGCTCCAACGGCATCCGCACCATATTGTCCAGCGCCCCGGTGAACAGGATCACCAGCGCCTGAATGACCACGATCAATTCGCGGGGGATTTTGGTCCAAAGGGCCAACTCGGCCCCGCCCTGATAGAGAAAGCCAAACAGGATCGCCGCCAGAAACACCCCAAACGGATGGCTGCGCCCCATCAAGGCCACGGCGATGCCGATGAACCCGGCACCCTCGGTGGCGTTCAGCACCAGCCGCTCGGCCTCGCCCATCACGTTGTTGATCGCCATCATGCCGGCAAGCCCGCCGGATATCAGCATGGCGATCATGGTGATGCGCACCGGCGATATCCCGGCATAAAGCGCGCCACTTTCCGAATGTCCATAAGCGCGGATTTCGTATCCCAACCGCGTGCGCCAGATCAGCAGCCAGACCAGAATACAGGCGGCAATTGCCACCAGCAGCGTCACATTGGCCGGGGCGGATTTAGAGAACTCGATGCCAAGCGGAGCCAGCAAATCATGCAGTGTGGGCAGATGCACCGCATCGGGAAAGCGCGCAGTGGCCGGGTCCATCGACCCTTTGGGGCGCATCACATTAACCAAGATGTAATTCAGCACCGCTGCGGCGATAAAGTTGAACATGATTGTGGTGATTACGATATGGCTGCCGCGTTTGGCCTGCAAATAGGCCGGGATCGCCGCCCAGGCCGCGCCAAACAACGCTGCTGCCGCAGTGGCAAAGAGCAACGCTAGCGACCAGTGCGGCCACGGGATATAAACGCAGATCAGTGCCACGCCAAGCCCGCCCAGCATTGCCTGACCTTCACCGCCAATGTTGAACATGCGGGCATGAAAGGCGACGGCCACGGCCAGACCGGTGAACATGAAATTGGTGGCGTAATACAGCGTGTATCCCCAGCCATAGGTGGATCCCAGTGCGCCGTCGATCATCAGCTTGACGGCGGCCACCGGGTCTTCGCCGATCGCAACGATCACCAGCGCCGAGAGGATTGCGGCCAGGATCAGGCTGATCAGCGGGATCAGGACCACATCTGCCCATTTTGGCATCACGTCCATGGCAGGTGCCCCCCCTTTGGCGGTGTTGCGCTGGTGCATAGGGGGGGGAAAAGAATTTTCGAAAATTCTTGTCCAGAAAATTCGAATTTTCTGGGGCGTGATTTTCCGAAACGCCGTCTCATGCGGCCTCGCCGGAAACACCGGCCATCAACAGGCCCAGTTCTTTTTCGTCCGTCTGGCCGGGCAGGCGTTCGCCCATGATATGCCCGTCAAACATCACCGCGATCCGATCTGCCAGGCCAAATATCTCTTCCAGCTCCACTGACACCAGCAAGATCGCCTTGCCCTGATCGCGCAGGGCGACGATCTGGTTGTGAATGAATTCAATCGCGCCAATATCCACGCCGCGTGTCGGCTGACCGATCAACAGCAGATCGGGGTTGCGTTCAATTTCGCGGGCCACAACGATTTTCTGCTGGTTGCCGCCACTGAAGTTCTTGGCCGTCAACCAGCCATCTGCCGGGCGGATGTCGAATTTTTCGATTTTGGCCTCGGTGTCGCGGCGCAGGGCTGCGTTATCCATCAACAAAGCATTGCGCTGATACGCCGGATCATGGTGATACCCAAACGCGACGTTTTCCCAGGCGTGGAATTCCATGATCAGCCCTTCGCGTTGCCGATCCTCGGGCACATGCGCAATGCCCTGCGCCCGCCGGTCCTGACCGTCCGACCCCGGACCGTTCAGCGCCAGTGGCGCCCCGTTCAGCCGGATGGTGCCGGTGCCCGGGCGCATCCCGCCCAGAACCTCCAGCAATTCGGACTGGCCATTGGCGGCCACTCCTGCAATCCCCAGGATTTCCCCGGCCCGCACAGTCAGGTTGATGCCCTTGACCCGCTCGACCCCCTTGTCGTCAACCACATGCAGGTTTTCGATTTCCAGCACTGGTTTGCCGGGGGTCGCCGGGGCCTTGTCCACCTGCAACAGCACCTTGCGCCCCACCATCAGCTCGGCCAGATGTTCGGGGCTGGTTTCGCTGGTTTTGACGGTTGCCGTCATCTGACCGCGCCGCATCACGCTGACCGTGTCGGTGATATCCATGATCTCGCGCAGTTTGTGGGTGATCAGGATGATGGTTTTACCTTCTTGCCGCAGCCGGTGCAGAATGCGGAACAGTTGATCCGCCTCGGCCGGGGTCAGCACGCCGGTGGGTTCGTCCAGGATCAGGATATCGGCCTGCCGGTACAGCGCCTTCAGGATTTCGACCCGCTGCTGCATGCCCACGCCGATCTCTTCGATCCGCGCATCCGGGTTCACGTCCAGCCCGTATTCAGCCGCAAGGGTTTTCAGCTGGGTGCGGGCCTTGGCCAGCGATGGCGTCAGCAAGCGGCCAGTTTCAGCGCCCAGAATGATGTTTTCCAGCACGGTAAAGTTTTCAACCAGTTTGAAATGCTGGAACACCATTCCAATTCCGGCAGCAATCGCCGCCTGACTGTCGGGAATCTCGGTGCGCTGGCCGTTGATGAAAATCTCACCCTTATCGGCTTTGTAAAAGCCGTAGAGGATGCTCATCAGCGTGGATTTCCCCGCGCCGTTTTCGCCGATGATCCCGTGGATGGTGCCGGGGGCGACGGAAATGGAGATGTCTTTGTTGGCCTGCACCGGGCCAAAGGCTTTGGAAATACCCGTGAGTTCAATGGCCGGGGCTGGGTCGGTCAATCGGGTTCTCCCATGCCGACAAATCCGATCAGCCGGGTGATCCGGCCATCGGTGATGTCGGCAAAATACTGGCCGCGCATCATGGATTCGCCGTCGCGCAGGAAATCCACCGTCGCGCGGGCAAACCCGTGGTGGTCGGACACTGTGACCACATTGGCCGAGGCCCCCGGCATCATTTCGCCAAACTGCGCGATATAGGCCAGATAGGCGTCGCGCCCGGTCACGGGGCTAGGGGTGTTGGGATCGGCATAGAAAAAACCGGGCCCGATGGCTGCGTCGGTTTTGGCCGCGCGCCCGTCGGGCGAGGGATCGCCCCAGGCAGAGAACAGTGTTTGCATAAGATCAGTCATTGCCTGGGACTTTCTGTTTTATTGCAGATTGCGTTCTACTGAATTCACTGGCTGGGGCCGGCGCGTAGTGCGGGGCAAACGCTGCCTTGTTCCGGCCAGTGGTTGATTGTTTCCATTAGAATGCGACGCGTTTTAGAATGACAGGGCAGGGCAGCTGTCATTGGCGTAATAGCTGACAACATCCAGATCACCGCTGATGATCTTGGCGCGGGCGTCTTCGACGGCGGCCTTCATGTCATCAGAAATCAACGCGGCGTTATGTTCGT
>JGI24025J20009_10003727_pt1 | contig 10268 bp, 9 predicted proteins | sample Cruoilmetagenom3_FD_20009 | JGI IMG/M metagenome (IMG submission 20009) | reverse complement strand
AAAACTGTATCAAAATCAGCTGCCTGCGTGCAGTGTTGCGTAACAGCCTGTTCGATCTCGGGGCCGCACGTCACCCCCATATCAGTTCCAATGCTGAACACAGGCAGCACACCGTCAAAAAGAAACGGAATGTTGGACCGGATCGAATGGCAATCATACAAAATTGCGACCCCGTGCTTTGCCTTGACCCGCGCGAGTTCTCCCGCAAGGGCGCCGTGATACGGTGCATGATAGGCGCCGCGCCGCGCCTCGATTTCATCCACAGAAGGGGTTTGGTCATCCAGCCAGATGTCCTGCCCGTCAAAATCGGTCAACGGGCACAGTGTCGTGGTGTTCTGTCCGGGGTAAAGTGATGCACCTTCGGGATCGCGATTGGCGTCGATGACATAGCGGTGCACGTTGGATTTGACGACAGTTGCGCCGCCCAACAATCCGTCATACAGCTGTGTAATATGCCAATCCGTATCCGCGAGGCTTTGCCCAACCGGGTTCAGCCGCGCCATCAGATCATCGGGAACAAATGTCCCGCCATGCGGTTGCCCCAGCACAATCGGACTGTCGCCTTGGATCACGTCAAAGACTGTCATGCCTCAAGCTCGGGCATTGCGACCTCGGACACCGCAAGCAGATCCGCCGACGCAATCAAACGCGACGCGGCTGCGATATCGGGCGCGAGGTAGCGATCCTCACCCATTGTGGCGACATCCTGACGCAAGCGTTCGATACATCTCGCAACGGGCGAACTGGTTGTAAGCGGAGCGCGGAATTCAACGCCTTGGGCAGCACAGAGCAATTCAACCCCAAGGATCGAATGTAAATTCTGAACCATTTTGAGCAACCGAAACGCACCGTGGGCCGCCATCGAAACGTGGTCTTCTTGATTGGCCGACGTCGGTGTCGAATCCGTCACACACGGATTGGCGAGGTGTTTGTTTTCAGACATCAACGCGGCCGTTGTGACCTCAGCAATCATATAACCTGAATTCAATCCAGGATTGGGAGTCAGGAACGGCGGCAGATCAAACGACAGCGTCGGGTCGACCATCAATGCCACACGGCGCTGCGCGATGGCCCCGATTTCAGAAATGGCTAGCGCGATCATATCAGCAGCGAAACCGACGGATTCTGCATGAAAGTTCCCACCAGACACGATTAAATCAGCATCGACCAGCACCAGCGGGTTGTCCGTGGCCGCATTGGCCTCAATCCGCAAAGTCATTGCGGCTTGACGTAAAACATCCATTGCAGCACCCGTGACTTGGGGCTGGCAACGGATGCAATAAGGGTCTTGGACGCGGGTATCTTCGTCGCGGTGACTTTCGCGGATTTCCGATCCCTCCAATAGATCGCGCATCGCGGCTGCGGCCTCAATCTGGCCCCAATGTCCGCGCAGTGAATGGATTTCAGGTTGCAGCGGCGCGGTGGAGCCCATTATTGCATCAGTAGACATTGCTGATGTCAGCAACGCGGCGTTGGCGGCATCCCATGCGTCAAACAATCCACTCAGCGCGAAGGCAGTGGAAAACTGTGTGCCGTTGATAAAGGCCAGCCCTTCTTTCGGGCCAAGGGGGATCGGAGACAGCCCCGCTTTTTCCAACGCGACACGTCCCTGCATCACGACGCCTTCAAACTCGGCCTCGCCCTCTCCGATAATCACAGCCGTCATATGCGCAAGCGGCGCCAGATCACCGGACGCACCAACCGACCCTTGGGCAGGAATGACAGGCGTGACACCGCGCACCAACATATCCTGAAGCAGCTCAATCAGTGACCAACGCACACCTGACGCGCCACGCCCCAGAGACAGCAATTTCAACACCATAATCAACCGCGTATGCACACGAGAAATCGGGCCCCCCACGCCGCAGCAATGGGACAGGATCAGATTACGCTGCAAGGTCGCGGTGTCTTTGTTCTCGATCTTGATGCTGGCCAGTTTGCCAAAACCGGTGTTGACGCCATAAACAGGAACCTCGCCAGCCGCCGCCTTAGCGATGCGGGCAGCGGCGTTTTCAACCGCGGGGCGGCAGGTTGGGTCAAGCACTACGGATGTTTCGCTGCGCAAAACCTGGGCGAGATCCGCAAGGCTGATCGCCCCCGGCGTTAATGTCATCGTGGTCACAATAGGCCTCCGTAAATGCGGGAATGAAGCGGGTTGAACCCGATCCGGTAAACAAGCTCTGCTGGGTGTTCGATATTCCAAACCGCAAAATCAGCGCGCATCCCTGCGGCAATCACGCCGCGATCCGTCAGGCCCAACGCACGTGCCGCAATGCGCGTCACACCGGCCAGTGATTCTTCTGGGGTCATACGAAACAAAGTGGATGCCATATTCATCGCCAACAAAACGGATGTCAGTGGTGATGATCCCGGATTGGCATCCGTAGCGACAGCCATTGGAACACCGTGTTTACGCAACAAATCAATCGGCGGGACTTGGGTTTCACGTAGTGTGTAAAACGCACCTGGCAAAATAACAGCTGTCGTGCCCGCAGCGGCCATCGCGACCACCCCATCCTCATCCAGATACTCGATATGATCGGCGGACAGCGCACCATAGCTTGCGGCCATCTTTGCCCCACCAAGATTGGACAGCTGTTCCGCGTGGATCTTGACGCGCAGACCCAACTCCGACGTGACATCAAAAACCTGCGCGACTTGTGCGGGCTGGAATGCGATGCCTTCGCAGAATGCGTCAACCGCATCCACAAGCCCCTCTGCATGTGCGGCGCGCAAAGTCGGGATACAAACCTCGACTATATAATCATCCTCGCGCCCCGCGTATTCGGGCGGGGCAGCATGCGCACCAAGAAATGTGGTCTTAATCGTAACTGCGCGCTGCTCTGCCAAACGCCGCGCCGCGCGCAGCATCCGCAATTCCACATCCATATTTAGGCCGTAACCGGACTTGACCTCAACCGTGGCGACACCTTCCGCGATCAGCGCATCAAGTCGTGGCAAAGCATCTTCCACCAAAGCATCTTCGCTGGCGCCGCGCGTTGCTTTGACGGTTGATATAATTCCGCCACCGGCGCGCGCGACGTCTTCATAGGAAGCACCATTCAGGCGCATTTCAAATTCCATGGCACGGTTGCCGCCAAACACCAGATGCGTGTGGCAATCAATCAGCGCAGGTGTCATCAGTCGACCGCCCAAATCTACCCTTTCGCCACCCGAATACTTGACTGGCAAGTCGTCCAACTGACCTACCCAAACGATCACACCGCCATCGACGACAACCGAATCCGCGTCACCCAGCCCATAGGCCGGCCCATCCTGCCCGAGCGTTGCAACGCGACAATTAAAAAAGAGTGTGAATGGCAATTGGGTCCCCAAGAGCGAATACGACTTGTCAGCTAGATTGTATGGTCTTAGAATTATTATGTCCATTCATAATGGAGATTGGAAATGAGAATTTTTGCACGCCGGGCGTATATCGGTCGAGAATGGGCGGCGAATGTCAGGCTGGAGTTGCAGGATGGAAAAATCGCAAAGATCACACCAACTACGTCTGGTGATGATGCGGACGTTCTGGTGGATACGCTGCTCCCTGCGCTGTCAAATCTTCACAGTCACAGCTTTCAGCGTGCCATGGCAGGGATGACCGAATTCCGGACAAAGGGCCGCGAAAGTTTTTGGACGTGGCGCGATCTGATGTATCGGTTTCTGGATCATCTCACACCGGATCAGATTGGTGCGATTGCGAGCATGGCCTTTATGGAAATGCAGAAATCCGGCTATGCAGCGGTCGGTGAGTTTCACTATATTCACCACGCACCTGGTGGTCAGCGTTATGATGATCCTGCCGAATTATCCAACCGCATCATGCAAGCTGCGCTGGAAACGGGCATCGGCCTGACGCACCTACCCGTTCTTTATTCTTATGGGGATGTCGGGCAAAAACCATTGGCGGGAGGGCAGCTTCGGTTTGGAAATACCGTCGATCAATTTGCTGACCTTGTTGAACGGTGCAAGATCGCAGCGTTGAGTGGACATCCCGACACAACTGTTGGAATCGCGCCCCATTCGCTGCGCGCAACATCCCCCGATGATCTGGCTCGAATCGTTCGCCAAACGCCCACGGGTCCGATCCACATCCACATCGCAGAGCAAACCAACGAAGTTGATTCTGTCTTGGTTGGCCTGGGCGCGCGCCCTGTGGAATGGCTCTTGGATAATGCAGTTGTTGATCGCCGTTGGTGCCTGATCCATGCAACCCATATGACAGACGCCGAAACCACCGCGCTAGCACACAGCGGCGCGGTTGCAGGCCTTTGCCCAATCACTGAAGCCAACCTTGGTGACGGTATTTTCAACGGCGCAGAATATCTGGCCGCTGGTGGAGTGATTGGGATCGGCACGGATTCAAACGTAAATATCGGGTTGTCCGAAGAACTGCGGCTTTTGGAATATTCCCAACGCTTCAAACACCGCGCCCGCAACGTTATGGTCGATGAAGACGGTTCAACGGGGCTGACACTTTATACTGGTGCGGCAGTTGGCGGCGCACAGGCCCTTAATCGAAACTCCGGGACAATTGAACAGGGGAAACTGGCAGATTTGGTTGCAATCGACAGCACGAACCCGAAGCTCTGCACCCTCAAAAACACCCAGTTGATTGATGGCTATGTCTTTGCCGCAAATGACAGCGTCGTCACCGATGTTTGGTCGGCGGGCCGCCACAACGTGCAGGGCGGGCATCACGTTCAACGAGATGCCATTACAGCACGGTATCGCGCTGCGATGATGGAATTGGCGTCCTCCCTTGGATAGAACCAAGTCAAAGTTTTCCACCAAAAGGCCTAGGCCGCGAAGATGTTAAGAACACTTCCCTATACCGCGTTACGTACGCTTGAGGCCGTAGTGCGTCTGCGCGGTTTCGGTCGCGCTGCCGACGAGCTGAATGTGACGCAAAGCGCCGTCAGCCAGCACGTTAAGCACCTTGAAGGCTGGTTGGGTCATCAATTGGTCGTCCGCCAAAGCCCGCAAATCGTGCCTACCGAAGAAGGCGAAAGACTGGCGCGTGCGGTCCGAGACGGGTTTGTCACAATCGAAACGTTGTGTGACGATCTGCGCAACACCAAACAGACGCGTCGGCGCGGGGTGCGGGTTGCGGCGCCGCCGGGGTTTGCATTCGTCTGGCTTTTGCCTCGATTGATGGATTTCGACGAGCAAAACCCGAAGATCCCGATCTCGCTTTCGACCGACCCTAAATCACAAGATCCCTCGTTAGGTGTTACCGACGTTACTATTTCATATGGCGCAGGAGATTTTCCGTTTCTACACTGTGAAAAGTTGATGCCAGAAACGATGTCACCCGTTTGTTCGCCCAAACTTGCGCAAGACTTGAACACCACTGCGGATCTCGCCAATCACGTGATTCTACAGGACACATTCGCACACGCCGAACGCCGACTGATGTGGGATTTTTGGGCGAAAGAAGCGCAGGTGACTCTGCCCCATTTTGAAAAGACTCGGAAATTTGGGCAGGCCAACATGGTCATTCAAGCAGCAATCAATGGCATGGGCGTTGCGATGGGCCGCAGCCCGTTGGTGCAAGACGCCATTGACGCGGGAACGCTTGTTTACCCGTTCCCTGAAACGGTGCAGTCGCAACTGTCGTATTGGTTTGTATGTGAACACGACGCTTTGCAAACCAAATCGGTTCAGGTCCTACGTGAATGGATCAATCAACAGGCCGCCATTTCAACCGAGTATTTTAGCGCGCGCTAACCCAAATTCAAATCCGTAAGGCGGATCAACAATAGCCGACTGTCGTCCGCTATTTGCAAGACACGCTCACTCTGTGTGACCTGTATAAACACACCTTGTTCGGCGGATACACCGTCGCACATCAGGTGGCCGTTCAGAACATAGACCCCGTAGATTGTGCCTTTTACAGGCGTCACCGTTTTCGTTGTGGGCCCGTCCAGAACCTTAACCTCTGCTGCCACAACCGTTGGATCAAAAATCACGTTGAAATCGCGTATTGTGCCTGAGCGCAACTCGCTGCGAATTTCGGTGTCTCCTGAAAACCCTGTCGGCACACAGAACGGCACTTCGATGTCACCGCCCCTGTGATGCAGCACCAAGCCGTCGCCGTCGATGACAGTCAATATGCGCGACATGCCCGCAAAGATCGAAAATGCGCCTTCGGTTTCAATGTCCGCGATGCTAAGCCGCCACGCGAACCCATTTGCATGCGGACACTGCGCGACTTCTCTTGTGATGCCCCCCCCCATTTCACCAAGGAACTGCGGGTAGGGTCTTCGTGTCTAAGATCTACAGATCATCCATGTTCTAGGATGCCAGATGCCGCCTGCCCCACGTCTGGCGCAGGGGTGTCGAAAACAGCAGCCATCTCGGGGTGCTGTGCCAACAAGGCCGCTCCGCCCTCGATCCGCTCGGGATAAAGCCGGCCGTCTTCCCACAAGGCAACACCATCAAGGCGCACAGTTGTATCCAGCAGATTGAGTGAAATTTCACCAGGAGGATAAGCACCGCAAGTATGCAGGTGCAAAAGGCGGGGATTGCCGAAAGCGCCACCGCTCCACCGTGCAAAATCACGTCCGGCCGGAACTGGATAATTGCATCCGGGGTGAATTCCAGCATGCCAAGAATGGACGTAATAGGTGTCAATTCCGTATTTAGTCCCAACGAAGTCATAATGAGCTTTGGCTGCGGCGACGTCCTCAGGCGTGCCATCAAACCCTGTGATGTGGTTGTCTTCGAATTCAACAAACAACGTGTCTTTCAATGCACATGACCAAGGGGTGTAATATTGCGACCCTGTTCCGGTCAGAAATCCATTTTGCGCAACGCGTCCACGGAACCCGAAAGCAGGGATAGGTGCAAAGACCGAAACAGGAAACCGCTTGCTGGTCGTATCGCGGCCTTGCGCTGAAAATGCTGCTGGGCTACCCCGAAAATCGGTTCCTGCCGGGCAGGTCACATGAATGTCTATCGATCCCTCGACTGCGTTGTTGATCAAGCCTTTCAACGCCTCGAATGCCTGATAATCAATGACGCCGAATGGCGACGCCATCATTTCGCAATCCAGCGCGTAACTGATGACCTGTGTTGTCGACGAATTCTTTGGTCTGAACCTGATCTGATCGCCGAGACGGGCTAAGAAGACTGTGCAATCTGCCGCATCCATTTTCTGCATCAGCGCTTCGTCAGGGTCATGTACCTCGCTGTCGAAGGGAACGCTGATCAGATCAGATTCCATGCCACATTCCTTGGCGGCATCTTGCAACGCAGGCCCGAGGTTGGGGTCATAATAGCCGGTTCCGCCGGACTCTATGATGACCAGCAGTTCGTCACCGGACTGACACTGAGCACAGTTAAGCAAGAGGTTTCGTGCACCCCGCGCCAGGCGGTCCTGAAATTCATCTGTCAACTTGGTCGCCTTTGAATGTCGTGGAGCCGGACCACGTAACAGGCCATAGAAACAGCATACAAGGCCGGCGATTTTGCAATTGGACCCTATCCGAATACAAGAAAGCGCCCATCCCATTGGTGTAATACAACTCATTAGAAAAACTAATATCGGTATGATTGCACTTGTCTTGTCCAGTCAAAATCCTATATAAGTATGATCATAATATCTGTGAGGCGAACAAGTGCGTTCTAGCTACCACGACATTAAAGCCAACATATTAAGCCGGATCAGGACAAATATTTGGCCACCGGGTGCAAATCTTCCTGGCGAAATCGAATTGGCAGAAGAGTTCGGTTGTGCGCGGGCAACCGTCAATCGGGCCATGCGGGAATTGGTCGATGAAGGCATTCTCGAACGCAAACGCAAGGCGGGAACAAAGGTCAAATCTTCCCCAACCCAGCGGGCGCAGTTTTCGATCCCGATCATTCGCGAAGAAATTTCTAATACCGGTTCTGACTATCGTTACAGCTTGATTGAACGCAAAATCATGCCGGCACCTGACTGGCTTCGCTCACGAATTGAAATCCCCAAGGCCGCAAAAGTGTTGCATCTGCGTTGTATGCATTATGCTGGCAACACCCCCTATCAGTTCGAGGAACGTTGGATAAATCTGAATACGGTTCCCAACGCCGAAACTTACGATTTTGAGGACATGGGGCCAAATGAATGGCTGGTGCGCGAAGTGCCGTTTACCAACGGTGAATTGGAATTTTCTGCCATCAATGCGACTAAGGAAATTGCCGAATTCCTCAACACTTCCGACGGTACTGCAATCTTCATGATCGAGCGAACAACTTGGCTGGAAAAGCAAAATGTAACGTATGCCAGGCTGCAATTTGCACGTGATTACAAAATGACGACCCGCCTCTGAGGGGAGCTACTGCTCTGGCACAAAAAGAGATCACCCTTCTTCACAGCCACATTAAGAATAGGCATATCTAGGGAAAGCATGCACATTAAGCATGTGCGCTCATGCCGAGTGCCAGCCCTCTCTTAGCAGCTTTCAATGATTGATGAAGACCTGACGACCGGACCAATTAGTGGTCATTTTCGCCGATTGGCAGTTCCGGCTGCGATCGGGATGTTGTTCAGCACCCTCTATAATATAGTGGACACGTTCTACGCGGGGTATTTCGGAACCCAAGCACAGGCTGGTCTAGCGGTCGGATTTCAGGCATTTTTTGTTTTGGTTGCCGTTGGTTTTGGCCTTGGTTCCGCAATGAGCGCCTTAGTCGGCAACGCGAAGGGGCGCAAAGACATAACCGACGCCCGACATTTGGCCGCTCAAGGAATTGGATTTGCCACGCTCGCAACACTGGCACTGACAGCCCTGGCACTTTGGGCCGGGCCGTACCTGATCGCGTTGGTGTCTGAACAAGGTGCATATCGCAATGCTGGCCTGTCCTATTTTAACTGGCTCATTCTCTCATTGCCCGGCTTCATCCTCGCCTACACTGGAAACGGAATTTTGCAGGCGCGGGGGGATACGATTTCCATGCAGCGCGCGTTGTTGGTGGCATTTTTAGCAAACGTGGCGCTCAATCCCTTGCTTATGTTCGGCCTTCCCGGCATTTGGTCCGGCATGGGCTTCAACGGCATAGCCGTGGCCACTGTCCTGAGCCAAACAGGTGTTGCAGTCTATTTGCTATATAAGATCTTCGACCGATCCATGATGCAGAACCTAAGGTTGCGCGAATTTATGCCGGATCGCGTAAAGTATGCAGAAATTACAAGCCAAGCCTTCCCTGCAAGTTTTGCCCTTTTGATCAATTTTGCCAGTGGTTTTGTCGTTCAATTTGCGCTCAAGGATTACGGAGAGTCAGCTTTGGCCGCCTACGGAATTTCGCTGCGCATTGAACAACTTTTCCTGCTCCCTGCCATTGGCATCACAATCGCTCTCGTCCCGATTGCGGCTCAAAACTATGGCGCCGGACACCATCTTCGGGTGCGCCAATCATTCCGCCGGTGTTGGACATTAGGCGTGATCGCAACCACCTGCGCCTTTCCGTTTCTGTGGTTCGGTGGTGGTTTCGCCACCAGCCTTTTCTCGTCAGATCCAGAAGTCATTCGCATCGGAGCACTTTTCTTGAAGGTCGAAGCCGTCGTCCTTCCTCTGTACGTCGTGTTGTTTTCAGTCAATTCGCTTTTGCAGGCATTGAAGAAGGCCGTTTGGACGATGTGGATCGGAATCTATCGCCAAGGGATCGGTATTGCGCTTTTCATCTGGCTTTTCACTCGGGTGTTTGACTGGGAACTGACAGGCGTGCGCGCTGGCATTGCAGTTGCGGTTGGCACAGGGCTGATTGTGTCACTTGTCGTCGTACGGCGAATCGCACGCGAAAAAATTGGTGGTTTGGCGGTTTCGTAAAGCCATAACCATTGCCGCGGAGGTTGCGTCGCGCCAATTTTTCCCAAGTTTCCACAGGCATTAAGGTGAAACATCTCCGTCCTGCAAAAAAGTGTTGCCAAAATATATTAAACGCAGACATAATTAAACAAGTTTAGGCTTAATTAGGGGTAGGGCAAGATGGAACCAAACAACGAGATGATCTCAGTCGTGGGTGTCGATAAGTTCTACAGTAAATTTCAGGCCCTGACGGACATCGATTTGAGCGTCAAACAAGGCGAACGAATTGTCATCTGTGGTCCATCTGGTTCAGGTAAATCAACCCTAATCCGCTGCATGAACGGGCTAGAGTTCCACAGCCGCGGGTCTATCGTTATTGACGGAATGAACGTGTGTCTGACGTCAGCACTTGTGGGACAGAATTGATGTTTAGCTAACGGAGGATTTCTGGTTCATCGTAACCGTCAAGGAGTGAAG
>JGI24025J20009_10003725_pt1 | contig 10271 bp, 10 predicted proteins | sample Cruoilmetagenom3_FD_20009 | JGI IMG/M metagenome (IMG submission 20009) | reverse complement strand
AGGGTTGATGACCGATGCGTGTGGGCAGTCTGAGGCAAACGTCGTGAATGTAGCCAATTTTACCGGACTGCTGGTGAGAATGTTACCGCCTGAGGTGCTAAAGAAAGTTATGCCAATTGGGAGCAGATGTAATAGCGGTCTGTTGTCCTTTTTGTCTTTTAACTTTAGAGGATGCCGTGAAGATTTCAGGATTTGAAGGGGAAATCGAGGTGATGGACATATTTGAGATACTGAATGATTGTTCGAAGTGAGGGGGTAGTGGTTACCGCCCTATCTCTACCTGTGCACTACTCTATGAAGTGCCAAAGCCAGATTCCTCTATCATTACAACTTTACCAAATATTTTTCAAAACTTTTAAATGTTTGGACTGGGCTCTACACCGCCTATAAATTTAGGGTTTGAATCAAAAGCGACAGCGTTAAATATATCCTTCTTACTTTTTACCAAATTGAGGGGCTGTGGCCTAGTCAGGAAGGGCGGCGGGCTCCAGAGATATGAAGATGAAGCTCCATATTGGAGAGACCCGCCGATCGTGTGTTCGAATCGCACCAGCCCCACTTTTTATTACTTAAAAACAAAGCTTTTTGAATAGCGGCATAGATAATAGGTATTGTGTTAGGCAAAGACCATCTGACGATAGCTCTACTGATCGGTATAATCGTCTCGGTTTATCTTCATATAGTCGTTGGGATCGATATGCCATCTCTCTTAGTCTTCATCTTTGGAGTCTCCTCTGGCTCCTTGCTTTTGGACATAGATTCTCCAGATTCGGCTATAAATCATCCAATAATAAAAGGTAAAAATATGGATAAATTGGCGCTATTTACGTTTGTAAACCCTTCTATAGCAAAGATTACCAGAACAATGGTTCAACCACCTCTATTCTTACTGAGGAAAAGCTATCCGGAGGTGAATACAAATCACAGAGGAATTCTTCACTCCTTGACGGGTGTTCTCATCATATCATCCGTTTGGTTCATAATAATGAGCATTATAACGCTTACTATAATTGTATCAGCCAAAAATTTTCTCACTTTTACCANGCCATTCATCATGGCATTTCCAATCGGCATATTCTTTGGAGGAATAATCCACCTCTTAGAAGACAGCTTAACATTCTCTGGGATACAGTGGTTACAGCCGTTCAGTAATATGCGTGTGCGAGGGAGCATTAAGACGCTCTCAAAGCATGAGACCAAAGAGAAAAGATTGAAATTGAGGGAGAGAGAATATATCTTTGTGTGGTATTTTGTTATATCAACAGTGGTGATGCTCATAATACTTTATATCCTGAAAGAGATATTGTTTCTGATATTAATGATCATCTGGATCATCATGACAGGATGGGTATGGAATATAAGGTTTACATAGATTCCATAAACTTCCATCCCAACAACACTCCATCGTCCATCTCTTCTATTTTGATCAATTTCAATCTTGGGAATTTCTCTTTAAACCCCTCTCCAGCCACAGGCGTTGGAGAATTTCTTCCACCGATTATCTTAGGTCCTACATAAATATATAATTCATCTACAAGATTAGAAGAGATCAAACCCCAGCTCAATTCTCCTCCGCCTTCCACCATCACCTTATTTATACCTCTCTTCCACAAAATATCCATCAATTCTTTAAGATTTACTTTATCTTCCCCTGCCACGATCACATCAGCGTATCTCTCGATCGCTCTCATCTTCTCTTCGTCTGCTCTATCACTCGTTGCAACGATCCTCTTTCCATCCCCCCTCCTTAAAATTTCCGCGCTCGGAGGAGTTCTGCACCTGCTATCAATAACAATCCTAACTGGATTCTCATCCTTCCCATCAGATATTCTCTTTTTTCGCCTTTCCTCTGATTTGATCGTTAAACTAGGATCATCAGACAAGATGGTTCCAACCCCAACCATTATGGCATCTGAAGATAATTTCAGTTCATCTACTCGTTCAAAATCTTCTTTCCCAGATATTCTAATCTGCTTCCCATCTACATTAGATACTTTTCCGTCCGAACTCATCGCCATGTTGATGAAGACAAAAGGTCTCATCTTCTTCAGTCGTCGAGTAATTCTAAAGGCCTATCCATCTCTTCTTCTGCTATTCTATCCAGAATGAAGTGTTTCTCAACATAAGCCCTTATCTCAATATCTGATATGCAGGAGACTCGCTTTCCCGCGTCATAAAGTTTTTGGATCGCCTTATGGATCGCCGCAACCCGCGGGTCCTCTTTCCTCACCTTCACCTCGGTATCAAGTATATCTGTCAACGCCTCTTCCACCTTTGNCCTGATTACTCCCCTTCCGGAACTGNTCCCTATCAAAACTCTTCTCTCTCCTCCGATCAGCTCCGGTGGATAAGGTTCATAAGTGGCTGGATTTTTTAAGANTCCATCGGCATGAATTCCACTCTCATGTGCAAAGACATTTTTTCCCACGATCGCTTTGTTTGGAGGAACTCTTATCCCAATCTCCTTCTGCATGTATCTCGAGAAATCCACAATACAAGAGAGGTCGTATCTATCTTCGTACCCCTCCACCCTCTCAGATAGAAAGAGCATAACCTTTTCAAGCTCCGCGTTCCCTGCCCGTTCTCCAATTCCCAAGAACGTTAGATTACTCCAGTCAGCTCCAAAGAAATATCCAATGGTACTATTTGCAAATGACATACCAAAGTCATCATGCATGTGCGTTTCCATCTCTTTAACGCCGAGCTCTTTTAATCTCACTATTATCTTTGGGATACTCACCGGCAAAGGGCTCTTTACATACGGCAGTCCAACCCCAACGGTATCGCAGATCCTTATTATAGTATTCGGGTCTATCTCTATAATCTCTTTTACGAGTGGAAATACGAAGCCTTCCAGATCCGAGCGGGTCATATCTTCAAGGTGACACCTCGTTTTCAAACCGTGATCTACAGCGTATTGAAGTGCGCTCAGGTATTTTTCGCGTGCCTCTTCTCTGGTGATACCTATCTTATCTCTTATATGCAGATCTGAGATGGACATGAGTATTCCTATCTCATTTATGCCATCAAAGGCTAATGTCAAATCTATGTCTTTCGGGTTTGCCCTTGCCCATCCCGTGATCTCAGGTTTCTCTTTTCCCTCGTCCATCATCGCCCTTGCGGCCTTTTTGTCCCTGTCCTTGAAGAGAAAAACTTCGGTCTTCTCCACCCCCATCCGGCTGAGATATTCAAATATCTTCACCTCCTGAGAGGCATTCATCACAACACCTGGCATCTGAGAGCCGTCTCTCAGCGTGCTGTCGCTCACCTTTGCATCAAAGTTCTTTGGGCGTTTTAGCTTTGGTATTTTTCCATAAGAAGCTGTCAATTTTATTCACCTCCTTTAATTCTTGCAACCCCACTCTTTATGGCAGCATCCGCTACAGCAGACGCGATAGCCGGAACGACTCTCTCATCGAAAGGAGATGGGATTATGTACTCTTCGGAGAGCTCGTAGCCCGGAATTATACCTGCGAGGGCATCTGCCGCACCTATCTTCATCGTTTCGCTGATCTCTCTTGCTCTGACGTTTAGTGCACCTCGGAATATGCCGGGAAATCCTAAAACGTTGTTTATCTGGTTGGGGAAGTCTGATCTTCCAGTTCCGACGATCTTTGCGCCCCCCTCTTTTGCCGCATCTGGCATTATCTCAGGGATCGGATTTGCCATGGCAAAGACGATAGGGTCGTTAGCCATCCCTTTGATCATATCACTTTTTATCACATTACCAGCGGAGACTCCGATGAAGATGTCTGCCCCCTTCATCGCGTCCTTTATAGTTCCAGTCCTCTTGGATAAGTTTGTTGATCTTGCGATCTCCTCTTTTGCGAAGTTCATCCCATCCTGTCTGCCTTCGTAGATCATGCCCCTCGTATCACAAAGGATGATATCTCTTACTCCTTTCTCCAGCAATATCTTTGCACAGGCGATTCCTGCCGATCCTGACCCGTTTATGGCCACCTTCACCTCATCAAATTTTTTACCAACAACCTTCAAAGCATTCGTCAATGCTGCTAGAATTATGACAGCAGTGCCGTGTTGGTCGTCGTGAAAGACCGGAATGTTCATCTCCTCTTTCAATCTCTCTTCTATCAAGAAACATTTTGGCGCCGCTATATCCTCTAAATTTATTCCCCCAAATGTCGGCTCCAAGAGCTTCACGCATTCGATTATCTTTTCTGCGTCTTTGGTCTTTAAGCATAGGGGAAAAGCATCTATCATAGCAAATTTTTTAAAGAGGATAGCTTTTCCTTCCATAACCGGAATTGCGGCTTCTGCACTTATATCTCCCAAACCCAAAACGGCAGAACCGTCTGATACAACCGCCACAAGATTTGACTTTGCCGTATATTCATAGACCAATTCATTATCTCTAAATATCTCTCTACTCGGTTCTGCCACACCGGGCGTGTAAGCCAAGCCGAGTTCGTATATGGTGTTCATAGGCACCTTACTTACCATCTCTATCTTTCCCTTTCTCCGCCTGTGATACACCAAAGACGCTTCGATTAGATCTTCTTTACACACAAGGGTTAGATATTCACCTCCTTTATATGCTTTACCTCGATGATCTCCTTATCCTCCGTTAATTTTATTACAGGCGTGAGTAAAGTGTGCCTAAAGGAGGCATATGGATTTGGAAAGTTTTGACGATCTGCTAAAATATCTATATATGAAATACGATAAAAATCCTTTTGGGTGGAAGGTCTCAATAGGAAACGAGAGGGGATTTGGAAACATCTTCGTGACCAATTCAAAAGATGTTTGGCAGATAAAGTTAGATAGCATTTATAAACCTAAACCAATTGGTATGGGAACTAAAATTGGGAATTATGAGGGCAACAATAATTTTTTTGATAATAAAGTTCCTTATTATGGATTGAGGGCAATAGAGGAAGATAAACTGAGGGCGATCTCCAGAGCAGCCGAAAACGGACAATATTTGAATCAGTTCATCGATGAACTGCTAAAAAAACGTCCTATGCGGGCAAAAGAGATAAGTTCTGCTGCCCTGAATGGTCCCATACAGTTCATGCAGAATGGTAAATACATTTCTGAGAGGCAGAGAGAGGTGGATAGAAAGTTAAAAGAGAGTTTGGAAAAGCTTCTTTATAGGGAAGGCTACGGCTCAGAATATGTTTAGAGGACTTAACGAGTATAGGAGGTAAAAAATATGGGTCTATTGGATGGAAAGGTGGCTATCGTCACCGGTGCAGGGAGAGGAATTGGGAGAGAAGACGCATTAGTCCTGGCGAAAGAGGGAGCAAAGGTCGTCGTGGCCGATGTCGGAACGGCGAGAGATGAGATGACAACGGAGAAAGGGCCTGCGGATGAGGTCGTAGATGAGATAAAGAAGGCCGGCGGAGAGGCGATGGCAAGCTATACGAATGTTGCAGATTTCAACGCAACAAAGGAGATGATAGATAACACCGTGAAGGAGTTCGGCGAGCTTAACATCCTGGTGAACAATGCGGGGATCCTGAGGGACAGGATGCTCGTCAATATGAATGAGGCAGAGTGGGACGCCGTAATAGCGGTGCATCTGAAGGGAACGTTCAACTGCACGAGGCACGCAGCAGCCTACTGGAGGAAGGAATCGAAGGAGGGGAGAGATAGGGGAGGAAGTGTGATTAACATGGCATCGGATGCGGGATTGATAGGGAATCCAGGACAGACGAATTACGGTGCGGCAAAGGCTGGAATAGCGGCTTTCACAATAATATCTGCGGCTGAACTTGGCAGGTACGGGGTAAGGATCAACTGCATCGTCCCTGTTGCAAGGACGAGGTTGACGCTAGAGACTCCAGGTGCGGTAGGCATGATGATGGCGGAAAAACCGCCAGAAGGAGAGTTCGACATACTCGACCCGAAGAACATGACGGGTGTGATCGCGTATCTTGGAAGCGATGAGGCGAAGGAGATAACAGGAAGGGTATTCCACATTGCAGGGGGGAAGGTGCATATGATGGATGGGTGGCACGGAGTGGCGAGCATAGAGAAGGATGGGAGATGGGAACCTTCGGAGTTGGTTCCGAAGATGAAGGAGCTCGTGGAGAGCGTAGAGATTGAAGATATAAGTACGAAGATGACCTGGTGGATGTAATTAAGGATCCTGGCTAAATAAAATAGAATAGAAGGTGCTTTGTATGGTCAATATGGATGTGCTTGGGAAAGAGTCGGAGCCGATAGAGTACGAGTATACGTGGAAAGACGTGGTCTTGTACGCGCTTGGAATAGGTGCGGGCAACGATGATCTAAATTTTGTCTATGAGAGCGACTTGAAGGTTTATCCCACGTTTGCAGTGGTAGCCCCTTTTCCCGCCCTAGCGTGGGCGTTTGGAGAGGCAGATCTGAATCTAATGATGCTCCTCCACGCTGGACAGAAGATCGTACTCCACAAGGAGATTCCGACGGAGGGTAAAATTACAACGATTGCGAAGATATCCAATATCTGCGATACTGGAAAGCATTCCGTGACATATGCCGATGCGGAGACGAGGGATGAGAAGGGTGATCTTCCTCTTTACAAACACCTTCTCCCTCCTCGTCCGAGGAGATGGGGGATTCGGTGGTGAAAAACCACCCGCGGCAGGAAACGTGCCTCCCGAGAGAGAACCCGACTTTAGCGATGAGATGACCATCTCTAAGAACCAGAACCTCATATACCGGTTATCCGGTGATATAAACCCGCTGCACGTAGATCCTGATTTTGCCAAGATGGCGGGATATGACAGGTGCATACTCCACGGTCTCTGCACGTATGGCTTTGCCGGTAGGGCAATCATGAGGAATCTCTGCAATAATGATCCAAAGAGGTTTAAGTCCTTCGAGGTGCGTTTCTCAAACGTTGTCTTTCCCGGTGACACGCTCATAACCGAGGGGTGGAAGGTGAGCGATGAGAGGTATATAATTCAGACGAAGAATCAGGATGGGAAGGTGGTCTTATCGAATGCTGCAGTGGAGATAAGGTGAGGGCAGAGATTTAAGTTTTGTATTAATTCATCTTTAAATTACTTTGAGAGTGGAATAAACTTTCCACTCAGCTTTTTTTATTGGAGGGGCGAATTTGGAGAAGGGAGGGTGCACATTTTCTCAAAAATTTCAGGTTAAATAAATTTGAGAATTTTAAAAATTCTCAAACTTCCAAGATGGATATGTCCACCCAATTTATGAGGTGAGATCAGAACGGCTCATTAAAGGTTATCGGCCGCAAGGTTTAGTCTCCCTCCTCTTTTAGATAGTCCATAAGTTCGGCAAAGTCGGGAGGTAAACTCCCCTTAAAGAGGAGGAACGAAGGCGTAGGGTACTTCAAGCCGGCCTTATGAGTCGCTTTAAGCCCTTCCATCACAGCATCCACTTTGCTCATGGGTATAGCAAAGGCAACCTCGTGGTCCTGCGTTTGAGCTATTGCCCGGTCACCGCCACCGACCACTATGAATTGGCACCTGTCGGTCAGAATGGTTCTGGTAATCTCTTCACCACAGGCAAGTCCTCCAATGTTCTGGGAAACTAAAGGATCGCCCGTTTCGTAAGTGGCGGCCTGTACCAGCCTAGATATCTGGGCTGGGTTGCCATAGATAACAATAACCTGTGGGTCAAATTCAGCACGGTGAATGGGTGCAACAACGAGATGGGTGTATTTTCCGTAATCGAGTTGCGGTATCTTTTGAGATATCTTCGCCCTTATGCTCTGATTTTTCACCCAGAATGGAACATCAAAACTTCCATCGAGAAATTTCTCTTTTGTAGGAAGAAAACCGAGGGTAAGCGCGCCAAGCGGGCAGAGCATATCCTCTAGCCCCATCGCCACCACCCATCCATAACGCCTTGCTAAGGCAATGCCCTGACATACCGGCATCTGGATGTTCATATCCCTCTTTGGCATTCTGGCTCTTTCCGGGATTTCTTCTGGAGATCTAACCATCTTTACCGCCACTGGAAAGGTTTGACGGTGAATATACGAATTTAGAGTTTCTTCAATCTTCTGAGGATCCATACTTATCTAAATAATGTTTTCAACATTTAATTCTATCGGTTAACCTCTTTTCTTTAACATAAAAATTTTTAAAACTGTACGCCCGATCGGGTTTAGGGGTGCGCGTCGGGAAGAGAACACGAGATATCTTCAAAACAGTTTGAAGATTGAAGAAGATCTATCAAGCCGAAGAACCTAAGCCCCCAAATCCCTTAATCAGAGCCTCCAACAAAGGGGCTACGATCTCGAGCACGGGGCTCAACATATCCGGAATCATTCTTGTTTTCCCAATATGTCTCCAATCTTCTTTTCGCTCATATCCATCTCTCTTTTTATCTAATTTCAAAATATAAAATAAAAAATCACATCTCAAAATAAAAAATAAAAAAAATAAAAAATTATTTTACTTCAAAACCCCCGCCTTCTTCATCTTCTCGATCTCTTCCTCCCTCAACTGCTTCTTAAAAATTTTTTCCACGGGAGATTTTGGAAGTTCATCCCTGATCTCCACGGATTTTGGAACCGCCCATTTTTCGACCCTCTCCTTTAGATATTCTATTATATCTTCTTCCTTTATCTTTCCCCTGTACTCCGGATATGGGGCGATGAATGCCTTTATCCTCTCACTTCCAGGCCTATCGGGATCAGGAACGCCTATCGCCGCCGCCTCATACACGCCCGGGTACTCATACAAGAGATCGTCCAACTCTATCGTATAGACCTTATAGCCCGAGACGATCACCATATCCTTCGTTCGATCTACGATATAAACCCTCCCTGCCTCGTCCACCTTCACAACGTCTCCTGTGTGTATGTACCCCTCATCATCCAAACCATCTCCCGGATTTGGCCAGTATCCAAGCATCAGATGGGGTCCTTTCACGCACATCTCCCCTCTCAATCCTTCTTTCACGAGTTTCGGTGTTGGTATGGTCTCTCCTGTATCTTCGTCCACGACCTTGAACTCTTCGTCCACAAGTGGATAGCCGACCGAGGTGACCAACTCTCTCTTGCTATCCGACGCAGATGGCATGATGGAGGAGATGAGTGGCATCAATCTATTTACGATCGCACCGAGGTTTATGCGACCGATTAATCCCATCCCCATTCTCATCAATGGGGTAATGCCGGGCATCGTCAAGATCCTGTCCAGCAGATGGAATATCTTGGAAGCGGTCTCCCTGCCACCGAGAAGAGGAGCAAATATATCCATCGCCGTCGGGCTGAGCGTGGCTCCAGAGGTCTCCGATAACCCGTGTGCTTCTATCAACACGCTTTTTGTCTTCTTCTCAAAACCTTCCTGGGTCTTCGGGGCGAGCGCCATCGAACCGGATAGACCGAGTATCCCAAGGTCTCCCACATCCTCTTTCGCCATCCTACCATATTGTGTCGGACTCATCGGTGTGAATAGCGGATGGTACTTCTTCGCCAATCTAACATACTCTTCTACGTCTCTTGGATCCGTCTGCAAGAGGATAGTGCACCCGAGCGCCATGACGTATCTATAGATCTCCTGCCCGTAGAGGTGGCAGAGTGGCAACGGTATGATCGTCGTGAAGAAACCATCGAGCAAACGAAGGACCGACTGCGGCATCATCGATCCGAAGGTCAGTTTTGTACACGCCGTTATCTCGTAATGGGTCAACATAACCCCTTTCGGAATCCCGGTCGATCCACCAGTGAAGAATAGTAGGCAGAGGTCCTTCTTCGGGTCTATATCCACCTTTGGAAGCTTTGGAGGGTACTTCTCGATCAGATCGGTGAACCATATTACCCCCTCCTCTCTCTCGTGTGCAGGAGGATTTTTTGAATAATCCCTTTCTTTTGTCACGATGATATTTTTAAGCTCCGTCTTCTCCTTCACCGCTCTGATGTTCTTCAAAGCTTCGATACCCGTAGACGATTTATCGACGCATATCACCGTCTTTATCCCTGCACGGGTAAACTTGTCGATCAGACCATCCACCGAGTCCAAGATATTTCCAGGGCAATGTATCGCCCCGATCTCCGGTATCGCCAGATCAGCTATGACAAACTGTATCGAAGATGGAAGAACGGTCGCAACGACGTCTCCCTTCTTCACGCCTATATCTGCAAGTGCCGTTGCGAGTCTGTCCACGTGTTCCTTCAATCCTTTCCACGTTATCTCGTAGTCAAAACAGACGAGCGCCAGCTCGTTCGGATACTTCTCAACGTTCTTATCCAGCATATCCCACGTGTACGTTAGATCTTCCCTATACGGCTTGAATGTCTCAGGTATGCACCCCATCGCCTGAGATTTTAGCCATGGCTTTTC
>JGI24025J20009_10003722_pt1 | contig 10278 bp, 8 predicted proteins | sample Cruoilmetagenom3_FD_20009 | JGI IMG/M metagenome (IMG submission 20009) | reverse complement strand
AGACATACTATAAACTGTCAAGTTAAAACTTGTTCTTTCTCAAATTGAAAGAAAATCCTTTGAGGATCATAATCTACTTCGTATTTAAGCATACTGTACATTATACAGATAATCTTTTTACCTACACAGACAAGAGCTTGCTTACTTTCTTTTCCTTCAGATATTTTTCTATGGTAAAGTGAGCGGAGATAAGGATTATGTTTTAAAGAAGCTACCGCAGCCATATATAATGAGGCTCTTAAGGCAGAAGGACCTCTTTTGGACATCTTAGGATGAGGATTCTTACTATCTCCAGATTCTGATATTTTAGGATGCCACCCGATAAAGCCAATAAGCTTATTAGCTGAAGAGAATCTACTAACATCATCTCCTACTTCTCCTATGAAAGCAGCGACAGTTTTAGGGCCAACTCCAGGGATAGAGAGAAGTCTTTTCTGTGGGGAAGAAGGTTCGTTAAAGGATAAAATCTCATCAATTTTCTCATCAATCTCTTTAATCTTATCNTCGAAAGAATGGATCTGGTCAATGAGAATTCTTAAAGCCATTCCTCTTGCCTCAGAAGCTTTACCAGAATATATAGATTCTTTAGCTGCAGAAATAAGTTTTCCGGCAAGCTCAGAAGAGTAGTTATTACCTTGAATTTTCCTGGCCATTTTCACTAATTTAGTTTTCTTTGCTCTTTTCATATGAACTGCTGTAGGATATTCTTTAAGAATCATAGAGGAGACTTTTTTGAATGGACTTTTAACTAAATCAGTATATTCAGGAAATACTAAATTTAAAAGGCTGTAAGCTTTTCTTAAATAGTTTTTCTTATCTTTTTTAAGGTGATGGCGCAGTCTTACCAGTTCCCGGAGAACTTGAACTTCCTCTTCAGGGATATAAGAAGCTAAGGCTTCTTTTGAGCGAAGAAGTCCAGCTATTACTAATGAATCAACCTTATCGGTTTTTGCTTTTTTAGAGAGTACCTGGTGGTATTTCTTTGTTTGATAGGGATTAAGGATAATAACTTTATATCCTTTTAAAAAGGAATAAAGATTTTCCCACAGGTTTCCTGTGGCCTCAATCCCTATCACCACATTATCTTTTTCAAGCTTTAAGGAAGAGATTTTACTAGCAAACTTTTCCATTCCTTGACGATTACAAGAGTAAGTGAAGGGCTTGGTGATCGATTCACCTTCTTCGTTCAAGATCGAGACCGTGAACGACTTCTTTGAAATATCAATACCTATGTAATACATAAATACCTCCTTGAATTTTTTGCTTTTTGAAAGAAAGCAGGCTTCCTTATCCTCATCGAGCACATAGCCTGGAGAATGTAATAAACGATGCCTTATTTTAGGCTCGTAACATACTCAATAAATGTTTACACTCGAAGAGATAAAGGAAGGGGCAGTCTAAGGGCAAATGGTCCTCTATAAAAAGAGGCCATAAGGAGGAAGCAAGCCCTCTTCCTGTTTTCTCCAAAAGCTTTTTTTAAAGAACTAATTAAACTTTAATTCTGAAACCATAGAAAGTCAAATAACAATCTTCACCTATAGTGAAGATTATACCAGGAGGGTTAGATGTCTACTCAACATAAAGTAAGTGTGGTTATCGGGAAAGATGCTACTGAATCAGAAAGGCACGGAGCAAAAGAACTGAGAAAATACACAAAGAGAATATTGGGTGTTAAATTAGTCTATTTAAAGGAGGAAGAACAAAAAGAAAATTGTGAAGTAGAATTATTAGTTGGCAGAACCTATGAAGGGGAGTCTTATCTTAAAAAAAGAGGTTTAAATATAAATAAATTGGAAGAAGATGGATTTATATTGGTAAGTGGGAAGACAGAGAAAAAAAAATTTGTAGTATTAGTAGGAAAAAGGGATAGAGGAACACTATATAGTATATACACCTTTTTGGAGAAGCAAGGATGCAGATTCTTTGAACCTTATGATTTAGGTGAGATAATACCCAGAAGAAAAAATTTAGTTGTAGATAATTTATTGGAAAGGCAGAATCCTACTTTTTCATTTAGAGAATTAGATCTGGATTGTATAAAAGATTGGAATATAACAGAGACTGTCAAAATACTGGATTGGATGGTAAAGAATCGATTGAATACAGTAATACTTACATTATCTAGAAATAATTTTATACTATTTCTTCCAGCTTTGATAAAAGAGATAAAAAGAAGAGATTTGATTTTAGGAATAGGTGGACACTCAATATTTAGCGGTTTAATGTTGCCGGAAAATTTCTATAAAGCAAAGATACCGCCAGTAGAGAATAATTTTGATACACTTAGCAGTATGTATACCAAACTATCTGGAAACTATGGTGATCCTTGTTTATCAAATCCTAATGTGATAGAACAGATAAAAAAGAACTTAATAATCTTTTTAAAGCATCATTCAGAGGTTGAAATAGTCCGTTTTATGTGTGAGGATGGGTTTTTCGGTTCTCCACGACGTCATTGTAACTGTGAAAAATGCTTGAAAGACGGCAAAGTTGATGTAGACCACTTTGAGGATATATATTTTGAGGCGGTACGATCAATAGCACTTGAGCTAGAAAAGCAATGTCCGCAAGTAGTGATAGCTTATACTTACATCTCAAGTTTCGGTCCACAAAAAATCTATTCAGGAGACAAGAAACCATCTGATATGCCAGAAAATGTAAAATATTTTTATATATGCTTAGAATGGGAAACATACAGTTATCCACTATTTTCAGCAAAGAGACTTAGTCCGGTTCCTCTACCTCACCGTCAGAAGATTCACCAGAACTTTGTAAAATGGGGACTCTCTCAACTTAAAGGTACAGGAAGAAAATTGATATTGAAAGAGATGCATGGTTCAGGATACTATTATGGACTATTGCGTAATGCTCCCCATGTTATAGCAGAAAACTTGAGGTATTTACATAACTACAATAATATCTATGTAGGCTCAATGATATTTACAAACTTATTAAGTCAAGATCATATAATGGCCTGGCACAGTTTCGGATTAAATCTTTATATATATTATCGGTTAATTTGGAATGTTAAAGAAGATGTGGATAAACTATTGAATGATTTCTTTAAAAATTACTTTGTAGAAGCGATTAAGTTTATGAAGCAGTTGTACAGAATAATAGAGGAAAAAGCTGTACCTCTCATCTTTAAACCTTCTGTAGAAGATATAATTTTTTTGGATAAAGATACGAGTGAGAAAGTTCTTCAGTTCTATGACAGGATGTTGGAAGAAGTAGATTCTGGCAAGAAGTTTTTAGATAAAGCTGAGATAGCAGTAAAAGGTGCAAAACCGACTGAAAGATTAGAAATAGATAGAGTTCAATATAGATATCTCTCTAATTTTTTAAAGTTCAGTATGAAATATTTTAGAGGGAAATATTTTTATAGAAGAAGTACGAGAGATTCGTTAACCAAGGGGAAAAAACAACTATTAAGTAAAAGTAAGGAAGAACTGAGAGGGGCCAGGAAAATACTTGATATATTAATTGAAACTGGTGTTTCAGGATATGATGTACTTCAGTTTCAAAAATTTGATTTAGCATTAGAAAATTTAATAGCGGATGTAAATAAGATTATCTAAACAGAAAAATTATCCTTAAATCCTATCTGATTAGCTAAAGTTCCATAGAACGAAAATTCTGAAAACTTGCGTCAAATTGTTCTCAAGACGGAGCTGATGATTGAGGGAATCTATTTAAGGAATGATAAATAAAAAGTGTTTTAAAAAGGTTGATAAGACGCAAGAAAGAAGTTAAAAAGAGGTTTGTTCTGTGAGGTTTAAAACATGAGAGAATATAAAGTTGAAGATCAGAAAATAGAGGGAGCTATAGATGAATAGGACTAAAAAAATACGAGAAATGTTAAATGAACCTGGCATTATCCTTGTTCCAGGGGTCCAGGATGCACTTACAGCAAAAATAGCAGAAAAGGAAGGTCATCGGGCTATCCTCGCTGGAGGCTACGCAATAGTTGCCAGTCTCTTAGGGCAACCTGATATGGGAATCATCACCTTAAATGAGATGGTAGATACAGTTCGCCGAATTTCCTCAGTGGTTGATATCCCCATTATTGCTGATGTCGATACCGGTTATGGAGGAATTTTGAATGTAATTAGAACAGTAAAAGAGCTGGAATCTTCTGGTGCAAGTGCTATTCAAATTGAAGATCAGGTATTTCCTAAAAGAGCTGGTTTAACCTCTGGTAGACAGGTTATCCCTGCTAAAGAAATGATTGAAAAGCTTTGTGCAGCAGTAGATGCCAAAAAAGATCCTGATTTTGTTATCATCGCCAGAACAGATGCTCAGCCATTAGAGGAGGCCATTAATAGATCAAATGCCTATTATGAAGCAGGTGCAGATATACTATTTATCGAAGATATCCATTCAAAGGAAGAGATGCTTAAGGTAAATAGAGAAGTTAAAGGGCCGACTTTAAGTGTAATGGTTGAGGGATCTGGCTATCCCTTTCTTTCTGCAAAAGAGTTAGAAGAGTTAGGTTTTAAAATGGTTTATTACTGTGATTCTTCTATTTTTGCTACTGCCAGAGTTGTCTCCAAAGTAATGAGAAAACTTAAAGATTCAGGAACAACCAAAGATATGATGGACGAAATGATGCTATTTAAGGAATTTAACGAGTCCATTAGCTTTAATGATTTTACTCAGCTTGAGAAAAAATACAGAGAATAAGAGTTTAGTAGTTTTTAAAACTCAAAAATTTAAAGAAGAAATTTATGAAGATAAAGAAAGTATCAATAAAAGATGTAAAGGTTCTCAGTTTATCAGGTCGAGATGCCTGGATTTTGGTTTCTAAAGATTCTTTAGGAGCAAAAACAATTAGTTTTATTGAAGTACATATAAAACCAGGAGAGTATACTAATCCTCCTCATAGTCATACTGATTTTGAGGAGGTTATATATGTAAAAGAAGGACAAGCAGAGATATGGGTAGAGGGAGATTTTGCTAAGGCAGGAAAAGATGAAGCTGTTCTTATTCCTATAAATGCAAAACATGCAGTTAAAAATATAGGAACCTCAACTCTTAAACTATTGACAGTTTTTCCCTATCCAGATCGTGCCAAAGGACATATTGATTATAAGGATTACAAAATTCCTGAATGGGGGAATAGTCTTATTAAACATAATGGGAGTAAATAAATGAAAAAAAAGAAAGCAATTAAGGTTAATCCACATGATGTTAAACCAATTCCACTATCTCAAAGGGTAAATTATAAACTTATTGATCCTACTACTGTAGGTTCAAAATACTTAACCTTTGGTATGGTTATTGTTGAGCCGGGGGGAACCTGTGAACCAGGCCATTCTCATAATGATCAGGAAGAGATATTTTTCTGTTTAACCGGTAACGGAGTAGTTATTGCTGATGATGATTGCAAAGAGATACCTATTCAACCCAAAGATGCTGTGTTCTTCCCAAAGGGTGTTTATCATTCCATAAAGAATCCCTATAATACTCCTTTAGAAGCTTTATGGATAATCTCCCCAGCAGGCTGGGTGTTTGATAAAAATCCAGAGATGAAAGCTAAGGCAGAAAAGGGGGTAAAAAGTTAAGGAAAAATGATCATTATTAGATTTTAAATAAATACTGAATAATTTTGGAGGAGCAAGAAGATTAAAGAAAAAAGATAAGATAATATGAAAAGAAAATTGACTTTAAAGAATGGGAAAGTCGAGGTAAAGATTCCTGGGGGGAATTTTGTATATGCTATAAAACCAAAGGACATTGCTGGTTTGGAAGATGAAGAAAGATCTATCAGAAAGTCATTGAGAAATCCCATTCACTCTGCTCGTTTGTCTCAAAAGGTAAAGACAGGAATGAAGGTAGTTATCATAGGAGATGATATAACTCGGCCTACTCCCAGGGAGAAGATTTTCTCCTGTCTTTTAGACGAGTTAAATAAAGCTGGTATACCTGATAAAGATGTTACGGTGCTTATTGCCTTAGGAACTCATCGCTATATGAATAAAAAAGAAATAGAAATTTGTTTTGGGAAAGAAGTCACCGAAAGAGTAAAAATTTTAAACCATGAATGGAAGAATAAAAGCAATCTTATTAATATAGGTTCAACTCACAGTGGTATACCTATAATAGTCAATAAGATTGCTTACGAGGCTGATTATCTAATTGGGGTAGGAAGTATTGTTCCTCACGCTCTTGCTGGATATGGAGGAGGAGCTAAGATAGTTCAACCGGGAATTTGTTCTTGGGAAACTACTGGAGGAACCCATATGCTCCCAGCAGAGAGAGATGATTTTTTAGACCTTGCAGGAAACCCAGAGGGTAGAGTAAGATTGGAAATGGAGGAAGTTGCGAAGATTGTCGGCTTAAATTTTATTGTTAACATAGTGACCAATGGCAAAGAAGAGATAGTTAAGGTAGTTTCCGGCGATCCAGTAAAAGCACATAGAGAAGGAGTAAAAATAGCAAGAGAGATTTATGAACCTAAAATACCTATGTTAGCAGATATAGTTATAATAAGTGCATACCCAGCGGATATAGATTACTGGCAGGGTGTTAAGCCTCTCTCTTATGCTCAGCATGGTCTTAGAGAAAAGGGGACGGTGATTCTTTTAGCTCCTTTCCCTGAGGGCATTTCCCCTACACACCACGTTGAGTTTGAAAAATACGGTGATAGATCATACAAGGATATAAAAAAGCTAATTGAGGAGAATAAATTTGAGGATTTGATCTGTGCTTCTACTTTACTTCAACATGCATTATTTAGAGGTCGCTCTGAAATTATCTGTGTCTCAGAAGGCTTATCCATAGAACAGGAGGAAAAAATTGGTTTTAGACATGCCGATAGTGTGGACGAAGCCCTGGAGATCGCCTTAACTAAACATGGGAAAGAAGCTAAGATAGGAGTAATAGACTATGGAGGTGATGTATTACCCAGACTAAGATGAAGGATGTTAGTAATTTTAGGGATTGAGATAATTTTGCTTTCAGAGACTAATCTTTATTTGAAGGAGGGTTATAATGCCGGCATTGACTTCTCGCGAGAGGGTCTTACGAACTCTTAATCATGAAAGAGTAGATAGAGTACCTATCGATCTTGGAGGACGTATATCCAGTATGGCGGAAGGTATTTATACAAAGTTGAAGGATTATTTTGACATTTACGATCATAATGGCAGCGAAAGCATTAATCCTTTTCTTACTATAGAGGATTACGATGAGAGGATATTAGAAGCATTTAATGTGGATTTTAGAAGGGTCTACTTTAATGGACCTGAGAGTATTATAATTCAAAAAAATCCAGATGGTACATATATAAATGAATGGGGACTTACTATACAGAAAATTGGGCCTTACATTCAGAGAATTACTCACCCTTTAAGAAGTGCTAATATCGATGATCTTAATAGCTATAGATGGCCAAATCCTAGCAGATCCCAGGAAGAAATTTCTAAACTAAGAGAGAAAGCAAGGTATCTTTATGAAAATACTAATTATGCTATAGTAGCTGATGCAGTGAACGGAGGAATCTTTGAATATGCTCAACACCTGCGAGGAATGGAGGAGTTTTTTACAGATATGATGGTTAACAAAAAATTTGCTAATGCTTTGTTAGATAAGATTCTTGGAATCTTAATAAGTTTTTATAATGTCTATTTAGATATAGTAGGTGAATATGTTCAGATAGTGCTATATCCAGATGATTATGGAATGCAGACAGACCTTCTAATATCTCCTAAATTATTTAGAGAAATGATAAAGCCCAGGGTTAAAAAATTATTCGATTTTATCAAAAGTAAGACTAACGCCAAGATGATGATCCATACAGATGGTTCAGTATACAACATCATTGATGATCTCATCGAGATCGGGGTGGACATCTTAAATCCCTGTCAGCCTTATGCAAAAGATATGGAGCCGGAAAAGTTAAAAAGTAAATTTGGACAGAGAATAGTTTTCCATGGCGGTATTGATCAACAAAAGATATTACGCAAGGGGAATATTCAAGATGTAAGAGATGAAGTAAAGCAAAAAATAGAGGATTTTGCCTCTGGTGGAGGATATATTTTGGCACCAGCTCACAATATTGAGGAAGATACACCAGTTGAGAATGTTATTGCTGTGTTTGAGGCTGCAAAAGAATTTGGAAAATACTGAGTAAAATGTTCGTCATACTTGAAAACTTATAAAGGAGGGTATAATTATGACACCATGGCAAAGATTTATGGCTGCAGTAAAGTTTAAAAAGGCTGACTATGTTCCTGTAGCTTTGTGGTGCACAGCCAGGTGTTTTGCAAGCCTATCTAAGATGACTGTTTTCGATTTCATTCATGATCCTAATGAAATGATGAAGGCAGAGATATATGCTTTTAAAAAATTTCCTGAAATTACTTTTCTCCCCGGGGTTATACCAGATTATGGAGATACAATATTCCTTCCTTCTGCTTTAGGCTGTAGAATATATTGGTCTGAAAATTCTCTCCCCTTTGTAAATGGTCCTGTAATTAAACAGGATAGTGATATAGATACTATGAAAGTTCCCGATCCACATCATGATGGATATCTACCCTGGTATCTTAAAGCATTGCGTCTTTTTTTAAGCAAAAAAGAAGAATTCGGAGATAATTTTCATTTTGTAAAAAGCTTGGGGCCGGGGGAGTTAGCAGGTCATTTATGGGGAGTGCAAAATTTTCTTATAAATACTCGTTTGAAGCCAGACCTTACAAAGAAATTACTTGATAAGATTGCAAATATTATCATCACCTGGTTAGATGCTCAGTTAGAAGTTAATAATTCAGCTGATGGCTTTCTTTTGTCAGATGATATAGCTGCCTTAATGGGAGAAGAGGCGTATATGGAGTTTTTGTATCCAATTCACTGTAAAATCAGAAAGAGGTACAGTAACCTACTAATGCTTTTTCATTGTGACGCTAAAGCAGATCATGTTTTGGAATCATTCGCAAAAGTAGGCATAGATATATTCCACTTCGGATCAACTACGGATATTGAAATTGTAAAAAAGAAAATTGGCGATAAAGTAGCTTTAATGGGAAATGTTGATCCGGTAGCAGTTTTGCAGAATGGCAAGGTAAAGAATGTTAAAGAAACTTCAGAAAAATGTCTTAGAGCTGCTGCTAAGGGAAGCGGATATATTTTGTCAGCAGGTGGGGGAGTGAATGCTGGAACCCCATGCGAAAATATTGACGCATTGATTGAAGTTAGTCATCACTATAGAATAGAATAGTTGTACTGTTTTGAGGGAAATTAAATATCAAATTAAATAAATGAAAGGAAGAAAAGATGAAGAAAGGAATGATATGGGGTTGGTCTACCTGTCTTACTTATGAGACAAAGAAACAATTAGGGTTTGATCATTATTCTCGTCTCCTTGATCAGATGAAAGAAAATGGAATGAAGAGACTAATTGTAATGATGGGCTCACATTATCACTTTGATCCTAATAATCATGGTATAGCATGGCCAGTAACAAATCCAAAGTTAAAACCGATGTTAGATACGAAAGCTATTAATGCTAATTCATCTACGGAATTTTTCTCCAGAGTTATCGAAAAGGCCAAGAAATTAAAAATTGAGATTTATTTGGAGATAAAATACGCCGGATTTTGTGGCATATTGAAAGGATATCCCAATATTGACTTTAAGATAAATCGTGATGGAGTCCCGTATCATGAAACCATGAAATATGATAGCGAGAGAGAGCATATATTAAACTCAGAAGCTCATATATGTCACGATAGTGATCAAGCTCAAGAGTATATGAAAGACAAATTTGAAGACGTTTTAAGGACTTATCCTAAAATCAATGGGATTGTTATGGAGCATCCTTCTGCGTATACCTGCTTCTGTAAAAGTAGCCAAAAGAAATTCCGATTAGCAAAAGGGAAGAGTCTATTTGAAGCAACAGAGGAGGAAAGGATAGAATGGCAAAATGAAAGGATAAGAACTGTTATAGCCGATATAATTACCTTTGTTAAAGGAATGAAAAGGGAGATAAAATTTGGATTCTATTCCGGATTTAGTCCTGATGATGGTAACATTGAAAGATATCAAAAACTAAGAGGGCACAAGAAAGAGACCTTGCAAAATACTGGTGCGGATTTTATTATGCCTTATATGGAGGGACGACATAAGGAAAAGGAAGAAAAGAATATAGAAAAAGTTATTGAGTATATGAAACCATTGGATTGTTATGTTCATTGTACTATTAGAAGAAATCCTCCTAAAACTTATTCTCTTCCTCCAAAAGGACCTGAATATATTGATAGAGTGATAAAGTGGGCAATT
>JGI24025J20009_10003720_pt1 | contig 10281 bp, 7 predicted proteins | sample Cruoilmetagenom3_FD_20009 | JGI IMG/M metagenome (IMG submission 20009) | reverse complement strand
GGGGAGGGATGAAAATCTCCTGCGATTCTTTATTATTCTTTAATCCTCTGTGTTCCCTGCCTACCGGCAGGCAGGTCTGTGGTTATGTTTTTGACAATACCATATTTTACGAAAGGGAGGTCTTATGAAGAGATGGCTTGCACTGGCTATAGTATTTATCCTCGTGGGCTGCGCACGGGAGGATTGGGTGGCAAAGGTCGGGAATACCATCATAAGGAAAGAGGATGTCGCCAACAGAGTGGCGCGGGGTATGTCCAGGGAAGATGCACTTAACGAACTGGTAGGCGAGGCATTAATGTATGAAGACGCGCTGGATAAGGGCTATCTGGAACTTGTGGGGGATGAAATAGAAAAGGGTGAAAAAGGGGTGACCGTGCGGGAGTTGTACAAAAAGGTTGTGATAAATAGAATTCGCGTACACCCATATATGATAAAGAGATACTGGAATAAATCAAACAAGGAAGTGAAGGCAAAAATGATATCTGTAAAAGAGAAAGAGAAGGCAGAGGAGATATATAGAAGACTTCTCAAAAGAGAGGATTTTGGAGAGATAGCCGGGAAAGAATCGGAAGATAAAAAAACCTCAAAAATGAACGGAGATATCGGATGGGTCCAGTATACAGCGAGGATAGAACCCAATTTGAAAGAGGTAATCTTCTCACTCGGGAAGGGCAAAATCTCGTCTCCATTCATATCCGGAGGAAACTGGGTGATCATAAAGGTAGAAGATATAAAATACAAAGAGGGAGCGAAATTAGATAAAAAAACAAAGGAAAAGATAGAGGGTATCCTTAAAAAAGAAGTGGAAAGAAGCCTTTCAATAGCATTCCCGGAACACCTCAGGAAACTCGCCAATATAAAATTCAACGAAGATGTAGTTAACACGCTTGCAAAATCAACGGGCCGGTCTGGATTGCCAGATATCTCATCCTGTGGGGCTGGCAGCATCGTCCTCACATCAAGGGCTGGGAATATCACTGCAGACGAATTCATAAAAATTGCGGAGCAGAGAAGAAGACCCCCGCTCAACGATCCCGAAAATATAAAAAACTTCCTTGCCAATTACCTCGTGTACGAGGTATTACTTCCCATAGAGGCGAGAAGACACGGGATAGATAAAAATCCCGAAGTGGCGAGAAACATGGAACGGATGAAGATGGATGCCGTAGTCAAGCAGTACCATCGGAATGAAATAGACACAAGGATTGTGGAGCCCGAAGACGCCGAGACAGAGGCATACTACAAGAATAACATAGAAAAATTCAAGCAGAAGGCGAGAGCAAAGGTAAAGGTTATAGAATGCAAAACGGAAAAAGAGGCAAAGAGAGCAAGGGAGAGAATAAAGGGAGGCGAAGATTTTGCGAAGGTGGCAAAGGAGGTATCCATTCATCCATCAAAGACGAGGGGCGGCAATCTGGGATGGATAAGCAAAGGACAGTATAAGGAACTTGGACGGAAGGTATTCTCCGCTCGTCTGAACAAACTCACTGCTCCGTTGCGTATATCTTCTGGATGGTGCATAATACTTGTCGAAGACCGAAAAGAGGCGCTAACAAAACCGTTGGGTGAAGTAAGAAAATGGATAATTAAAGAACTAATGGATGAACAGAGAAAGGAAATAACCAAAAATTTAATGGAGGAGTTAAAGGGCAAAATCCCCGTAGAGCTGAAAGAACAAGCTTCATAAAATTTCTAAATTGTGGGTATGATTTATTTAACCCGGGGGTCTCGTGAAAAAAATACTACCATTGCTCCCTTTCCTTTTCTTACTCCTTATTGGTTGTGAGAAGGAAAAGGGGACCGTCATAGCCAAGGTCGGCAAGTCCACCCTTACACTCGAAAAATTGAATTCGGCGATACCGCCGGAATATCTGGCAAAAATCACACCCGGGGACAAAAGCCAACTCGCTGAGAACTGGATAAGCACAGAACTTGTATATGAAAAAGCGGTAGAAGAAGGCGCGTTAAAAGAACCTGAAGTATCGGAACAGATTGAACAACTGAAGAAACAGATTGTTATAAACTACTGGCTATCCAAATATGCCCGCGACAGGATATTTGTGAGTGAGGGAGGTTTAAGAGACGACTACGAAATGAACAGGGAGAGATACGATAACGAGATAAAGGTGGCGCATATAGTAACTGCAACGGAGGCAGCTGCGATAGAAGTGAAAAAGAGACTAAGTGACGGTGAGAATTTTGGGAAACTTGCGGGAGAATACTCGATAGACCCATCCGGCAAAAAGGGGGGTGTTCTCGGTTATATAAAACTGGGTGACACCGAACTACCGCAGTTTGAGGCGGCAGCATTCTCACTCAAGAAGGTAGGCGATATATCTGGAATTGTACAGACAGCTCAGGGATTCCATATAATAAAACTTCTTAAAAGGAGAAAGATAAAAAATCCGCCAACATTTGCAGATGTAAAAGAAAGTATAAGAAACAAACTACTCAGGCAAAAACAGACGGCTCTCCTTGACAGCCTTGTCGGGCAACTGAGAGAGGAAATTCCCGTGGAGACCCACTATGAACTAATAAAATAATCCCAGACGCCTTAACCACACCCCGCCCTTGGCGGGGTAGGGATACACACTAATAGAATTACAAAATCTTCCTCGGATAATTTCTTGTCCATACGGATCTTGAGATGGTTTCTTAACGCATAATTTGGAATATATGAACAAATACCTACTAATACTCATCATTCCCACCATTCTGTTCGCCAAACTTGACAGGATTGTGGGGGTGGTGGATAAAGAGGCAATTACACTTGGCGAGGTGGATGAAAAAATATTATTATCTGGACTTCCCACTACGCAGGAAACAAGAAAACAGATGCTGGAGAGCATCATCCAGACAAAACTTCTCGTTATTGCGGCAGAGAAGGAGACGCTCTCCGTAAGTGATGAGGATATTGAAGACGCATTACAAAATGCGATAAACTCCATGAGGGAGAATTTCGCTTCCCGGGAATCCTTCTATTCTGAACTTGAAAGGCTTGGCTTAACCGAAGAAACTCTAAAAGACTATTACAGAAACGATATAAGGGGCAATTTACTTATACGGGCACTCATACAAAAGAAATTTGGGAATCTATCCGTGTCCGACATAGAGGCGCTTCACTTTTACAATACCTATCCCGATTCAATACCCGATGTTCCCACTACTGCAAAGTATATGGGCATGTTCATACCAATAATACCCGAAGAGAAGACACTGAGAAAAAAAGAAGAACTTATAGAAGGTATTAAAGAGAAACTCCTCGGCGGCGAAGATTTTGGAAAACTTGCGGATATGTATTCAGAGGACCCCACCACAAAAAGGAATGGGGGGAAACTCGGGGTTATGAATATAGACGACCTAGACCCTGGATTTAGACAAGAGGTTGAGAACATGGATGTCGGGGATATCAAAGTGGTCCAAACGAGAGAAGCCGTCCATCTTCTACGGTGCGATATGAGAATGGGAAACCGCATATCTATGAGGGATATAGTCATAAAACTCACACCCACAAAAGAGGACACATCAAGTGCCATCTTCCTTGCATCGACTATCAAAGATTCCATTGAGAATGGAGAAATTCCACGAGAAGGCGATAGAACGGTGGTTATTTCCAACGGCAATGAATATCTATCCCTTCCTCCCCTCTTCGAGAAACTCCCCCGGGGAGAGACCCGGATAATAGAAACTGCCGATGGGATCTATGTAATGAAAATTCTCGATAAAAGGGAATCAAGGCGTCCGACCTTTGAAGAAGTGAAAGAGAATTTGAAGGTACATTTATCCCAGAGAAAGACCGGGGAGAAACTCAAATCTTTCCTCTCAAAACTTGAGGAGGAAATATTCGTGGAGGGGAGGCTGTGAATAAACTCTTGCCCTATATATTTCTCCTCTGCCTTTTTCTCTCCTGTAAGGAGAAGAAAACTCTAATATATGTTGGCGGGATACCCCTGCAAATTCAGGTAGCGGACTCCCCCGGAGAAAGGGAAAGGGGATTGTCGGGGAGGAAAAAGATAGACGGCGGCATGCTCTTTGTGTTCGAAGAGGAGGGAATACACCCGTTCTGGATGAAAGATACATATATCCCACTCTCTATTGCCTTCATAGACAGAGATGGAGTAATAGTCTCCATTCGACATATGGAGCCCCTGTATGAAAATAGGTTATATGTTCCCCCAAAACCAATCCTCTATACACTTGAGGTGGAAATGGGTTGGTACGAAAAGAACGGTGTGAATGTGGGCGACTCGGTGACCGTCCGGAGGTGATTTTCCTTACCTGCTTCTGATGCAGAGGATCAAACCCACGATTCCCAGCACGATATTTGGAAACCACATAGACAGCCAGGCGGGTACCATACACCTATCTCCGAGTTCCTCACCACCTATAAGACATACATAGTAGAAGATAAAAAAGATGAGTGAAAGACCGAACCCCCCCGTTGCTCCTCCCTTTCTCACCTTCATTGCAAGTGGTGCACCCATCAGGATGAAAACTACACAGGAAACGGGAATTGAAAATTTTTTGTGGCATTCAACCAAAAGCCTCGCAATTTCCCTGTTCTGTGAGGGATTCACCGGATTCTTAGCCAGGACATCCTTAATGCGCTCTCTCAGTGACCTCACAGAAAGTTCTCTGTCTCCCCTGTATGTCCTTTCCTTTCTTATAAATGCGGTATCCAGGGGGAGTGCTATCGTGTGTTGGGTAAACTCTATTTTTCTGTACTTGCTCACATCCAGGGGATCTATTTCGTGAATCTCGCCGCGAAAGAGATTAATATATACGAGGTCACCCTCGCTTTCCACAAACCCCTCCCTTGACAGTATCGTCCTCCCGGTGGACTTTTCATTTATCGTAATATCGTAAATCCTGGAGGTCTTGTGGTCGATGTCTCTTACGAGTATATCATAATCTTCAAAATCACGGATTAAAACCATTGCCTGTAGCCTGAACGCCGGTTTTTTTTGAGATATATCTATAGTGAGATTCTTGAGCCTGTGATTTGCGTCTGGCAGGATACGATCATTGAACCAAACCATACCCACCGCTATGAGAGAGGCAACGGCGAGCGGTGGTATCATAAGTGCAAGCGGATTTCTCCCCGCCGCCCTTATTGCAACAGTTTCGAAATCCGCCGATAGTCTTCCGAATGCCATCAGGACCGCCACGAGAACAGCCATGGGTACTGTAAGCGCAATTATAGATGGGAGCGACAGCCACAGCATATTCAGAACCAGCCCACCCGGAATCCCCTTTCCCACGATATCCCATATCACTACGAAGAGTTTATTCATTATGAGGATAAATGTGAGAAAGACAAGACCCATAAAAAACGGGACAATATGTTCCCTCAGTATGTAGCGAACGAGAAGCATAAGGAAGGATAACCAATAATAATTTGTGAACGGGATTAAAATATAATGTATTCCGTGGAAACTGCACAGGGAGGGGCGGGAATAGAATGCCTCTATACGTTGTTGAGTATATGCCCCAATTTGGTCTTCTTGGTATAAAGGTATCTGCGATTTAACCTGTTCGGAGAAACCTCAATTGGAATCCTTTTAACTATCTTCAGACCATACCCTTCAAGTCCTATGATCTTCTTTGGATTGTTAGTTAAAACCCTTATTGTGGAAAGGCCAAGGTCAGCAAGTATCTGTGCACCTATACCATAGTCTCTCAAATCTGGCGGGAATCCGAGTGCCTCATTTGCCTCTACCGTATCAAGTCCTTTATCCTGTAGTGCATAGGCTCTAAGTTTATTGAAAAGTCCTATTCCCCTTCCCTCTTGCCTCATATAAACAAATACACCTCTTTCCTCTTTGTTTATCATCTTCAGTGCCATCGCAAGTTGCTCGCCACAGTCACAGCGCAATGAACCAAAGACATCACCGGTGAGACACTGTGAATGAACCCTCACAAGAACATTCTTCTCTCCCCTAACTTCACCCTTTACAAGTGCGATATGGTGGTCTCTTTCTATTATAGACTCATACACATAGAGATTAAACTCTCCGTATTTGGTTGGCAGTTCTGTATCAACCACACACTCAACCAGTTTTTCCCTTCTCATCCTATACTCTATCAGATCCTTCACGGTGACAAGGGCAAGGCCGAACTTTTTCTTTATCTGAATGAGTCTCGGCAACCTCGCCATACTCCCATCTTCGTCCATAATCTCACATAGAACACCGGCGGGATAGAGCCCGGCAAGCCTCGCAATATCACAGGATGCCTCTGTATGTCCCGCCCTGCGAAGTACCCCCCCTTGCGTGTAGGCGAGGGGAAATATGTGGCCCGGTCTCACGAGATCGGAGGGTTTTGTTCTCTCCTCAAGAAGTGTTTTTATCGTGCGGGCTCGATCGTATGCGGATATACCCGTTGAGGTACCCTCCCTTGCATCAACTGAAACCATAAATGGAGTCCCCATCTTCGATGTGTTATCCCTCACCATATCTGGAATATCCAGTAATGAGAGCCTTCTCCTGGGCAGTGCTGTGCAGATGAGTCCCCTCCCCTCCCTCGCCATAAAATTGATGGTCTGGGGAGTAATCTTCTCCGCGGCACTGACGAAATCTCCCTCGTTCTCCCTGTTCTCGTCGTCCACCACGATTATGATCTCTCCCTTTTTTATCGCCTCTATTGCCTCCTCTATCGCACTAAACCCGCTCATATTTCTCCCTTCAGGATGACCGAATGTTCACCCAAGAGTTTCCTTATCTTGGACAGTGTTGCTCTTCTCGGTGAAATCTTCAGGGTTTTACACCTGGCTACGGTATATTTCCCATTTTCCTCCATTCTCAAAAATACCTCCTTGTCCCCGGGTGAATCCTCGAGGATCGCCTTGAGACTTTTCAGCGTTTCTTCTGTTAGTCCAATCAAATTGAGACTTACTTCCACACTCCTTACAAATTCCTTTCTCACCTTGGATAGCGAAATAATTTTATTTACCTTTATATTCTTATTTTCTCTGAACAACCCTATCTTTCCCTTTACGAGAACGGGCGAATCCTTCTCGGGAATCTGAACAATGAGGTCATCGCCAAAGACCGTTGCGTCAAATACACCCTCAAGGTCTTCAAGCGCGAGGATAACGAGAGGATCGCCGCTCTTACTCCGCCTTCTCCTTCTTTTCGTAACCACCCCCGAAAGAACCACCTCATTGCCAACCGGCAATGCGGCGAGTGACGATGAGGTTGCAGTTGTAAATGCGGCGAGTTCGTCGGAATATCTGTCCAATGGGTGTCCCGAAAGGTAAAATCCGAGGGAATCCTTTTCAAAGGAAAGACGTTCAGTGGACGAAAATGGCTCCTTCCCTTTGGAGGTAGAATCTACCTTAAACAGTGATGCCTGGCCAAGCCTGCCCTGTCTCCTCTGGATGGTCCTGAGTATTGAGAGTAAGCCCTCCCTATCTTCATTGATCTCGTCAAAGGTTCCCGCCTTTATGAGACTTTCTATGGCACGCTTGTTTACGGTCCGCGAATCTACCCTGTTTAAAAAGTCCAAGAAGGTCTTAAACTCGCCCCTCTTACGTGCGGAGAGAACCGCCATACAGGCATTTTCTCCAACATTCTTCACGGCACATAACCCAAATCTTATACCGCTTCCCTCGGGTAAAAACTCGTAGAAACTCTTATTTATATCGGGAAAATATATATCAATCTTTAAGGCTCTTACTTCCTTTACGAACTCGGCAACCTTCTCCGAGGAAGAGGACTCATTTGTGAGGGTTGCCGATAGAAATTCCTGCGGATAGTGTGCCTTCAGAAAGGCAGTTCTATAGGATATAAGGGCATAACCTGCAGAATGAGACTTGGTGAATCCGTAGCCGGCGAATGGAACGATGAGTTCGAATAGCCTGTTTGCTGTTTCTTCGGAATACTTTCTCTGCAGCGCCCCGTCCACAAATGCCTTTTTCTTCTCGGCCATAACCTCCGGCAACTTCTTGCCCATAGCTCTTCTCAGGATATCTGCCTCTCCCAGCGAAAATCCCGAAACCACCGCTGCTATTTGCATTACCTGTTCCTGATACAGTATAATCCCATATGTCTCCTTTAGAATTCGTTCAAGGCTCTCGTGGATATAGTCTACCGCTTCTTTTCCATGTTTTCTCCTTATAAAACTATCTTTCGTGAGCCCACCGAGTGGACCGGGTCTGTAGAGTGCAAGAAGAGCCATTATATCTGTGAAAGAGTCCGGTTTTATCTTTCTCAAAATATCCTTCATTCCCTCGGACTCCAGCTGGAATACACCATTCGTCATACCCTTCGACAGGAGGTTAAAAGTCTTCTTATCATCGAGGGGGATGTTCTCTATATCGATCTCCTTATTTTCATTCCTCAGGAGTTCTGCCGTGTCATTTATAATCGTGAGTGTGCGAAGCCCGAGTATATCTATCTTTAGAAGTCCAAGTGCATCTATAGCCTTCATGGGATACTGAGTGACCAGAGACCCGTCCGGCATACGATAAAGTGGAACAAATTCAGTAATCTCATGTGGGGCAACCACTATACCCGCAGCATGTACGGATGCGTGTCTTGTAATTCCCTCAAGTCTCATAGCCAGGGAGATGAGTTTCTCATATTCTTTCCTCTCATCTATTATAGCTCTGAATTCCGGCATCTCGTAAGCCTCCTTGAGGCCCACTCCAAATGGTATCGCCTTCGCAATTCTGTCTACCTCGGGAAGTGAAATCTTTAGCACCCTGCCGACATCTCTGATGGCTGCCCTTGCTGCCATCGTCCCAAATGTGATGATCTGCGAGACATTTTCTTCCCCGTATCTCTCCTTTATATAGGATATGACCTCCTCCCTCCTCGTATCAGAGAAATCTATATCCACATCGGGCATCGCCGCTCTCTCGGGATTCAGAAATCTTTCAAATACGAGAGCATATTTCAGCGGGTCGATCTCGGTAACCCCGAGCGCATATAACACGAGGCTTCCCACCGCTGACCCACGACCGGGACCAATGGGTATATTGTTTTTTCGAGCAAAATTAACGAGGTCCGTAATTATGAGAAAGTAGCCCGAAAGTCCGCGTTTCTTGATGACATCGAACTCGTGATTGAACCTCTTTTCTATTTTCTCATCTATGTGGACATACTTTGCTTCCAATCCCTCCCTCGCAAGTTTTTCAAGATACTCATCATTGGATAAAAATCCCTCCGGCACATCATAATGGGGAAGTTGAACCTTTATTTCATCGAGGTGTAAGTCGAGATTACATCTATCCGCGACTTCGAGCGTATTCCTAACTGCCTCTGGATGATCCGAGAAGAGTTGTTCCATCTCTTCGGGCGAGCGGAAGTACAACTCGTTTGACCCGAATCGCATTCTATTCTTATCATCGACATCCTTTCCCGTCTGGAGGCAGAGTAGAATATCGTGTGCCTCACTGTCATCCTCACTTATATAATGACAATCGTTGGTCGCCACACAGGGAACGCCAAGTTCCTCTGATAGGTCGAGAAGACCACCGTTCACAATTTCGTTCTCTTTCAGTCCCAACCTCATCAGTTCCAGGTAAAAATTCTCCTTTCCAAATATATCGAGATATTCCAGCAATGCCCCCTTTGCCGCTTCATGGTTGCCACGGAGTATATGATATGCTATCTCGCCCCTGGTACAGGCGGACATACCTATGAGTCCATCACCATACTCCCTCAACACCTCCTTGTCTATTCTCGGCTTATAGTAGAAACCCTCTTTGTATCCTATCGTAGAAAGTTTTATGAGGTTCTTATATCCCCTATCATTTCTCACAAGAAGAATAAGGTGATAGTAGGTCTCTTTTCCTCCCCTGTCAAATCTCGATTTGGGGGCAAGGTATACCTCTTCTCCTATAATGGGCTTGATAGCCGCGTGCATGAGTTTCCTGTAGAACTCTATACACCCGCACATGTTCCCGTGATCCGTTATGGCGAGTGCGGGGAGTTTGTACCTCGACGCAACCTCCACCAAATCGTCGATCTTGCAGGCTCCATCGAGAAAGCTATACTCAGTATGGAGATGAAGGTGAACGAAATTTGCGTGTGGCATGGTAGTTTATCCCAAATTATGCGTTAAGAAACCATCTCAAGATCCGTATGGACAAGATTACACCTGCCTACCGGCAGGCAGGCGAGATTATCACCTGCCTACCGCAGGCAGGCAAGATATTTAAAAATAAAGAACTTATGCACAGCATCCGTATGGACAATAATTAAATAAGAACCATCTTTTCACCCAAAGGGTGAAAACCCGCAATCTAAATAATTCTTATATGATCTGTGCTTATCC
>JGI24025J20009_10003719_pt1 | contig 10281 bp, 6 predicted proteins | sample Cruoilmetagenom3_FD_20009 | JGI IMG/M metagenome (IMG submission 20009) | reverse complement strand
TCGGTGATGGTCAACTTCAGCAGTCTGATACCCGTTCCCCCGGAATACCCTACAGGCAGCGTCAATATCTCCGCCAGCCTTGGCGGAGACGGCGGCGAGGCTGGTGAAGCCGGACGCGTGGAGGTGGAAAACGCAGGCGAAATTACGACAACGGGAGACCACGCATACGGCATTTTCGCGCAAAGTGTCGGCGGGGGCGGCGGAGACGGCGGAAAAAGCACTGCAGTCACGGCCAATATTTCTGCCCCGAGCGGGGCGGACGAACAGATAGAAGTCCAGGTCGACTTTGCCATGGCCATCGGCGGTGACGGCAAGGGCGGGGGCGACGGTAAAGAGGTGGAGATTGTCAACAGCGGTCTGATTGACACTTCCGGAATCGGCGCTCATGGTATTTTTGCCCAGAGCGTGGGCGGCGGCGGCGGAAGCGGGGCCGATGCCAGATCAATGATCCTCAGCATCGACCCGTCAAACTGGAGTCAGTCAGATCCTCCCCCCGATCCCACCAGTATCAGCGTCGGCGCGACCCTGAGCATGGGCGGTACAGGAGGCGTTGCCGGTGATGGCGGGACAGTTTTTGTTAAAAACGAGAAAACTATCATTACACGAGGCGCCGATGCCTTCGGCATCCTGGCCCAGAGCGTGGGCGGCGGTGGCGGCAGCGGCGGCAGCGGATACCACGGCCTCGACCTGCAGGATTTCGGTGTACCCGAAGAATACGCGCAATTCCAGGATCTTCTCCCTGTTCAGGACGAAGGCGACCTTCACATTACCGTGGGCGGCTCCAGCGGTGCCGGAGGCGACGGAGATTATGTTAGGGTCGAAAACATCGGCGACATCTTCACCTACGGCCACGGAGCACTGGGGGTGCTGGCGCAAAGTATCGGTGGCGGCGGCGGATTGGCAGGGATCGGCGCAACAGGCGGCGATGGCTCGGTCAGCCTGGGCGGCGGTGGCGGAGACGGCGGCTCCGGCGGCAACATTGATATATATCTAACCGGCGGCATCTATACCGAAGGAACCGCCGCACACGGCATCTTCGCCCAGAGCGTCGGCGGCGGCGGCGGCTATGCCGGCAATGTAGACAGAGGTATTACCGATTTCGGCATTAATGTGGCGATGGGTGGCGGCGGAGGCGACGGTGGAGACGGTGGGGATATTTTGATCAACAGCGCGGGTGACATCGTCACCCTTGGGGATGGTGCAGTAGGCATCTTCGCCCAGAGCGTCGGCGGTGGCGGCGGCCTTGGCGGGGAAGTCGGCTTTGGGTTCGGTTTTGCCGGCAGTGTCGGCGGCGAAGGAGACGGCGGACGAGTAGAAGTGGATCACAGCGGCAATATCACCACTTACGGTGAGAACGCTCACGGTATCTTTGCACAGAGCGTCGGAGGAGCCGATTACGGCGGTGATGTGGTCGTGAGAGTATCCGGCGATATCACCGTCCATGGTGAAGGGTCGCTGGCAGTCATCGCTCAGAGTGAAGGATCCGCAGGAAAGAAAAATATAGATTTTATTTACGAAAGCGGAACGATTACCGGCGGCAGCTCTCCGGCGGTGAACCTGATGGATGGGGCCGACAACACCTTCACCAACCGTGGAACGGTTACCACCGCCGGAGGTATCGGCGGTACGGCTGTTTCGGCCCAGGCTGGAAATGACACGGTCAACAACCACGGAAGGATCATCGGCTCAATCGACCTCGGAGCGGGCACTAATGCAATTTATAATTTCCAAAATGGGGTCTTCGAATCTGGGAAAATCATTCAACTGGGATTCGGGAACGCGCTCACTAATGCCGGCACATTATCGCCCGGCGGTACAGGATCTACTCTTACGACAAGTATCGGCAGCAATCTGGTGCAATCCAGCTCAGGCATCTTCAGGGCCGAGGTATCCCCAAACGGGGAGCACGACCAGCTGCTTCTAACCGATGGTTCCGCTACTCTCGACGGTACACTTGAGGTTCTCAGAGAGAATGGGTACTACTATAACGGAACGATTTACAGGATCATCGAGACTGAGAATGGGCCGGACATCAGCGGCGCCTTCAGTAATATCATTCCTCCGGAGCCAAAACCACTCCTCCGTTTTGGCGTTAATCAGTATTCCAAGTCCGTGGAAGTAGAAGTGGATGCGCCAAGCATCACTACAATTTCTTCGAACCGGGTGGAATACATAATTGCCGATTATCTTGACAGAATCATACCGACTGCTTCCGGTGATCTTTTAGATGTGCTCGTAGAATTCCAGTCTTTATCCCTTGAGGAGTTCGGTACGGCCTTTTCAAGCCTGAGCCCGGGCCTCTATGACAACTCGACGAGAACGATGTACGATACAAGTCGACGTTATACGACGACCCTTCTCAAGCGGATCCACAGTGTGCAGCAAATGAGCACACACGCCGCTTTAAAGAACGATGCTCCATCGGAAGGGGAAACCCTCCTCGCCTATAACGGCTCCGCTGCCAGCATCGGTCGGCTGTATGCACCCGCTGTGAAAAAACAATCTAAGTACGGCCTGTGGCTTGACGGATTCGGTCAAGGGGGTGACCGGGATGAGGATGACGGGTTTACGGGCTACAGCTATACCGTCCACGGGGTGACGCTCGGGATTGATCGTATGTTCCGTGACCGCTTCATAGCCGGAGCCAGCATAGGATATTCCGACACCGATGTTGAAGTCGACAGGAATCAGGGTGACGGAGATATCGATACCCTTTATGGATCGCTCTACGGCAGCTACTATACCGGAAAGGGATATATCGATGTCGCTCTATCCTATGGGAACCAGGACTATTACAATAAACGCCGGGTTGTTATCGGACCAATCGAGCGTGAAGCTCGGAGTGACCATGATGGTGATATGCTCTCGGCCTTTGCAGAGGGCGGGTATAATATTGATGTCAATGCGTGGGCCCTCCAGCCCTTTGCTTCCCTGCACTATCTCAATCTGGATGAAGAGGGATTTGCCGAGAAAGGTGCGGACAGTGCCAATCTGATCGTTGATAATCGGGAGACCGAATCGCTGGTATCGGAGTTGGGACTGAGGTTCACCCGTTTGTATGAAGTGGAGAAAGGGACCCTGATACCCGAGGTAAGTATGGCATGGAGCTACGACTTTGATATTGATGATCGCACCATCACCTCGGCCTTTGCGGGTGCTCCCGATTCCACATTTTCAATCAAGGGTCAGCACGTTGAGAAGCGGGGGTTGGTGATCGGCACCGGTATCACATTCATAAATAAGAAGGGTTTCACCACGTCGTTGAAATACAACGGCGAATTCCGGGATGGTTACGGAGCGCACGGCATTATCGGAGAGCTTCGCTATGAGTTCTAACCGATAATAGGATAAGCAAACTGCGTTCAAAGAACCAGCGGTGGCTGAAGTGCCTCCATCTCTTTTTTGTCGGTGGGAGCGACGATCGGAACCGATAGAGTATACCCGGATTCATCAAAATAGTTAATCACGCGAAGAAGACGGAATATTTTTTACCCCCCATTCGAGGTATTGACACCAAGCAGAGAAAGGTGTTAGTTTTTTGAGACTCCAATTTGAGTCTCAAAATACACGAAGATTTCTCAGAATTCCGGGGACGCAATACTAAATTCACGAATTCCGGAAACACGATACTAAATTATTTATTTCCCCCAGAACTATTTTCTTGACCTTGCGGGATAAACGGGTTGGGTCGGCGGCCGTCCAAAAAAAAGCGTGAGTATCAAGCAGGTATCGTATTGTTATCTGCCTTTAACCGGAAGTCCTCTATTATTTCTCCAGGTAGTGGTTTTATAGGGGATCCTCATGGAATTTAATCTTTCCAGTATAAGCCCCAATCCGCCTGGCGCCGCTTTGATCTTGAACGGGAACTAGCTTAACCAAAGGACGTCCCAAAAATTTAAAATTGGTTTTCGTTGAGTAATTGCTCATTAATCAGCTTAACAACGGTATGCCCGGAAAAGTAATCAATAATATTCAGACAGCCATAGTCCTGTTCAATGGAATATATATTGTTAAGATCAAGTTTCATGGCGTCCGCGAGTATCACACGATTGACCGCCCCGTGGGCCACCAGTACAATATTTTTTCCACGATTCGCGCCCAGAATTTCCTTTAAAGCCGGGATGACCCTGTTGGACAGATCACGAATACTTTCACCCCCGGGTATCCTGTAATCGGCTATTTCCCTCCACCATTTATCAAAGGTTCCCGGAAATCGCTCTTCTATTTCGTTTGCCGTCAATCCCTCCCACAGCTTTACATTTAATTCTCTAAGACCGGATCGTGATTCGGGGATAAGGCCATGCTCCGATGCAATGATTTGACTGCCCCTTTTTGTCCGGATCAGATCACTGCAGTAAACACCCGCCAGATTTTCATCCTTGAGCCTGGCCGCAACTGCTTCCATCTGTCTGACCCCAAGTTCAGTTATATCGACATCTTTGTGACCGTTATATATTCTCTCCGAAAAGTTTTCTACCTGGCCATGTCTTATCAAAAACAATCTTGTATGAGTTTCCATAAGTCCTCTGTGCTACCTGTAAAACAGTCCACAAATCAAAAGCAGAGTGATGACTTCACTCAGTTCACACGCTGCACCCATAATATCTCCAGTTACCCCTCCGATACGTCTTTTAAAAAACAGGCCGAAGAGAAATGTGAATGCTGCCACGACCGCCAGTATTAATAATCCTTGCAATAAGAATAAACCGGTCACGATGACAACAGTTATCAATGTGGAGATGAAGTATTCCTTCTTCCCTGCAAACTGCGTAAAAGCCAGCGCCGTTCCGGAACCGGATCTGGCATAGTTAAAAAATGACGCCAGTTGAACCGTTGTCCATCTTCCCAATACAGGTATTATCAGAAGGGTTCTGTTTTTTATTTCTTCAGGCACCTCCATCAGGGCAAACACCTTCAGGATTAAAAGGAGAACCAGGCCGACTACGGCAAAAGAACCTATCCTGCTGTCCCTCATGATGGAAAGGGACTTTTCACGGTCTGTCCCACCGGCCAGGCCATCAACGGTATCGGCAAATCCATCCAGATGAAAGGAACCGGCAATAACTACGAGTGTTATAATGACCAGTATATCAACGAGGGAAGAAGGAAGAACCATGCCAAGAACAGACCTGACACCTACAAGGATACAACCAATCAAAAAACCAACCAGGGGGAAACAGGCCATTGACTTGCCCAGTTTTTCACCAGTAGTATCAAGTCCCTTCAGTATACTGATTCGAGTGAGAAATTGTAATGCTGTGAGAAATCCCTTCATTATTCCAGCACCTTATCCACACCTGCAGATTCGAAGGTTGCCATTTCCGTCATAACCTTTACGGCGGCCTCAATGACTGACATGGCTATAACAGCGCCCGTTCCCTCCCCCAGTCTCATATCCAAATCCAGAATGGGTTGCTGTCCCAGTTTCTCAAGCATTTGTTTATGCCCTGCTTCAGAAGAAAGATGCGAATAAAAAAGATATTCATTTATAGTGGGGTTCAGACCAACCGCAATCATGGCGCCCGCTGTGGATATGAAGCCATCCACTACCACCGGTATCCGGTGAAAAGCGCAACCGATAATCAGACCGGTTATTCCACCTATTTCAAAACCGCCCACTTTGGCCAGAACGTCCATTGGATCTTCGGGATCAGGCCGGTTAACGGAGATGGCCTTTTCTATGATAGATGCCTTCTTGCGCAGCGCTTCATCATCAATTCCGGTGCCTCTTCCGGTTACCTCCTCCGCTTTTAACCCTGTAAAAACCGACAGTATAGCGCTGGAGGGTGTCGTGTTGCCGATTCCCATTTCTCCTGTTCCCATAATATCCACGCCCTTTCCGGCATACTTATCTGCCAGCTCCATACCAACCCTGATAGACTGAAGAGCTTCGGCGCGGGTCATGGCGGGGCCTTTCGTAAAATTTTTCGTTCCATAGCCCACTTTCTTGATAACAAGTCCCCCAATGGGTGCAAAATCGTGATTTACGCCTATATCCACAATAACTACTTCCGCACCTGCATGCCTTGCAAGGACGTTGACGGCAGCCCCGCCGGCGAGCATATTCAAGACCATCTGTACCGTGACCTCCCCGGGATAGGCGCTCACACCTTCCTCTACAACGCCATGATCACCTGCAAAGGTAAAAATCATTTTTCTTTTTATGGATGGGTTCAAATCTTCTCTGATGGCAGCGTATTTTTGGGCAATTGTTTCGAGCCTGCCAAGGCTTTCAACCGGTTTTGTAAGACTGTCCAATTTAAGCTTTGCCCGCTTCATGTAATCTTCATTTAGCGGTTGGATGTTATCTAATATTTTTTGTAAACTCTTCATTACAAATTAGCCCTCCTTTTAAAATAATGTTGATGCACTCGTAAAAAGTCGAAAAACACCATTTCCCGTCATTCCGGCGCGTCACCCCGTGGAAACACGGGGCGGAATCCAGTCTTTTCAAGTAATTGCAAACCATCTGGACTCCGGTTTTCACCGGAGTGACGACTTTTTAAGAGTCCATCAACTTTGATGCTCGACCCGTTCGGAAAACGGGCCTTACTTTATCTTTACAGGAATACCTGAGAAAAGCACATAGACTTCATCCGCTCTCCTCGCCATCCTCTGATTGAGAAATCCGAGCTGATCTCTGTAATCCCTTGCCAGTTTATTATCCGGCACGATACCCATGCCGACCTCGTTGGATACAACAATAATCGTTTCATCTGATTCACTTAAGCCGGAAAAGAAATCATCCACAATTTCTGATATCCTTTCATTCTGATCCGGATATTCCAGCAGGAGATTGGACATCCAGACGGTCAGACAATCAACTAGAATTGTTTTGTATTGTCCCAAGATCGATCTGATGGTCCCTCCAAGATTGATCGGTTCCTCCAGAGTATCCCACAGGGTACCCCGATTTTCCTGATGCTTCTGAATCCTTTCATCCATCTCCTCATCAAAGGCCTGGGCAGTGGCTACAAAGACTCTCTTCCCTTCTATTTTTTCAGCCATATCCTGAGCAAAATCGCTCTTGCCGCTCCTGGCGCCACCTGTCACAAAAATAATCATATTATTGTCCTTCCCGCAATTTACTCTGCTTATTTTCCCAGGAGAAACCAGGGAATGGCTACTATTTTCTCGTCCATAATCCTAACCTCATCTCCGGCATAAATAAGAATGCAGGCTGAGGTTTCAGGATATTCATCCATGAACAATCTTAATGTTTCGATATCAGAGAATTTTGCCTTCCTCGATAGTTTGACTTCCACAGCCAGCAGTTTACGCCCCCATTCCAGGACAAAGTCCACTTCCTTGCCTGTAGTCGTCCGCCAGTAGAATATGCGTGGTCTGGGTACCAGAAGCTGTGCAAGGGCATTCAAGTGGAGGTAGATCATAGACTCAAAAATTCCGCCTGCTTCCCTGGAAGACTGGAGCGACCCGGCATTATAATGCCCGGCAAGAAAAGCTATCAGACCCGGATCTATCGACATCACCTTTGGCGATTTGATAAGACGTTTGGTGCGGTTGACCGCAAAAGCCGGCAGACGTTCCATAAGGCAGGTGGTTTCCAGAAGATTAATATACCTGTGAACTGTAGGTTGACTTATGCCGGTGTCCCGGGACATTTCAGTCTGATTCAACATCTGCCCGCATCGCAGAGCCAGGGCTACCATGAGCCGTCGAAATTCCGGCAAAGAATCAATCTGGGAAAGCTGGCGCAGGTCTCGTTCAAGGTAGGTCGTTACATAGCCTTCCCACCACCTCAGGACTGCCGCAGAAGTTTCCAACTGCATAAGGGGTGGCATGAAACCTTTCCACATCGGGAAAAATGGCGTTGATAATGTGGACTCTATCTTTTTTTCCCGGGGCATTTCACCCTTGAATAATGTTTCCAGTAGATTTATAGGCGGAAGATTATCTATCTCTCCTATGGTCATTGGATTGAGTGTAAAATAGACGGCCCTTCCTGCCAGACTTTCGCTTACCTTTTTCATCAAAAGGATATTTGCCGAACCGGAAAGTATAAATCGATATTTGCCATAATTAGAATCAACCGCAACCTTTACAGCGTCCAGCAGTTTCGTTGATTTTTGAACTTCATCCAAAACAACATAATCAGTTCCCGCCCATAAAGACGCCGGATCACTTCTTGCCTGAGAAAGAACATCAAAGTCATCCAGAGTGATGTACCGCCAATCGGCAAAAGGAGATTCCTGCTTGAGCAGGGTGCTTTTACCCACCTGCCGCGCGCCTGTCAGCACAACAATCGGATGATTTTTAGCAGCATCCCTCAAAAGTGGAGCGATCCAGCGGGGCCTGTATTTTAATTCACTATGTGGCTGATAATCATTCATACCGTGAATAATATTCAATCACTTGCACAATGTCAAGCAATTTTCCAATGCGCTCTCATTATGATGGGCCGGGTGCAGCCGCATTTTAAGGAAGGAGCGCTGCACAGGTAGTCGCTTTTGTAGTTGATATAAGCTCGTCCCCGATATTTACCACCAGCGGCCTCTTGTCCGGTAGGTTTCGATAAACCTTTCAATAGAACGGTCAAAAGTTTTTTCAACATCGTTAGGAAAAAAACAGGCCGGTAACTCACCCATCCGCCAGTGATATCTTATGCACTCACAACAAATACCTTTTCTGCTACAAGGCTCATAGGTACAATTGCAACTCTCCATATTTTTATCAATACTGCATTCTTTTGCCATTACATTCCCATTACCCTTAATCCCCTCCCACCAGGGAGGGGAAATCCGAACATTTGCAAATTTAAGTTACCTGGAAGCTCCGCTATGCCGTTTCACGGCATTATAATGGAAAGTAACTTTTACAAAGCATGTTTAAGGCCGATGGGGGCATCGGCCCCTACATATTGTAGGGTCTGTTCCCCGAACAGGCCGTGTATCCGGATAGTGTCCAGAAAAATCAACAAGTTATATTAAATTCGCCCAAACGAGTTACTTGAAAGTCAAAATCAGATTGCAAAGTAAAAAGCTTCAAATTCAAGGCGCGCATGGTTCGACAAGCTCACCATGAGCGGAATATAGCCTGCTCTGAGCTTGTCGAAGGGAAAGATGCAGCGCAACGCAGAAGTTGGACTTTTTACGAAGCCATCAGATATTGCATTTCCGAAATTAGTAAGATGTCCCAATACTGCCCCTCGATTTCCCCATCACAATGCCTTATAGACTGTGAGGGAAGCTAAAGCTACGGTCAGCACGGAAAGTCCGATTTCCAGCCAAAAAGATTTTGCCCTTAGTGAAATCTTGCTTCCTATTCTTGCGCCAATCATTGATCCTGCAAGCACACACAAAGCGGGCAACCATATTATGTTGCCGCGGTGCCAGTAGATAGCTGCAGCAGCGAACGCTGTAAAAATTGTTACAAATAACGATGTAGCAATTGCCTTGTGAATGTCAAAATGCATGGCCCTCAGGAATGGCGAAAAAAGAGCGCCCCCACTCCCGCCCCGCACGCCCGTTATCAAATTTAAACAGAACGAACCGATAACAATGTTTTTTGAACCCGGGATTATTTTCCGGGAGAATTCCGGAGCAATTCTGTCAAGATATATCCCTAATATCGTTATAATGGAAACGATTACAAAAATAATCGCTAAAGTTAATGTTGGAATCAGACCGGCAAGATATGCACCCATTACCGAGCCCAGTGTACCACCAGCGACCATATACAAGGCAATGTCTTTATCGATATTTCTTCTCTGACTAATGGCCCCTACGGCCGATGAAAAAGGAATGACAATAATGTTGATTGCAAAAGCGCCCAACAACGGCAGCCCGGCCAGATTAAGCAAGGGAATCCTGATACCACCTCCGCCAATTCCGAACATCCCACTCATGCAACCAGCGAACAGCCCGATAAGAAAAAAGATTATAATTTGGACCAGCGACATGAAAGAATATCCTTTCCCCTTGCCCTTAATCCCCTCCTGCCAGGGAGGGGAAATCCGAACATTTGCAAATTTAAGTTACCTGGAAGTCCAAATATGCACAATCTTGTCATTCCCGTGAAGCTTGTTCTCGACTCCGATCGGGGAGCGGGAATCCAGTCTTTTCAAATGGTTAGGCTTCTATAGATTCTCGCCTACGCGGGAACGACAGACTTTTTTACGAAGCCGTCATGTTTAAAAACCTATTAATTTCTTTTCCGCTTCATCATATATTTCATCGATGCTTTTCTGAATGTGAATCGTATATTCAATAGCCGTTACTACCTTGCAGTAAAAAGGGGGAACCGTCCTTTACGGTATTATAA
>JGI24025J20009_10003718_pt1 | contig 10282 bp, 10 predicted proteins | sample Cruoilmetagenom3_FD_20009 | JGI IMG/M metagenome (IMG submission 20009) | reverse complement strand
GGTTTCAAGCCCGTAAAGCCCGTCTGACTTGCCGGTTTTACCCCATTTGCTGCCCTGGTCGGTGGAAATCCACAGACGGCCATCGGCGTCAAACGTGCAATTGTCAGGCGAGCCGAACCAACCGTTTTCACTGGTTTCCGGGTTCCATTGCGCGCCGATCTCGGCAATCGACGGATCGCCGCATTTCACCAGAATGGACCATGTGCCAGCGGTGGCACCGTGATCGCCATCATCTTCCTTGATCTCGATGATATGACCAAAGGTCGACTTGGCGCGCGGGTTGGCGGCATCAACCTGATCGGGTTTGCGCCGGGAGTTGTTGGTCAGCATCACATAGGCTGTGCCGTCGCCGCGCGGCTGCACGTCTTCGGGGCGGTCCATCGGGGTGGCGCCCAGAAAATCGGCGGCAATGCGCGTGTCGATCAGCACATCAGCCTGGCTGTCAAAGCCGTTTGCCGCTGTCAGTGGCCCGGTGCCATGCACCAGCGGCAACCAGGCGATATGGCCATCGGCGTCGAAGCGGGCGGCATACAGCGTGCCGTCGCTAAGCAGTTTGGAATTGGCCGCGTTGTCCTGGGTGATCGCCCCGGTCGAGACATATTTATAGAGGTAATCGAACCGGTTATCGTCGCCCGAGTAGACCACCAGACGGCCATCGGGGGCCACCGCGGTTTCGGCGCCTTCGTGGCGGAACCGGCCCAGGGCAGTGTGTTTGATGGGGGCCGAGGTGGGATCACGGGGGTCAACCTCGACGATCCAGCCAAAGCGGTTGGGCTCGTTTGGCTCAAGGTCGATGTTGAAGCGGTCGTGGAACCGCCCCCAGGCGTACCAGCGGCCCGGCACGCCATAGCGCTGCATGTTTGCGGCTTCGGGTTGGGCGGATAGGTCTGGCTTGCCGTCGCCATCCAATGTGTCGGTCCAGAAATAGCCGTGAAAGTTTTCTTCGGCCATCAGGTAGGTGCCCCAGGGCGTCATGCCACCGGCGCAGTTGTTCAGGGTGCCGATGACGCGCGTGCCCGACGGGTCGGCGTTGGTTTGCATCCGCGCATGGCCGGCGGCGGGGCCGTCGATGGCCATTTCCGTATGCAGCGGCGAGATGCGGCGGTTCAATGGGCTGTTTCGCACCACGGCCCATTTGCCGTCACCGCCTTTGGCGATCTCGACCACTGAACCACCATGCGCAGCCATTTCGATGTCGACGATCTCGGCGGTGGTCTTGTCAAAGCCGGATTTGTCCTGACGGCCAAGACCGGGGAACATTACCTCTTCGTTGGTGTATTCGTGGTTCACACACAGCAACCCACGGGTGCCTTCAGCATTCAACGGGGTAAACCCGACATAGTCGTTGTTATAGCCAAACTGCTGCAACTGGGCGGCGGCGGTCTGGTTCATCACGTCGAATTCTGGCGCACCAGCGGTGATCGGGTCGCCCCAGCGCAGCAGCACGTCGGCGTCATATCCATCGGCGATGTGGTGGGTTTCGTCATTGCCCCAGGGCAGTTCGTCAAACTTATAGCGGCTGGCGGTGGTTGCCTGGGCCGAGGTGGGGGCGATGGTGGCGGCGGTGCCAAACAGGGCGGCGGTGGCCGACACGCCCAAGGCCCCCCGCAGGATGGCGCGGCGGTCATAGCGCACGTTGATCACATCACCGATTGTGCGGGTCAGGTTGGGGTTGGTGGGGATGTCGTCAAAGGCCTCGTAGGCCTCGGCTTTGTTGCCGATGTCGGGGGCGTTGATGATGTCTTGGCGATCCATGGCAGATGGCTCCGGTTTTGCTGTCTGAAACATTGGCGATTCCCTGCAGGCAATCGCATCGGGGCAAGAGATTTCAGGGCAGTGTAACACCGCAATGACGCTTGGCGTGAAACATCCGGCGCGTGGTGGGTTTGGCGCGGGGCTGGGGCGATGGCCTATTCCGCCATGCTGAAGCCTTCGATCAGCTGGCGCAGGCCCAGGGCGGCCCCGGCAAAGATTGCCAGAAAGGTGACCGGCGCGCTGACGGCCAGCAGGCTGAAGGCCGACAGACCCTGACCCACGGTGCATCCCAGGGCAATCATCGCCCCCGCACCCATGATCGCAGCGCCCAGGATCTGGCGGCGCAATTCGCGCGGGTCGTCGCAGGCCTCCCAGCGGAAATGGCCTTTGATCACCGACCCAATAAAAGCGCCCAGCCAGACGCCCGAGACCGAGCCGATGGCAAAGGACGCGCTGCGCGCGCTGCCGGTCATGGCGTACAGGATGGTTTCGCCCACCGGCGCGGAAAAACTGTGCGAGACCACGGGGCGGGCCTCGAACCCGGTGTCGAATATCCATTGGGTGCCGACCCAGCCCGAGATAATCGCCAGCCCGACGATTACCGACCAGAATATCGCCTTGGGATCGCCGCGCAGCCCGGCAGATCCCAGTGCCAATACGCAGAACAGCACGCCGATGCTGATGCCAATTCCGGCCACTGGCAAACCGGTCAACCGGGCCGCATGATGCGCCAGACCGGGTGGGGTTTCGGTGGTGATCGGCGTTTGGTGGAACAGCATGTCGCGCAAGGGCGCCAGCGGGCCGGATAGCACCACATAGGTGGACACGCCCATCACCAGAACAATCACAAACGACCGCAGATCGCCGCCACCCAACCGGGCAATCGCGCCATAGCCGCAATTGCCGGACAACGCCATGCCATAGCCAAACATCAGCCCGCCGGTGATGGACGCCATCGGCATCCAGCGAATGGACAGGTAATAGGTATCGGCGCTGTTCAGCAGGCCCGCGCCGATCAGCGCAAAGCTGCCGATGGTGGCGGTGCCGATGGCCAGCGCCCACATGCGCAGGCGTATGTCGCTGCCGCCGTATAGCAAATCCTCAATTGCGCCGAGGGTGCAGAACCGGCCAATCCGCGCAGCCAGACCCAGCAGGATGCCGCCAAAGGCCCCCACCAGTACCACCATCTGGCTTTCGGAAAGCCATGAATGCATTGGCTTGGCCCTCCCAGTCCGTCGCTGATGCAAGGAACAGTCTGGCCAAAAACCAATGCGCAATCAACCCGTCAGTCGATCACTCTTCGCAGAACAGGTCATAGACCACTTCGAGGATGCGTCGGGGGCGCTCATCCGCCAGCCGGTAATAGATTGCTTTGCCGTCGCGGCGCGGGATAACCAGCCCCTCAAGGCGCAATCGGGACAGTTGCTGTGACACCGCAGCCTGACGGGCCGACAACAGGTCTTCCAACTCGGTCACGGATTTTTCCCCGGTCACCAGGTGGCACAGGATCATCAGCCGTCCTTCGTGGCTGATCGCCTTCAGGAAATTGGATGCGGTCGTGGCGTTGTCGACCATTTTGTCGAGCTCTTCATCGGCCATGTCGGTGGAAAATTTCGGAAGTGCCATGGGTCTGTTTCCTTGGTTGGTAATGGCAATGCGTATGCGAGTTTAAAAGCGATCTGGTCTTCTGTTGCGGTCGAGACCGCCAGATCGGATGTGCGTATCAGGAGTTTCATCCGCCATCTTCGTTGTTGGGGTCGTAATCTGTGTGGTTTTTCAGAAGGTTGCTTAAGAGGGGCCAAAAGAAATCCGGACCCGGATAGCCTTCGAGCCGGGTGATTTCCTGGCCGTTTTCGACAATCAGGAAGGTCGGCGTGAAACTGACCCGCCGCAAAATTTCGAGGTCTGTCGGCATGGCACGCAGATCGACCCGCCGCAGGGGGGCGAATTTGCCTTCGGTTGTTTTGGGATAGGCCGGGGCGATTTCCGCATTCCAGCGGGCGCACCATTCACAGCCGGTCTGTTCGACCATGACCAATTCGGTAGCCGCTGCCGGTATTGCCAGCACTAACGCCGCAATCATCCCGACGCACTTGTGAACAGCAAACATGTGTCACCTGTTGACGTTTCTTGGTCCCATAACCTAATTTGAATATATGAATAATTCAAGATGACGGTCGCGCGACGCCGTGACGTCAGTGCAGGAAGACTTGAAATGCTGGAAATTTCACTGTTTGGCGCGCTTGTTGCCGGTCTTTTGAGCTTTTTCACGCCCTGTATCCTGCCAATGGTGCCATTTTACCTGTCTTACATGGGCGGGCTGAGCATGGCCGAATTGCGCGGTGATGGTGAAGGTGATGGTGAAATCGCGCCCGGTGCACAACGGCGATTGCTGGTGTCAGCGGTGTTTTTCGCGCTGGGTGTGACGACGATATTTATGTTGCTGGGCATGGGGGCCACGGCGCTGGGGCGGGCGTTTGGCGATTATCTTGAACCGGCATCTTATGTGGCGGCGGCGATTCTGGTGGTGTTTGGCTTGCATTTTCTGGGCGTGATCCGGGTGCCGTTGTTGTATCGTGAGGCACGGATGGAAAGCAGCGCAAAGGCCAGCACGGTGTTGGGGGCCTATCTGATGGGGCTGGCCTTTGGCTTTGGCTGGACGCCTTGTGTTGGCCCGGCGCTGGCGTCGATCCTGATGATCGCCAGCGGCATGGGCGATATCTGGCGCGGGGCGTTGTTATTGTTTGTCTACGGTGCTGGGATGACGGCCCCGTTTATAGTGGCCGCGTTTTTTGCCCGGCCGTTTCTGGCCTGGGTGCAAAAGCACCGGGCGGCGTTTGCCTGGGTGGAAAAGGGCATGGGCGTGATGTTGATCGCCTTCGCCATTCTGATCGTAACCGGCGGGGTTAACCTGATTGCGGACGCAATGATCCGCTGGTTTCCGGTGTTTACAAGTGTTGGCTAGGATTTCTTGGGAGGAAAGACAATGAAACAAGTACTGACTTTTGTGGTGGCGCTGATGCTGGCAGCCCCTGTCTGGGCTACTGAACTGGGCGACGATGGGCTGCACAAGGCGGCGTGGATGCGCGACACGTTCAAGGACCTGCAAGAAGATTTCGCTGATGCGCAGGCCGATGGGAAACGCCTGATGCTGATCGTCGAGCAACGCGGTTGTGTCTATTGTAACGAGATGCACGAAAACACCTTCCCCGACCCGCGCGTCAAGGCGATGTTAGAAAATCAATTCTATCCGGTGCAGATCAACCTGCATGGCGATACCGAGGTGGTCGATGCCGATGGCGATGCGCTAAGCGAAAAGGCGGCGACGCGCAAATGGCGGGTGATGTTCACGCCAACGATGATCTTTTTTCCCACCGAACTGGACGACACCATGTCGACAGCGGATCAGGCCGTGGCGGTAATGCCGGGGGCGTTTTCGCCGGGCACCACGCTGGACCTGCTGACCTGGGTCGCCGAAGAACGCTATCTGGATCAGTCCGAAGAGGATTTCCAGCGCTATCACGCGCGAATGATTCGCGAACGCAATGATGGCGATACCAGATAATTTATGTTCCCTGATTGGGTGGTTTCGGCAATATTTGACCGGGCTTACCCGTGTTACGGGTCTTTTATAATAATCCAGTAATTCACAATTGTGAATTTGTTGTTGCGTCGCAGGTATTGCGTGGCCTACGGTGAAATCAGCAAACCACATGTATGAAAAATAGAGTGGTCGCTTAGGGAGGAACCATGAAGCTAACATTTGTGACAATGGCCGTTTGTCTTGTCGGCAGTGCAGCGCTGGCTGGCGGGGTTATGCCGACTGACGTGAAATTCGAGGAAGACGGCGCGGTCGCGACCTCGCTGAGCGGTATGCCGGGCGATCCGGCCAGCGGGGCCGAGATTGTGGCCACCAAATCCATGGGTAATTGCATTGCCTGCCACGAGATCACAGCGCTGGCAGACACACCGTTTCACGGCGAGATTGGCCCGGTTCTGGATGGCGCAGGTAGCCGCTGGAGCCAGGAACAACTGCGCGGTCTGGTGAGTGATGCCAAGATGACCTTTGACGACTCGCTGATGCCGTCGTTTTACAAGGTGACCGGGTTTGTGCGGCCAGGCGATGCCTATACCGGCAAGGCCGCCGAGGGAGAGTTGGCGCCACTGCTGTCGGCCCAGGAAATCGAAGACGTTGTCGCCTTTCTGATGACGCTGAAGGACAAGTAAGCCGCGGCGGAACGCCGGGTGGCTAACCCATTAAACAAGGGAGAGAACGAAATGGAATTCTCAAGACGCGAAACGCTCGCACTTGGGCTCGGGGCTGTCGCATTGTCGATCTTGCCATTGCGCGCACATGCGACCACCGAAGAATTGATTGCCGGGTTCACTGGCGGCGCTGATACGACCGATGGGGGGGTGACCCTGACCGCACCCGAGATTGCGGAAAACGGCAACACCGTGCCGATCAGCGTGGACGCACCCGGTGCGGCGGCGGTGATGATCATCGCCAGCGGCAACCCGACGCCATCGGTGGCGACGTTCAACTTTGGTCCGCTGGCGGCGGCGCAATCTGCGTCTACCCGTATCCGGCTGGCCGGAACGCAGGATGTGCTGGCGATTGCCCGGATGGCCGATGGGTCATTCAGGCGCGCGTCGTCGACCGTCAAAGTCACAATCGGGGGCTGCGGCGGCTAAAGCCTGCCCGGATATTCCTGAACCCCCGTCTTTTCCGACCCAAGGAGAAATTACAAAATGGCATCTGGTGTAAAACCCCGCGTCAAAGTCCCGAAAACCGCAGCCGTCGGCGAAGCGATCACGGTCAAGACCCTGATCAGCCACAAGATGGAAAGCGGTCAGCGTAAGGACAAAGAAGGCAATCTGATCCCGCGCTCGATCATCAACCGTTTTACCTGCGAGTTTAACGGCCAGTCCGTTATCGATATCTCGATGGAACCGGCGATTTCGACCAACCCGTATTTTCAGTTTCAGGCCACCGTGCCCGAAGCCGGTGACTTTGTGTTCACCTGGTATGACGATGACGGGTCGGTCTATGACACCAAGAAATCGGTCGCCATCGGGTGATCTGCGCTTCAGGGAGGAAACGCATATGACAAAAATAATAGGGATCAAAACCCTTACAGCCTTGGCATTGACGGCTGCCGCCTTTGGGGCGCCCGTTGCGGCCGATGAAGGCGCCCGTCTGGTGGTGAACGGCGAAATCGAAATGGTGATCCGCACGAAAGCGCCGGATCATGTCAGCCAGCTGGGCGAAGTTACCTCGGGCTGGATATACCGCAAGGACGAGACCCAGGCGCTGCAGCTGGATGATTTCGACAATCCGGCATTTGTCTATGTCGATCTGGCTTTGGACGAATGGTCAAAGGTTGACGGCAGCGAGGGCAAGTCCTGCGCGTCCTGCCATGACGATGTTGAAACCAGCATGAAGGGTGTACGCGCCGTTTATCCAAAGTGGAACGAAGGCGCGGGCGAAGTCCGGTCACTTGTTACNCAGATCAACGATTGCCGGACCACCCGGATGGGGGCCGAAAAGTGGAAGTACACTGGCGGCAAGATGTCGGCGATGGAGGCCCTGATTACGGTTCAGTCGCGCGGCATGCCGGTGGATGTGGCGATTGACGGCCCGGTCCAGTCGACCTGGGAAAAAGGCAAGGAAATGTACTATACGCGCACCGGTCAGTTGGAACTGTCCTGCGCAAGCTGCCATGAAGAAAACTATGGCAACATGATCCGCGCCGACCATCTTAGCCAGGGCCAGATCAACGGCTTTCCGGTGTATCGTCTGAAAAACACCAAGCTGAATACGGCCCATGCCCGGTTCAAGGGCTGCGTGCGCGACACCCGCGCCGAGACGTACAAGCCCGGCGGTGCCGATTTCCTGGCGCTGGAGCTGTATGTAGCCAGCCGTGGCAACGGCTTGTCAGTCGAAGGGCCATCGGTNCGNAACTAANCNNATNGCCCGCCCCGGTATGTTCCGGGGCGGGTTTTTCTCTGCTTTACCCATTCATACATGCGAATTTGATGCATGTTTCTTGTAGGATGCTGCCCCATGATCTCTCGCCGCGATTTTCTTCAGGTTTCGATGGCAGCCTCGGCGCTGGTCGGGGCCTCGGGTTTTGGCAATTGGGCGCGTCTGGCGGCGCAGCAGGCGCTGACCCAGGATCAGCTGCTGGAGTTTGATACCTATGGCAATGTCAGCCTGATCCATGTCACCGATATTCACGCGCAGCTGAAACCGATCTATTTCCGCGAACCCGAGGTTAATCTGGGCGTCGGCGCGGCCAAGGGGCAGGTGCCACATGTTACCGGCGCGGATTTCCGCAAGCTGTATGGCATCGCCGATGGCAGCCCGTCGGCCTATGCGCTGACATATAATGATTTCACCTCGCTGGCGCATGCCTATGGCCGGGTTGGGGGCATCGACCGGATGGCCACGGTGGTCAACGCGATCCGCGCCGCACGGCCCGACGCGCTGCTGCTGGATGGCGGCGATACCTGGCACGGGTCTTATACCTGCTATCAGTCGCAGGGGCAGGATATGGTCAACGTGATGAACGCGTTGAAACCGGATGCGATGACCTTTCACTGGGAATTCACCCTTGGGTCGGACCGGGTGAACGAAATTATCGAAGGCTTGCCCTTTGCCGCCCTTGGCCAGAACATCTTTGACGCCGAATGGGACGAGCCGACCGAGATGTTCAAGCCCTACAAGTTCTTTGAACGCGGCGGGGTCAAGATTGCCGTCATCGGCCAGGCGTTTCCGTATATGCCAATCGCCAACCCCGGCTGGATGTTCCCGGAATACAGTTTTGGTATTCGCGACGANAACATGCAGGCGATGGTGGACGAAGTGCGCGGNATGGGCGCGGAACTGGTGGTCTGCCTTAGCCACAATGGCTTTGATGTCGACAAAAAGATGGCGACACGGGTCACCGGGCTGGATGTGATCCTGTCGGGGCATACGCATGACGCGCTGCCCGAACCGGTTGTGGTGGGCGATAGCATTATCATTGCCTCGGGGTCGAACGGTAAATTCGTCTCCCGAATTGATCTGGACGTCCGAGATGGCCGGATGATGGGGTTCCGGCACAAGCTGATCCCGGTGTTTTCCGACGTGATTGCGCCTGATCCCACCGTGACCGCGCTGATTGACGCCGAACGCGCGCCGCATAAGGCGCAGCTGGAAGAGGTGATTGGCCAGACCGACAGCCTGCTGTACCGGCGCGGCAATTTCGCGGGCAGCTGGGACGACCTGATTTGCGACGCGCTGATGTCCGAGCGCGAGGCTGACATTGCCATGTCACCCGGCGTGCGCTGGGGGCCGTCCATTCTGCCGGGGCAGGATATTACCCGCGAGGACATCTGGAACGTGACCTCGATGACCTATGGCGAGGCGTATCGTACGGAAATGACCGGCGAGTTCATCAAGGTGATTCTGGAAGATGTGGGCGACAACCTGCTGAACCCCGACCCCTATTACCAACAGGGCGGCGACATGGTGCGCACCGGCGGGTTGGGGTATAAGATTGACATCACCAAGCCGCAGGGCAGCCGGGTGTCTGACCTGACGCTGCTGAAAACCGGCGAGTCGCTGGACCCGGCCAAGACCTATGTGGTGGCGGGCTGGGCCTCGGTCAACGAAGGCACCGAGGGGCCGCAGATCTGGGATGTGGTGGAAAGCCATATCCGCAGGCAAGGCACGGTGACGGTGGCGCCGAATAATGCGGTGAAAGTTGTGGGGATGTAATCGCCGCTGCTGTGATGCGGTCAACGGAGATCAAATAAAAGGGGCACTGCAACTTGGCATTTCGCGCTGGGCATCGCAAAGCATCACGGCGGCAGTTTCTTGGCGGGGCTGCCGCGGCTGGTGTCGGTGCTGTGGCGGGACGTGCGGCGCAGGCGGGCGATCCGCTGATCACGCAGGTGCAGGATTGGGCGTCGGGGCATGGCGACGGGGTTGATGCAACGCCTTACGGGTTGCCCAGCATCCATGAAACCGATGTGGTGCGGCGCACTGTGGATTGGCTGACCGCCGACAGCATCAGTTCCATCAACTTTACCCCGATTCATGCGCTGGACGGCACCATCACCCCGCAGGGCTGCGCGTATGAGCGGCACCATTCGGGCGCGATTGATCTGCGCAAGCAAGACTATCGGTTGATGCTGAATGGCATGGTGGATCGCCCGCTGGTGTTTTCCTATGCCGATCTGGAACGCTTTCCGCGTCAGACTGGGGTGTATTTCTGCGAATGCGCCGCCAACTCGGGCATGGAATGGGCGGGCGCGCAACTGAACGGTGCGCAGTTCACCCATGGCATGATTCACAACATGGAATATACCGGCGTGCCCCTGCGCGCCCTGCTGGACGAGGCAGGAATTCGCCCGGGCGCCAAGTGGCTTTATGTTGAAGGGGCGGATGCCGCGTCCAACGGGCGATCGCTGCCGCTGGACAAGGCGCTGGATGATTGTCTGGTGGCGTTCAAGGCCAATGGCGAGGCGTTGCGAAAGG
>JGI24025J20009_10003716_pt1 | contig 10283 bp, 8 predicted proteins | sample Cruoilmetagenom3_FD_20009 | JGI IMG/M metagenome (IMG submission 20009) | reverse complement strand
TGCCATCTGGGACAACCAACCCGCCCCGCCACAAGGTAAAATCGAACCCTATCCGATTGCATTTGCAGGCGTGAGCAGCCGTGAAAAACGGGATGATGTTGCGGCAAAGCTCAACGAGGCACAACTGTCTGCTGTTGTATTAACTTTGCCGGATTCCATTTGCTGGCTACTCAACATTCGCGGCAATGATATTGCCAAAACGCCCGTGGCGCTGGCCTTTGCTGTGGTTCATGCGGACGGCAAGATGGATTTGGTTGTTGACCCTGCTAAAACCGGACCGGAACTTCTGGAGCATTTGGGGTCAGACGTTCGGATAACCCCGCCGTCGGACTTTGCAGGCCTGTTGGCCGGGCTTGCTGGCAAAGTCGGAGTGGACCGGACCTCCGCCCCGATCTGGATATCGCAACAGCTCAAAGAACCGGAATGGTTTACCGACCCGTGTATATTGCCCAAAGCCTGCAAAAACCCGGTCGAATTATCGGGCACACGGCAGGCCCATATGCGGGATGCCGCCGCTATGTGCGAGTTTCTGGCGTGGATTGACGCTGGAATTGACGGGCTAAGCGAAATAGATGTCGTGACCAAACTGGAAGGTTTCCGGCGCAACACCAATGCGCTCACCGATATCTCGTTTGACACGATCTGCGGCACGGGCCCCAACGGTGCCATTGTGCATTATCGGGTTGACGAAGCCAGCAACCGGCAGATCGGGCGGGATACCTTGCTGCTGGTTGACAGCGGCGGGCAATACCTTGACGGCACCACCGATATAACGCGCACAGTAATCATCGGAGCCGCTGACCAGGAAATGGTCCGCTGCTTTACTCTGGTTCTCAAAGGCATGATCAGCATTTCAAGGCTGCGCTGGCCCGAGGGGATATCAGGCCAGCATATAGACACCCTCGCCCGCGCCCCGCTCTGGGCCGCCGGGTTGGACTATAAGCACGGCACAGGCCACGGTGTTGGCGCCTATTTGAGCGTCCATGAGGGCCCGGCGCGCATATCGCGCGTCAGCGATGTGCCGCTACAAACCGGAATGATATTGTCCAACGAACCGGGATATTACCGCGAGGGCGCGTGGGGGATCCGGATCGAGAATCTGCTTGTGGTCGAAAGCCCTTCGGCGATCGATGGCGGAGAAATTCCTATGCATAGCTTTGATACAATAACATGGGTGCCGATAGATTCCCGCCTGATCAACAGCACCCTGCTGTCTCTGCCCGAGCGGGATTGGCTGAACCTTTATCACGCGCAGGTTTTAGACAAAATTGGTCCACTAGTTTCGCCGCAAACATTGCGCTGGCTCGAAGCCGCTTGCGCATCGATTTAGCGCCAAAGTGTCAGCGCGGCGCCGGTTGAACCTGCACCGATAGTGCAGCCCTTAACGCGCCGCCACCGGTGCGTTATCCAGCAAAGCTTGTGCTGCGGCTCTGGCGGCATCGCTGATCACGTCTCCGGCCAGCATGCGGGCAATTTCGTCGCGCCGCTGGTTTTGAGCAATCGCCTCAACGGCTGTGCGTGTCACACCCGCACGCACCGATTTCGAAACCACAAAATGCCCAATCCCCATGGCGGCTACCTGCGGCGAGTGGGTGACAACCAGCACCTGCGCGCCGTCGGAAACAGCCGACAAACGCCGACCAACCGCATCGGCGGTCGCGCCGCCCACGCCGCGGTCAATTTCATCAAATATCAGGGTCAATCCCGAGCTTCTGGTGGTCAAACAAACCTTGAGCGCCAGTAAGAACCGCGAAAGCTCCCCCCCGGAGGCGATTTTGTCGATCGCGCCGGCGGGCGCGCCGGGATTGGTAGCAACCTGAAAGGTGACGACATCCCTGCCCGAGGGTCCTTCTTCACCCTGTTCAAGGACCGTCGCAAAAACAGCGTTTTCCATTTTGAGCGGGGCCAGTTCTGCCCGCATGGCTTTATCAAGCCGACCCGCCGCTTTTTGGCGCTTCACACGCAGCGCGTCAGCTGTGGCTCTATAGGAAACATGTGCCTGCTCGCGCTGAGCCGACAGGTCAGCGAGCCGGCTTCCGCTTTCGTCGAGCACCTGAGACTTGGCTTGAAAACCAGCCCAAAGCGCGGGAAGTTCGTCCGGTAAAACCTTGTGTTTGCGTGCGAGGGCCCGCAAGGCAAACAGCCGCTCTTCAACCTGCTCCAGCTCAAAGGGATTCACATCGAGCCGCCCTAGCGCCGCTTCAATACCGTTTTGCAGCTCATCCAATTCGATCAGAACCCGCCCCATTGCCTCAATGGGCTCTTCCATCCCGATCTCGGGGGTTTCGGCGGCATCTTGTAGCCAGCGGTGTGCGTCTGTTAGAAGCCCTTCCGCGCCTTCGAGCCCGACCGCATGCGCGGCTTTGGCCACGTCACCCCGCACGCGCTCGGCGGCTTGCATCAGCCGGCGCTTTTGGTCGAGCGCTTCGTCTTCGCCCGCTTCCGGCCCCAGTTCGGCCAGTTCTTTCAAACTATGCTGCACATATTCGGCATCGGCCTCGGCGAGCGCAATTGCGTCTTTTGCTGCGACCAGCGCCTTGTCAGCTTGCTGAAACTCCCGCCATGCGGCAGCGGTCCGTGCCAGTGCAGCTTCATTCCCGGCATAAGCGTCCAGCACGGCACGATGCCCTTTCGCGTCAAGCAAGCCGCGATCATCATGCTGTCCATGCACCTCAACCAGAGCCATGCCGAGATTGCGCAATACCTCGGCCGAGCACGGGCGATCGTTCACATAGGCGCGCTTGCGGCCATCCGGATAATTTATGCCGCCGCAATATCAGGTGCCCGTCAAACGGAAAGCCGGCTTCCTCCAGGATTTTTCCGACAGGGTGCGTGGCTTCGAGTTCAAATTCGGCCGTAACCTCGCCCAGATCAGCGCCTTGCCGCACCAGCGTAGCGCGCCCGCGGCGGCCGAGCACAAAGCCCAAGCTATCCAGCAAAATCGACTTTCCGGCCCCGGTTTCGCCAGTCAACACATTGAGCCCGGTCGCAAAACGCAGATCAACTTGCTCTATCAGCAGCATATCTCTTATGGAAAGGCTTGCCAGCATAACCCCGCCTGACTATCGGCGAAATACCTGACCGAAAAGCCCCGCGCCTGAATCGGATTGCTGACCGGTGGCCAACAGCGATTGGGCGGCAACATTCCACGACGAGTCAGGATACTGGGTGGCAAGCTGCGCACCAGCTTGAGCCGCTTCAGCGTTCAAGCCGAGCGAAAGATAGGCCTCAACCAGCCGGTGCAAAGCTTCAGCGCGGTGGGGCGTTTCCCCATATTCGTTGATAACCGCGTCAAACCGGCCGATCGCGGCGGCATACTGGCCACGCTTCAGGTAATAGCGCCCGACATCCATTTCCTTCCCTGCAAGTTGATTGAGCGCCGTCGTAAACTTGGGCGCTGCCAGCTCTGCATATTGGGAATTCGGGAAACGCTCGATTACGATTCGCAGGGCCTGCAAGGCGCGGAACGTGTTTTCCTGATCACGCTGCACATCAACGATTTGGTCATAGTAGCTGAGCGCAACCAGATAGTGCGCAAGGGCTGCAAACTCACCCGCTGGGTAAAAATCTATATAGCGCTGGGCAGCAGCGCGGCTTTCAATCCGTTTTTTTCCGCTTTGATAAGCCTTGGCGGCTTGAATAACAGCGTATTCGGCCTCCACCGTGTAAGGGTGAAGCCGCTCGACTTCGAGATAAAGATCACCCGCGCGCGAAAATTTGCGACGCTCAACCTGTGCGTCAGCCAAAGCGATAATTTGAGCAGGGGTTGCGGATTCATCCACAGATCCAAACCGATTGCCTCTTCCACACGCGGCAACAGTAACGACTAAAGCCAGCACAATCGCGCGCTTAATCCAGACTTGGTGACCCATTTTTACCCTCAACAATCGCTTATCTCTAGCGTTGCTAGCATAGTTCTGTGGCGGAAAAAACGGCTTTTTGTGGCCAAGGGGTTATCCGGCCCGCAATAATGCGAAATCTTGCAGATCAGGGCCAGGTAACCGTGGAAGCTCAGACGCGCTTGCGATCCGCAAACGGGTTGCACCAGGGGTCGCTAAAATCTTGCGAAGAAGTTGATTGGTGAGGTGATGGCCGGCTTTATACCCACGGTACTGGCCCAATATCGGGCTGCCAGCCAACATAAGGTCACCCACAGCATCCAGAATTTTATGCCGAACACATTCATCTTCGCGTCGTGCGCCTTCGGCGTTTTGGTAATGGTCGCCATCTATAACAAGCGCATTTTCCAATGATCCGCCTAAAGCCCGCCCGACAGCCCGCATATTATCAACATCTTGGGCACGGCAGAATGTACGACAATCGGCGAGATCATGCACAAAATTTCCGTTTCGAAGGTCAAGGCTGGCGGATTGATGGCCAACAATCGTGTCCGGAAATTCGATTTGAAAGTCGATTTCAAAATGGTCCAGCGGCGAGAGCTCGGCAAAGGCGTCACCCTTTGTTACGCGTACAGTTTCGAGGACTTCAAGAACGGTGAGCGGCTGGCTTTGCTCAACAAGGCCAGCGCGTTGAATTTCGATGACAAACCGCAGCGAACTACCATCCATTATTGGCACTTCAGGGCCGTCAATTTCAATGATCGCGTTGTGTACGCCGCAACCGGCCAGAGCGGCCATTAGGTGCTCAATGGTTGAAACACTTGCGCCAGATTCATTTGAGATACCGGTAGACAGCATCGTATCATCCACCATATCCCACAGGGCCGGTATCATGTTGTCATGGTCAGTAATATCTGTGCGCCGAAACCAGATTCCTGTATTGACGGCACCAGCTTTCAACGACAGTCGCGCCGGGCGACCGGAATGTAGACCGGTGCCGACTATATGGATTTCTTTTTTGAAGGTGCGCTGCACGATATTTGCCTGTTTGATTCAGTTAAGAGTTATATAATCTACGCTATAGCATTTTTAAACCGGTACACCAAAGAACACCGGTCACTCTTTATGTCGGATTGCAACACTTAAAATAAAATTTGATTTGGGCAAAAAGCGGGCGCTTGCAAAGCAAACGCCCTTAGTCTCGGAGGAAAACTCTAGTTGGCTTGACGGCGTAAAAACGCTGGAATATCAACACGCTCTTGTTCTTCACGATCAAAATCCAATGCGGGTTCGTTGATCGAGCCCCCGCGCACAGAAGGTTGAACCCGTGGCGCGGGTTTTTCCTCACGCGTGTGGCCTGTCATCCGGTTGATCAGATTGTTGATCGCAAACCGCGAATGTTTTTCCGGCTCCGGTTCAAAAGCGGTGGTCGCTTCTTCTTCTGGTTCAGGAACATTATCCACCGCTGTCTGCAAGCGCATTTGTGCCTCAACCGGCGCTGCTGCTGGCGGTTTTGGCACCGCCCGCACCTCAGCGGCAGGTTCCTCAGCCATCGTTTGCGCCTGCTCTTCCATCGCTACATGCTGGTCGATAAAGCTTGGCTCGGCAGGTGCTTTTTCAGCGGCAATCTCGGCAGCAACCTCTTCTGTCACGTCCATCGTCGCAGCTTCTTCAACCGGCGCGGCTGTGGTTTGTGGCTTCAAAGGTTCGCGCATCGGGCGGCGGCTTACTGGGGCTGCAAGTTCACCTTCAGACACATCAATCCCTGTGGCCACAACCGAAACCCGCAAGCCGTCCAGCTCCGGATCAAGCGTAGAGCCCACGATGATATGCGCTTCGGGGTCAACCTCTTCGCGAATGCGGTTGGCCGCTTCGTCGAGTTCAAACAGGGTCATGTCCTGCGAACCGGTGATGTTGATCAAGACACCTTTGGCCGATTGTAGTGAAATCTCGTCAAGCAGCGGGTTGGCAATGGCCAGTTCGGCGGCTTTCTTGGCGCGGTCTTCGCCGGAGGCCTCACCGGTGCCCATCATCGCTTTACCCATTTCGTCCATTACGGAACGAACATCGGCAAAGTCGAGGTTGATTATCCCGGGCCGAACCATCAGGTCGGTTACGCCTTTTACGCCTTGGTAAAGCACATCATCCGCCATGCTGAACGCATCGGTGAAAGTGGTGTTTTCATTGGCAAGGCGGAACAGGTTCTGGTTCGGAATGATGATCAGCGTATCGACCACCTTCTGCAATTCTTCGACACCGGTTTCGGCCTGCGTCATCCGGCGCGAGCCTTCAAACTGGAATGGCTTGGTGACCACACCTACGGTTAGCACACCCATTTCACGGGCGGCGTTGGCAATTACCGGCGCGGCACCCGTGCCTGTGCCCCCGCCCATACCAGCGGTAATGAAGCACATATGCGCACCAGAGAGGTGGTCAATGATTGAGTCAATGCTCTCGGTCGCGGCGGCATTCCCGACCTCGGGCTTGGCACCTGCGCCAAGACCTTCGGTAATCCGCTCGCCGAGCTGAATTTTTTTAGGTGCCTGAGATTGGTTCAGCGCCTGTGCATCCGTATTGGCAACCACAAATTCGGCACCATCCAGATTTTTGTCGATCATGTTGTTAACAGCGTTGCCGCCAGCGCCACCGACCCCGAAGACCGTGATCCGCGGTTTCAAATCATTTGTTTCCGGCATACGTAAATTCAAAGCCATGTTCTGTCCGCCTATGCTCATTGCCCCGCCCCTTTAAAGGAGCTGTTATCGCCCAATCTGCTGATTCGTTATGCTAACTTAACTGCGAGTCTGCGTCACGCTTTTTTCACAATTTCGCCACAATATACTGTGTTCTTATACCATATAGGCGTATTTCCACCTATGTAAGCGCAATTTACCAATTTTGCTTAAACCATCGCACCGCTTGCTTTATCCTACGTGTTCCGATCCGGTCGACCGGCATTTCGAAATCCCAGCATTCATCCATCGGATGGCTGGCATGCAAAGCCAGCCCCACCGCCGATGAAAAAGCCGCGCCGGCAGAAACCTGCGGCAAGCCCTGCACGCGAAGCGGCCTGCCAATGCGCACTTGCCCGCCCAGTATCCGCCCCGCCAAGTCCTCTATTCCGGGAATTTGGCTGGTGCCGCCGGTCAGCACAATGCGCTGGCTCGGCAAGTGCTCAAAGCCGGACGCATCCAGCCGCTCACGCACCTCTTCCAAAATCTCTTCGACGCGCGGCCGCATAACGCCGATAAGCTCGGAACGGGACACCGTCTGCCGGTCATTTTCCCACTGCGCCATCGGATTGGGTACTTCGATCTCGACACGGTTATCGGAACCGGTAGCCACCAGCCCGCCATGAACGGTTTTGATCCGCTCCGCATCGTCATAAGAAAGATGCAGGCCTTGGCAAATATCATTTGTGATGTGATCCCCCCCAAGGCGGACCGCATCTCCATAGATCATATGCTTGCGCATAAAGACCGAAATTGCTGTCGACCCGCCGCCGATATCCACAATCGCAGCGCCGAGCTGTTGCTCGTTTTCCATTAGGGTCGAAACCCCGCTGGCAAACCCGGAAAACGAAAGTCCCGCGACCTCGAGATCACAGCGCTGCACACATTCGATCAGGTCATAGACCGGCGCGCCAGCCAATGTGAGCATGTGCATATCTACCGAGAGCTTAACCCCAACCTGCCCACGCGGGTCCGTCAAGCCAGTGCGGTGATCCAGACTAAAATTAACCGGCAAGGCATGAACCGCTTCACGGTCCTGCCCATAAGGTGGCACATCGCATCCGGCCAGCACGCGGCCGATATCGCGCTCGGTAACCTCGCCCTGCTCAACCTCGACCGCCCCTTCAAGGCCATAGGAGCGCGGACGCCCACCCGCAAAGCTCACAATGGCATGGTCAACCCGCAGGTTCGCCATTTTTTGCGCTTTCTGTACGGCGCTCCGAATAGCGCGCTCTGTCTCTGCCATATCGACAACTTCGCCAAACTTGACACCGCGCGACTGAACGGTCCCAACGCCGACAACCCGAAAGCTACCCATCTTTGGCACCGTTACATCCGGTGCCCCTGCCTCTGGCTCTTCGGGTGAAAACTGCAATACCAGACATGAGATTTTGTGGGAGCCAACATCCAGCACCGCCATCACCCCGCGCCTGATCGCCGTTTCGCGACGGTGGCGCATATCTCTTTGGGTCTCAAATAACTCGTTCATACTCGTTCTCCACTCACGCGAACGCGCAACCGGCGCAACTCGCTCAAGGCTTCATCGTTAAGGCGCAAAACAGGGCGCGACGGGTCGCGCAAATCTATTATCGAAACATCCCGTTCCAGAATGTCGTCCCGCGCTTGCATTTGCATAACCGAACGCATGGCATCCGCCGCGCCCTCGGCGGGCAACATCACCGCGACATTCTCGAAAACAACATCCCAGCGCCGCTCACCCATGCGCACCAGCCCCAGAACTTGCCCCTCAACGGGTGCCAGCACCGAGAAAATTTCGCGCGCTTCCAACACGGCCCGCTCGGCCCCCATGCCAACAACCAATGGCAGGTCACTTCTAACCGAGCGCCTAGGCACTTCAGCCACCAGCACGCCGCTTTCATCAAGCAGGTAAATCCGGTTCTGGTCCCGCCAGACCATGCTTGGCATCCGTTCAACGATCGCAACTTCCAAAACGCCCTCCGCCTTGAACCGAACAGAAGCCGCCTTCACCGCATTCAGCCCGAGCACCAGGTCGCGCATTTCAGCAAGATCAACGTCAATTGCGCTTACCGGCAAGGAAAGATCAACCACGCCCAGAATTTGCCGCTGCAAATCCGGTGAGCCGACAGGAATAGATATACGCTCGATTTTCAGCTCGGGCCGCGCGGCGACCATTGTACGCACGTCCTGATACTGTTTGCTGGCCCAAGCGTTAAATGAGGGGCTGGAATAAGCCACAAATCCGGCAACAATCATCGCAAACAGTGGCAGCCAGATCTTGACCAGATCACGGAACCAACGCGTCAGCCATAGCCTTTCCAACCGATAATTCAGCTTTGAGGGCGACGGATCCGCCTTCACCTTTTTGGGTGCCGCTTCGTGCTGCACCACCATATCGCGGCGTTCGGCAACTATCGGCAGCATAGCGCGTCCTCCACCAAGACTTCGCAGAGCGAGGCAAAATCCATGCCGCAATAGGCTGCTTGCTCCGGCGCAAGCGAGGTCAGCGTCATTCCCGGCTGGGTATTGACCTCAAGCAAGTAAAGCCCGTCTAGCCCGCGCGCTTCATCCCAACGGAAGTCAGCACGGCTCAAGCCAGCGCAGCCCAGCGCTTTATGCGCGCGCTCAGCGTAATCCAAAGAGGCTTCGAAAATCTCAGCAGGAATATCGGCCGGTACCACATGGGTAGAGCCTCCTTCGGTATATTTCGCATCGTAATCATACCAGCCGGTTGCATAAATGTCGGTCACTGTGAGCGCCTCGCCTTTCAGCACCGCAACCGTCAACTCCCGCCCGGGGATATAGGTTTCGACCATCACCTGATCGGGCATCTCTGACCCAAGCCGTGCTGGCCCGTTGGCGGTTTCATCCACTAGGTAGATTCCGACGCTAGAGCCTTCGTTATTGGGTTTCACAACATAAGGCGGTACCATCGGGTGGGCCTTGCGAACCTCATCGGTGCTCGCCAAAAGGCTCTTGGCCACCGGCAGTCCCGCCGCTGCGAACATCCGTTTGCTCGCCTCTTTGTCCATCGCCAAAGCCGATGCCAGCACGCCCGAATGGGTATAGGGAATTTGCAGCCACTCCAGCAGTCCCTGCACGCAGCCATCCTCGCCAAAGCGCCCATGCAGCGCATTAAACACAACATCAGGATTAGCAGCGCGCAGCTTTTCAGCCAGATCAACGCCCGCGTCGATCTCGCTTACTTCATAGCCTTTTTCCCGCAACGCAGCCGCGCATGCCGCTCCCGACACCAGAGACACCTCGCGCTCCGCCGAAGTGCCACCTTTCAAAACTACGATGCGGCTTGCTGTCCTGCTCGACATAGCCACCTCAGTCGCCCCACGCCTTTGCGGCTTCCGGAGCATTTATCGCGGCGTTTTCGCCGTCCGGATCACTTTAGCGAATGTGATTCGTTTTGGGAATAGTTTTCTCAACCCATAGCGCTGCCCTCAAATCAGAGCTTTAGACCACTATCAGCCGCTTAAGTATCTCAACGGCGGCAAGTATCAATTGCCCAGCGGTAAATCCGTCAGCTGCCCCGTTCTTAGCCTTCAGAACATTCTCTTTGGTCAGTATCCGCTTGCTCTCGATGATACGATGCGTGAGGCGATACGCGGCATCGGGGACTGGAACCCGAGGTGCTCCGATAGGAACCTCACGCGACGCTACCAGTATTTGATTAGCATCTTCGCGTAGCACCTCGGCCATTTCCGGTTCGCTGTGCTCGGCA
>JGI24025J20009_10003715_pt1 | contig 10284 bp, 5 predicted proteins | sample Cruoilmetagenom3_FD_20009 | JGI IMG/M metagenome (IMG submission 20009) | reverse complement strand
AGTACCTAAACTTAATATCCCAACATTTTTAGCAAATTCTGATCGAGGGATTATTTTTTTAGCAATAGAGCTATTCCACCAAGAAGAATGAGTAACTTTGTTTTTTAAAGGCTGAAGTATTTTATTCATAACTTGACTATGTTTGAGTAAGATTTTGAGATAATTTAAAGACTTTCCATTATACTTTAAAAAACTAACTAGTAAAAATATGTTCTCCTATAAACAATTATAAAGAATAATTGTGTTTATAAAAGAATTTTATTAAAATAATATGGAATCTATCTCTTATTATACCTATAAAATTTCTCAATTTGTTAAACAAGTAAATGCTAAATAAATTAATCCATAAATTGAAATCTCATCCCATATGTCTTTATCTCTTTTTCTACTTTCTTTTTTTATTCTCTCTACTATTCTTTAGGAATCCTGTTGGTGATGAAGTATATTACTTGAGGGAGACTCTTTTAATCTCAGAACTACTTAAAAAAGGTATATGGATAGGTAACTATGGTGTAGGTCTACATGGGTTTCTCTTTAAGCTACCTGTTGCTCTAATATACATTTTAATTGGGAAACCATCTGTATTAGTAGCTACACTATTTACAATTTTGATTAGTATTGGATCAGTATATTTCTTCTACAAAATAGTTAAAAGATTCTTTAAAGAAGGAAACTACGCTTTTTGGTCTACGGTCATATTCTCTCTAATGCTTCAGTATGTTAATATGAGTATTTCCTTTAATAGGGATATACCCGCTATATTTACAGTATTATTATTCTTTTATCTATTTCTGAATGAATCTAAACCTTGGTTGATAGGTTTGTCTTTTCTTTTAATGTTAGATGCTAAAGAACATATTTTCCTTACAGTAGCGCCTCTCTATGGTGTATACATTTTTATCAACTACACCTTTTTTATTAAGGGAATAAGTATATGGAAAAGAATAAAGGAAATTATATCAAAATCATTTGTAGCATATATTCTTCCTCTGATGTGGGTAATAATTATGTTTACTACGAGTATTATTCCAGTTAATATGTTTATGGCTTCAATATCGGGTTTAGTTAATACGGGTATGGCTTGGAATAAAAGCCAATTTTCTACACAATTAGCTACACAAAACCTACTTGAAGATGAAACTGCTAAGAGTATTCCGTCATTAAAGGAGTTTGGTAAACTAGACAAATATTGTAATAGTCAGGGTCTGGATTATATGGATGATGCATATTCAAAGGGTCATGTAATGAGTGATGGTTTAATATGTAAAATCCTTACTTGGGGTGATATGGCCGCAGGGTATATAGGCAAAATGCTCTATCCCCGTACTTTTTCCTTTATTTCAGTCCCTAAAATTATTGTATTACCAACAATAGTTTTTTCTATATCTATGTTTCTTAAGTGGTTTAAAAAGAAAGATAGAAGAGTAATGTTACCTATGATTTTATTATTTAATGTTCTAGTTTTAATAGTTAGAGCTTCACATGGTAGATATTTATTATGTGTAACTCCATTGTTTGCATTGTTTTTTGTAATGTTTGTAAAGGAGGCTATTAAAAAAGAAAAATATTTTAGAGATGTGTTAATTGGCACAACAGTTTTTGTCCTTTTGGGTTTATATTTTGAGAGTAGTTTTATATTACCTAAAATTATATTAGAAGTAAGCCTCTTAATTCTCTTCTGGTCTATATGGTATTTTAGAAAAAATACAAAGCTGATAAGTTCATTAAAACTTCTCTTCCTGTTCGCTTTATCCTCGGGTATGTTTTTAACCAATGTCGCATTTTTCTATAGTATTGGTCAGATTTCTAGTTATCTGAAGTTCGGATACAACAGAGAAACAATCGAGATAGTTGAGCAACTTCCAAGTGAAGAGAGAGTTTGGATTAACAATTATGGCTCAAGTGATTTAATAAGGTTTTTTAGGAAAGATTTATATACAAATCCAGAATGGGTGTGGCACTTAGCAGGTTGGCTTCCCAAAAAAGATTTACTTAAGGTTTATGCAGAGCCAAATACCTATACAACTAATATAACTGATATAGAGGAATTCAGAACACAACTTAAAGAAAAAGGTATAAACACAGTAGTAATGGTAGTATCTACAATAGAAGATGAAGAATTTAGTGACCAAGAGAAACTTACAGATCTATTAGATCAGGATTGGTTACAATTAGAGGAAACCTTGGAATTAAAAAATAAGGAAGTTTATATATTCAAATTTATAGATAAGTAGTATCTACTCTTTGATTTTATATATCTCAACCCCTCCTATATCATAAACAACCTCATAAACCTCAGGATATTTATCAAACAATCCACAAGGTAATTCCCCACATCCCCAGGGAGTATGTGATCCTGAAAATATATAATATATACCAGAAGATGTAAATTTATTAAGTAAATCTTTATCATTGGGATTCTCTTTTAATGATAGATAAGTATTCTTAAGTTCTACTTCATTTTTGGGATGTTTTCCATCTACAAATGCAAACAATTCATAACTATCTGTAAAGGCTTTCATATACAGGGAAGAATCTAAAATATAGCTATGCGTACTCTGTATATGTGCTGGAATAATATATGAACCCTTAGGAATGTTATTATTAATCCATTCAAAAGCTTGGATATCTTCTTGTCTAACAGGACTAACAAATCTAGCTCGTTGATATCTTTGATAGAGAGTAGACATATTCCATACTCCTACTAGTATAAAGATTAGAATTAATAGATAGTTCACTTTAATTTTCTTAAATATTCTTATCTTCTTCTCGTACAAAAAACTTAAAACAAAAGATATTGGTATGAGAAAAAGTATAAGCTTGTTAAATTTAAAACGACGAGTAATAGTGCCTAGTTCTATGTATAGGGATAGATAAAAAGACAGAGCAAAAAGAAATATGAAAATAATTTCTTGCTTAACAACCTTTCTCTTTATAAAATCATAAGCAAACTTAATAACTAGAAATAAATAGCTCAAAACTCCTAGTGATAAGACTATAATACCATTTCTATTTTTTATCTTAGGAGATTTTAGAGGTAGAAACCAATTGTAAAAATCTGTAAATCCTATTATTCCCTGAAATGATTCCTCTGGCTGAAGAGGAGCAAGAATACTAGTATAGAAATAACTAATTTCTTTTAGGGTTTCTAACTGAAGATAGAAAAGGAATCCAGCAATAACCGATATNGACAACCATTTTAGAATATCTAAACTAATCTTTTTTAGAGAATATTTNTTATTTAATAGTGTATAGACATATATTGGTATACACAAAACCAATGTTATNAGGAGATTGTTGTAGTGTAAAAGTACGGAAGATACAAGAACTAAGCCAAAGAGGAGTTTTGAGTATATTTTCCCCCCAATGGCTTCGGAAAATAGATATAAGGATGCGAATAGAAAAAGAAATGCAATTATTTGAGCATTTTTACCATCGGTAAAGTAAAGATAGGCTGGATACGTAGAAAGACAAGAGAAAACAAGTACAGATATCCACCCAATACTTTTCTTTTTTCTAAAAATTGAAGTTAAAAAACTCGCAAAGGAAAAACCAATCAAAGCATTGGATATATTGGTTATAATCATTGTTGTTTTAGAAGGATCTAGTTTCATTAAATCAGCCACTAGAGCAATAAAGAAATACCCTCCTGGAGGATAGAATAGTGTGTTTTGAGGTAAGGATTTTAGTACGTAGTTGTTATCAATTAGTTTCTTTGAATATACAGAGATAGCTGCAGGATCATGGAGTGGAGCTACCAAAAGACCTTTTAGAGGAGTAAGGTAAACAAAGAGTAATAGGTTAAAGAGAGCAATCATTAATAGATCTATCTTCGAAATAGTAATCTTTTTAAAGATTTTCCTATTACGATTATTTTTGTAAAGAATTAGAAGGAAAATTATTATAAAGATAGCTACTAAAATATAGATTAGTGATGACGGAATAGCTACTTCAAATTGAGAGGTAATAAATAGGGGAACAAACCACAGAGAAAAGCCTGTCGTAAGAGATAGTATGAAGATAATGTAAAGAGGCTTTTGTTTCTTTAATGCTCCTAGGACCTTTAAAAGAACATAACCGGGGATATTGTAAATAAGGAGTATACCTGCAAATGTTTTAAGATAGGAGAACCCATCCGGAGGGAGAATTAGAATAGTTAAGAGTACGATTATGTTAATAAGATATAGAATAGAGGAATAAATCATTTTTTGTCTTCTTTATTCTTAATAATCTTAATCGCGAAATCTTCTGAATTAAGGGATAAGTTCTTATTGTAAAAAGGATCTCTTAACAGTAGATCATTCCATTTATCGTACATTCTTTGAGTTTCTCTATTAAATTCCTTAGGATCTCTGGTTTTTGCTTCAGGAGTACCTACCGATATTGACTCATGGTGGTACAATTCCACGTATGGAGTGTACAGATTATAGTAGCCTTTTTCTCTCAATTTAAGACAGAAATCAACATCATTGAAAGCTATTCTGTATTTTTCATCTAGTCCATTTACTTCTAAATACTTTTCTTTCTTTACCATTAGACAAGCAGCCGTAACTGCAGAATAGTTCCTAATAATGTCCTTTTGTATAGGAAAGCCTTTGATATCCTTCTTCAAACCCTTGAATGCATGACCTGCAATTCCAATTCCCTTACCTCCATTAATACCTAATACTACCCCGGCATGTTGTATTACATCATTAGGGTAGTATAGTTTTACTCCAACAGCTCCGATTCTATCTCTTTGAGCATGTTCTAGCATCCCTTCTATCCAATCGGGGGTAATAATTTCTGTATCGTTGTTTAAGAGCAATACGTATTCTCCATTAGAGTATCTTACTCCATAATTGTTAACTGCAGAGTAGTTGAATTTTTTCTCCCAGTGTAAAACTCGGACTTTTTGGTTTTCTTTTATCGTATCTAAATAATCTAAAGTTTCTTTTTCGGTACTGCCTGTATCTAAAATGATTATTTCAAAATTAGTATATGTTGTTTTATTAAGTATTGATGAAATACATCTCTCGATATATTCTCGTTTATCTCTAGTCGGAATTAAAATACTTACTAAGGGTTCCCCTCTTAGTTTATATTTAACTCTAAAACTTCCAGGAAATAGTCCCTCTGCCACCTCTCCTTCTAATCCCCTTCTTTTGAGTGAATCTTCTAAGGCTTTAATACTAGTTTTTGTGGCATACCCCTTCTGATTGTAATCGCTAGCAGTAGAGCCTGGGATTTTTCTCCAAGAGTAAAGAATATTCGGGATATGTTCGATATGATTTGTTTTTTCAGTTATTCTTAGGAATAGGTCGTAATCTTGTGATCCTTCATATCCTTTTCTAAATCCTCCAACAGAATCTATTAATTTCTTTCTAATTAGACTTAAATGACAAAGATAGTTAGTAGCTAGAAAAAGATCAGGAGACCAGTCTGGCTTGAAAAAGGGGTCCATCCTCTCTCCTTTCATATTTAATTTGTCCTCATCAGAGTATATGAAGTCGATATCTGGTTTCTTATTTAGTAACTTAACAACTTCAGCTAATGTATGAGGATAAATTATGTCATCGTTGTCTAATAGTGCAATGAATTCTCCCTTGGCTAATTCAAGAGCAGAATTGCTTGCTTCTGAAATATGTCCATTTCTCTTTCTAAAAGTAACCTTAATTTTAGAATCTTTAGATATTTTCTTAAGATATTCTATCAATTTTGCGTCTGTAGAAGCATCGTCTGCAATACAAATCTCCCAGTTAGTATATAATTGATTTTGTATAGACTTAATTGCTTTCTTTATCCACTTCACATCAACATTGTAAACTGGCATTATTATGCTTATTAGTGGTTTGTAATCTAGGCTCTCAATCTCCTTTTTGATATTTATTCTTTTTACTTTAGTTAGTGTGTTATTTTTTAGCCAATACTTATATCTATTTTCATCAATTCTTTTCTGTTTTTTTCTCTCAAGATAGTTATCTATCCTTTTGAAGATTCTTTTGAAAGTTTGTGAGAAACCGTCCCGATAAATATTTATGAAGAAATGTTTTAGGCACTTTTTTATTTTTCTATATACTATTAGTGATTTCCATAGTTTTGTCTTTTTAAATTCTCTAAATTCCTGTGCATCAGGAGTAAGATTTATATTTTCTCTCTTTAGCTTCTCTTTTTCTTCAGTTAATGCATTGATTATTTGTTCATTTTCGAATTTACTAGTAACAATTGTTTCCTGCTTAAGTTGCTCAGACTGATTGGTATCTTTTTTAATAGTTAAATCAATTTTTTCAGGTTTAACACCTGATACATAAAGTTGGAAGTTCCTTTCCCATTCAAAATATTTTTCCAATTTCTTCCTATCTATCCCATAATTGGAGGTAATACTATCAAAATCAAAATTATCAGACATTATTGGTTTGAGGGATACAAACAAGTTGAAAATAGCTCTAAACAATAAATATTCTCTTGGAATTGAGAAATCAAAAGACCACTCATAATCAATTAAAAACATTTCATCTTTATTGTTTTTAATTATATTGTCTAAAGTTAGATCTAGTAATCCAGTAGAAATAAGATCATATTCTGCATCTCCTTTAGGGCATTCAAAGAAACTACAGAAATCTTTGTCTAACTTGCCTCTTTTTGAGGGGAGTCGATTTAAAAGGCTTTCAAAGTCATTTAAGACTTTCTTAAATTTTTTTCGATTATTTATCTTCACAGTGCGTTCTAAGTTTTTTAATAGGGTTTTTCCTTGTATATAATCAAATTTCAAAGTATCTTCATCTATAAAATGGCATTTATTAACTTTGAATGGTAAGTCTAATTCAGACAGTCTTATATATGTGTCATAGATATCTTGTACAAAGTTTCTCGCTTTTTTATTTTGGGCAATTTTATATACAAAATATTTTCCCTTTTCACCCCAGATCTCGGTAGTAAGATTAAATTCTGGTTTTCTATAGCTGTTAAATTTTACATAAATTGGTTGTTTATACATTTTTTATTACTACTAAGAATGAATTAGCAAGTTCTCCAAACAAATGATTATCTTGTAGACCCCTTGATACGAGGTCTTCATTAAAGAGATGGAAATTCTTACTCGGATGAGGGGATGGGTATATGCCATGTGAGATATTATGTACTTCAGAAGGTAAATACTTTTCGCTAAACACTTCATAGCAGAACTTATAATCTGGAAGTGGATAGTAAAATGAGATATTGTCTTTCTTAAAGCCAGCATTCACTACAAGTTGTGTTAATTCTCTTTTTCCAAATGTCTTTATTCCAATGAAATTTGGATATCCTTCTAAAGAATCAAACAGAATATTTGTGTGATCTTCGGGTGCTCCTCGCCAGTATTTTAATCCGAGCCTATTCTCTATAGCAATAATTAAGAAACCTTTCTTTTTTAAAAACCCTTTTGCTGTTTTTATGAAGTCTAAGAAAGGAGTTTCAGAATCTATATATCTTCCAGAATACTCTAATACTCCTATTGATGTGACATAATCATATTTTGTTTTAAAATTCTTGTTTTCTATATTCCCATCATAGATCTCAAGATTTTCTTTATCTTTAAATCTGTATCTGAGGATATCTGCTCTTCTTTTAGTTAATTCTACAGCTGTGACATTTAGATTCCTTTTTAGAAAAAGACCAGTAATTCCACCACAACCAGCTCCAATTTCCAAAAGCGAGGAACTAGGAGTAAACCGATACCAAGATAAGAGGTTGTGTCTATCTGGGGATACGTGATATTTTATTGGCCAAGATGGGTTCTTATCTAAAAAGGACAGAATTTCTTCATTCGTAGGTCCTGATTTAAAAAACTCTAAAATTTGATTTTCTATAACATCTCCATCGGAGTAGGTTTGATTTTCCAAAATTTTTAAACTACGATATTAACAGTAGTATTTTATTTGTTGTAGGAAGATATTACAAGTTTTATATTATCGCTATTGGATTGCTAATATGAATTATTATCAAACCCTAGAAAGGATACATAAGATAGTGAAACCCAAGGTTTATCTAGAAGTAGGGATTAGAAATGGGGAGTCATTGCAATATGCATATAGAGATTCTCTTTGTATTGGGATAGATCCAAATTATGATATGAGATTTCCATATAATAAAAGTAATTTGCTTTTTAAAGAGACTAGTGACGATTTTTTTGAAAAAAATGACGTTTTAGAGATTACAGGAGGAAAATTAATTGATCTGGCTTTTATTGATGGTATGCATTTATTTGATTTTGTCTTAAGAGATTTTATCAATGTAGAGAAACATACTAACAAGAACTCACTTATAGTACTGCATGACTGTATTCCAAAAGATAAAGAGACCTCTTCTAGGGAGCGTACAACAAAGTATTGGACTGGGGATGTTTGGAAAATTGTCCCTATATTGAAAGAGTATAGACCCGACCTAGAAATTATGATTTTAGATAGTGAACCATCAGGTTTGTGTTTAATAAAGAACTTAGATAAGGGGAATACTGTTTTACAAGAGAAATTTGATGAAATTGTAAAGAAATATTTAGATATGGATTATCCACAGGGAGGTATCAACCAGGAGATAATCAAGATGGACAATGTTACTCTTGAGAAGCTAATAGGCAATAACGGGACTGAATCAGAATTGAATATCGTTACTTTTTTGAAGCGGAAGCTAGGAATTGCCAAACCAAGATGTCTGGGTGTTCTTCTTTGTTATAACGATGGAGATATTTTAGAAGAGGCAATAGAGCACTTGCTCGATAATAATCACGACTTAGTAGTTTGGAATCATGGATCGGATGATAATACGAAAGAAGTTCTGGATAAATACGACGACAAATTACTAGAGAGAAAGTATGTACCCCGCAAATTCGATTTCTATAATCTTTATCAAGCTATGTCAAAAAATTTGATTAATAATTACATTGATGAGTACGATTGGATTTCTTGGCCCGATCAAGATGAGTTTTTAGAGGGTCCAGATAGGAAAAAAAATTATTACGCATATATCTGTGATGTATACAATTCTAAATATAATTGGATAAGATTTAATAATATAAATTATTGGTTTACCGAAAGGGATAATCTTTCTGAGAAATCTCCAGTTAAAAGAATTAAATACTATTCAATATTTCCTGGTTGTTCTCCAAGAATAAGATCATGGCGGGCGAATGTTACGAATATCAGAGAGTTTAATCATAATGAACTTGAAGGAGAGCAATACCCGAAATTATTTAATTTACGCCATTATCCTATGAGAAGTAAGGAGCAAATGGAGGGAAGAATCAATAGAGATAGAGCAGGGTTAAAGAGGGGCCAATTGAATGTACATTATGAAAATATGAAAAAAAATTATGAAAGATTACAAATATCTTCAAACAAATTAAATTTTGATGACGGAGGAGAACTATCCTTGGAAGCAGATTTTGATTGGAATAAAATTTATTTCTAAATCTTTTTCTTATTCTTTAAATAATGTAAACTACCCATAGTACAATCTAAGATTTTAAATACATTCATCTATGAAAATCCTAGTAACAGGAGGAGCAGGGTTCATTGGCTCTAACTTTATCAAATATTGGCTATCTAAATATCCTAAAGATAAGATAGTTAATTTAGATAAATTAACATACTGTGGTAATTTAGAAAATCTTAAAGATTTAGAAGACAATCCTAACTATGAATTTGTTAAAGGGGATATCTGTAATAAGGAATTAGTAATGGATATTACTAAGGATATAGATTTAATTGTACACTTCGCTGCAGAATCACACGTAGATAGAAGTATAGAAGGCCCAGAAGAATTTGTTAAAACAAATGTAGAAGGAACACTAAACCTACTAGAAGCAGCATTACAAAATGGAAATATTAGATTCCATCATGTATCAACAGATGAAGTATTTGGAGAACTCCCATTAAATGATCCAGAAGCAAAGTTTAGTGAAGAAACTCCATACTCACCTAGAAGTGTATACTCTGCCTCTAAGGCAGCCTCAGACCATCTAGTAATGGCATACCATCATACCCATAAACTACCAACAACAATATCTAACTGTTCTAATAACTATGGACCATACCAATTCCCAGAGAAACTAATACCCTTAGTAATTACAAGAGCAATAATGGAGGAAGAGATACCAGTATATGGAGAAGGTACACAAGTAAGAGATTGGATACATGTAGAAGACCATATAATGGGTATAGAGAAATGTATTAAGGAAGGAGAGTTAGGAGAGACATATCTTTTTGGTGGAAATGGAGAAAAACAAAATATATGGATAGTGAAAAAGATACTAGAATATCTAGACAAGCC
>JGI24025J20009_10003708_pt1 | contig 10296 bp, 7 predicted proteins | sample Cruoilmetagenom3_FD_20009 | JGI IMG/M metagenome (IMG submission 20009) | reverse complement strand
TACGCTGACTTAATGGAGGTTGTGCTGAAAAAGACGCGGCGCAGTAATTCGGGTAAAAATAGTTTAGGCAATGCTGCGTTAGAGAAGGCTACTACGCAACCGCAGCGCATTGCCCACTTTGTTTCATCTTTAAATATTGGCGGCGCCGAGCGTTTCGCTATTGATTTATCCATGCAGCAGCAGCGTGATGGGATTGAACCCATTATCATTAATATTGGGCATTTCAGTGATTTGTTCGTAGAGGTTGCTAAAGTAGCTGGCATCAATACCTACTCTCCTAAAACGCATAGCCGATGGATTACCTTTAAACGCATTCTACAGATTTTATCCGAAAATAACGTCGATATTTGCCAGGTGCATAGCCCTGCCATTGTTAAATATTTATTACCCCTGATGCCCTTTTTGAGGCAAAAAATTATTTATACGCGTCATGGTGAAAGGGCTCTGTCTAGCCTAGAGTGGCGGTTTATTCATGTGCTACTTAAACCCTTTGTTCACAAGGTCACATTTGTATCCAGTGGCGGCTTGGATGTGTTTGTTCAGAATCAGGGTTGGTCAAAAGACAAGTGTCAGGTAGTGGAAAACGGCGTTTATCTTCCGCCCATAGATATTGAAAGTGGCCTAGCCAGTGATGGCTCTGTGGTGCGGGTTGGCTCTGTGGGACGGATGGTGGGCTTAAAGAAACAAATTCATTTGTTGGAAGCTTTTTTCAAGCTAACAAATCAAATGCAAGAGCGGCTTGAACTTCATTTTTTCGGTGATGGGCCTGAGCTTGCCTCACTAAAAGAGTTGGTTGCTACTAAGAGTACTGCGGGGAAAATTATATTTCACGGGGCCGTATTGGAGCGTGAGGCAATCTACCAAGGTTTTGATGTGTTGGCGGTGAACTCTGAAACGGAGGGTTTGTCGCTGGCGATTATGGAAGCCTTGGCGCGAGGCAAAGCAGTTATTGCTTCGGATGTGGGCGGCAATGCTCAGCTTGTCGATCATCAAGTATCGGGTTTTGTGTACCCCTACGGCGATATTGAAAAGCTTAAATCCCATATTTTATTTTTTCTGGAAAGCCCGAAAGAAATCAAAAAAATGGGTGAAAAGGGTAGAGAGAAAATGCGCCGCGAGTACTCTATGGAGGAAACAAGTCGACGCTATCTTGAAATTTATAACGCGTAGTGAGTTTTCGTCTTAATAAATAGCATGATCCTGTTGTTGGGGAATGCCTGTTGGAAGTGTTTCGTAAAACAAGCGTGATTCTGCAAAGGGGTCTGGTAGAGGGTCCCATATAGGGCTAACGCTGGTTTTTATCTTTCGAAATGCCCGGTCTATTTTGTTCGCAATGCTGATAGGGATGTACATATTTCTTAATACTAAAAATATACGCCGACGTTGGGCCCAGAAGTAAATCGCCTCTTCATTGTAAAACTTATAACCCCAGCGCTTTTCAAACAAGCGCGAAGATTGTTCACAAATTTGACGGTTCCACCTTAAATTAAAGTATTTTAAATCATTGAGATCGGCACGGGTTCCAAGGTTATCAAAGTGAACCACAGACCTTGGTTCGGCGACGAGGTTTTCACCTTTGCCACGTAACTGCATACCGATATCAAGGTGCTCCCGCATGGTCATTTGTGGAAGCTCTATTTCTTTGAGCGCGTCCGTTCGAAACATAACACAGTGAAGCTCAAAGGCTTGTGTCTCCCTTACTTCTTGCGGAATCTCTGCAGGTAGGGCGCGACGAAATGGTTTGTGTTCAATAAGAAAGGGTTTATTTTCCGCTTCAACAATACGCAATTCACAAGTGTAAATGTGGTTGCGTAAGGCCTCGCCTTCGTCAACCCCTTCCTTTTCCAGGGTGAGTGGCGAGATAACTGCCGCACTGGTCGCTTTTCCCGTTTCTAAAAGCGGTTCCAGCCAACCCTGGGTGACGCGTGAATCGTTATCAAGCATTACGGTAAAAGGTGTATCGATATGCTCGCGTGCTTTACGCATGCCTTCCATTGGAATCACCAGGCCGTAATCGAGAACTTGGGCGTTAGCGAGTTGAGATATTCTTTTATCGATGGCCTGGCGTAAAGTTTGTGGGTAACCTAAATCGAGAATAATAAGATCAAAGAGGGTTTCGTCGGTGTATTGATAGACGTTGTCAATGCACTCTATGATGCCGGTAAAGCGATCTCTGGGTGTGATGACGATGCTGGCTGCTTTCATGAGGGCTCCCCTAAGTTTTGAACGTGCGAGCGTATCTTGGATATTTTACGTGTTAAAAAGGGAAGGCGAAGCCGGCAAAAATGACTGAGGTCATAAAAGAAAACATTTTATGTGGCTCTCGTATTTCAGTGCTTTAGATTAATTCAATGAAGCTTTTTGATTAAGCAGATCTTGTGCTTCTTGATTCAGAAGAGCAAGGCTTGCTCGCAATTTTCACCACATTGGCTGGCTAAGGCAAATAAATAGTCGGGTGCTTTATTGTTTCCAAGCTTGCTGAGCAGTTGCAGTTTGCTGCGAAGCCCCGGTGTAACCGCCGCTCCATTTACCGAGTGCCAGTAGAGTACAGCATAAGTACCCTGTCTGTAGTGGCGGGCACTTTTACTTATGGCGCTGAGTGGCTTCTTTTGATTTAAAGGAATTAAAAGGGGTGCATTGCTGAGTTCCCGCCATCCTTTCGCAAAGATTTTATTCTCTGAATTATCCAGCTCTTTGTTTTTGCCTTGTTGATTGTATTGATCAATAGCCAGAATGACAGGTTTGGTTTTATGCGTGAGTCTCATGCTGTAATCAGCACCTTTGTATAGGGGCTGCCAAGGGGGTTCCTGTTCGTCAATAGTTTGGTAATTACTTAGAAAGCTGGAAGCTTCTAGCGGAGGGTAGTGGGCAGCATCCGTTTGGTGGAGCCTGCTGCTAACAGCCAAAGGAAACATCATGATAAGAAGGCCGGCAAGGCCATAAGCGGCTAACTTTTGCGGGGGGGCGTGTAATGTGGCGGGTGTTGGCTCATTTTTTTCTTGTTGTAGAGGCGGGCAGTTTCGCCAATATAAAAATAACGGAATCATGGCAATGCCAAACACCACCCAGCCAAAGTTGTCGTGATCGTGGATAAGGGGATGGTCGACGCTGGTACGATATGCCACCAAGACCAACAGAAATACTCGAACCCAGTTGGCGAGAAGCGATAGCCCTAGTGCTAAAGCCATAATCATAAAGGCGCGAGGTTTAGTAAAGCGATCCAGGCTAATCATGATTAAGGCCAGGGTGATCGCGCTGGTAAAATATTTGTGGCCTGAACAACCGTTTTTTACCCAGATTACCCCTGAAGTTAGGTGAATATAGGCGCCTTCGATATAGGCGGTCATTCCGACTTGTTTAATAAGGTAGGTGTTGGCTATAACGGTGAGTTTTTGCAATAGTGGAATAGCCAAATAGGTCGCAGGAAGGGCCATACCAATAATTAAGGTGGGAATAAGGGTGAAGCGTAAGGACCTGCCCCCTAAAACTACAGTGAGGAAAACGGGCAGCGCCGCTAGAAGAGCCAGGAGCTTGATGGTTTTAATGGCTAAAATATCAGCCATTGCGTAGGCGACGAAGATGGTGAAAAGTGGCACCAGCATTCGCCAGTCGGCTTTACCCACGTAGTGTTTGCTGTTTCGAACGATAAGCCATAGGGCAACAAGTAGAACGGGGTAACCATGGGTGAGCTCAGAGGCGGTTGTCCACGCGGAATGAATTTGGCCGAAGTCGTTTGAAAAGAGAAAGGGGATTAAGCTCAGATAGCTAAAGACTGTAAAAAATATGGTGACTTGAGTAGTAGTAATTCGGTTGAGCAGGAAGTGAGGCATAAATAAACCAGCAAGAAGGTAAAGGGCTCTTCGTTTATACAAGTTTATCCAAAAGTTATGATGTTTGCTCTATGTTTGCTCTATTTTTGCGCTGAATTTGATGGGACGTGCTGGGGAGTATTGGATTAGAGTGGTGTTTTTTCTTCTTTAGCGAACGCTTCTGAAAATATTAAACATGCTTGAGTGGGGCTTGGCTCTCTAAGTGGTGCTGCCGCCGAGAAATTTTTTATCCGACTGTATTTTCTATCTGTTAGAAGGGCTTGCGGAAGTACTCCGTAAGCCCTTTGTTTTCTCAGTTTTTATGCTTTCTTATTGCGACGAGCAAAGCCTAACCCGGCTAGCCCAAGGCCTAAAAGCGCTATAGAAGCAGGCTCAGGTACAGCAATGCTTGTTGAGCTGAAAGAGAACTTATCGAGAGTCCCAGCACTGTCCAAACTAATAGTCCAAGCGCCAAGGTAGTTCGCGCCTTCGGCGTATATTGTACCTAACCCAGTAAGACCAAGATCATAGCTTGTACTGAAAGGGCCGACGGTTTCGGTTTCCGTTGGAGTTCCGAAAAGGCTATCCACAGTGAATGAATAATCGATAGCGGGGTCGAGATCATTATTAATCTCCCAAACAGTTTTGCCGATAATATTACCTGAAGCATCAGCGCTGTAGTCAAAATCATTCAGGGTCGCCGCTGTACCAACAGTTATACCGCTAAATACACCGTCAGCAATCGTCACATCAGCGTTATTGGAGCTAGAGGAGAACATTACTGTATCATCGTCAAAGTCTACAGTAGCCGTCGCGTTATTAGCCGCCCCAAAGTTTATCTGGCCTACAATCGTTGCCTGAGCTGCTGTTGAGCTTAAAGCTGCGATGGCGGATATTAAAAGTGCTTTCTTAATCATCTTTCTTTACTCCAAGATAGTTTAAAATTTAATCAGTTGTTGCGATCTTAAATAAGCATAATGCGTGCCAAAAATTATTATCTCTAATATTCAGATAGTTATGTTTTTTATGGGTATTCCTTTCCCTTTGTGTGTAAAAAAAACGGACGATTTTTGATCGATCGAGGTCGATATATCTATATTTTATATCTGGGGGGGGGCTGCTCTGAAAGGGTGATGCTACATGCTCTTGTTGTAGTTTATATAGTAAGCCGTTGTTTTCTATCAGCAAACTCCTCTTACCTCCTTTGGGGTATTGTTTGAGGAAATATACATTGGTAATGTGTAAAATTATTGGACATGAGTATTGGTTCTGCTGCATGTGTACAGACTATTAATTCATGTGCCTATTTCTCATTTAGGCAGTGAGGATCATTTTGAATGGTGTTTCAAACTGTTAGCTATTGTAAGTGGTGGCCTGTTGAGTGATGCCTTATCGAAGGAGGCATATACTGTGTGAGCATACATTCTTGAATGTGTTAGAGGTAAGGGTGCTGAGCTGCGAGTAGCGGAGGGCCTCCTTTGAATTGATGGATATCCATATTTGCTGGGACCTACACCAGTAATCAAAGTACTTCACTAAAGCTAGATAAGGTCGTTGTGTTTCAAATCCTTTATAATGCAAAGTTAGAGGTTTATTTTTGCCTCATGATTTCTAGTTACTTGGTGAAACCGTGCAAATAGTCCTCGCCCCAATGGAAGGTGTCTGTGACGTTCATCTTCGTAATATCCTCACCTCAATGGGTGGTTTCGAATACTGCGTTACTGAATTTATCCGTGTATCACAAAGCTTACTGCCCGAAAAAGTCTTTTACCGTGATTGCCCTGAATTACATAGCGGTGCGAAAACCGCATCAGGGGTGCCTGTTCACGTTCAATTGTTAGGCAGCGACCCTGTTTTGATGGCTGAAAATGCTGCGCGTGCCGCTGAGTTGGGTGCGCCGGTGATTGATCTAAATTTTGGCTGTCCTTCCAAGTGTGTGAATAAGAGCGCAGGCGGCTCGTATCTTTTACAGTTCCCTGAGCAGTTATATGCCATTGTGAGCGCTGTTCGAGCTGCGGTGCCTAGTACGGTGCCAGTGACTGCCAAGATGCGCTTGGGTTTTGAGGATAAGTCACTAGCCATTGAAAATGCGCTGGCCCTGGAAGCGGGTGGGGTGAGCTGGATAACGGTGCACGCGCGCACTAAGCTTGAAGCCTATCGTCCACCGGCACATTGGCATTGGATTGGTCGTATTAACGATGCGGTGTCTATCCCTGTTGTGGCAAATGGAGAGATTTGGACGGTTGAGGATGCTTTGGCCTGTAAAGCCGAGAGTGCTTGTGATCGCCTTATGTTGGGAAGGGGCGCTTTGGCACGGCCAGATTTGCCCCGCTTGATTAAAGGTGAATCTGAAAAGGTGCTTTCGTGGTCTGAAATGAAGCTCGTATTTATCCGTTATGCTGAGTTGCTCATTGGCACGGGATTGCCTGTGCAGGTGGCGGGCCGTTTAAAGCAATGGCTGGCCTTTCTTCAGAAGGGTTATGCTGAGGCGGCTTTGCTGTTAAAAGAGGTTAGGCGCTTAAAGTGCCCGGATGAAATTTGCGTGCGTGCTCTCGCCAGTTAAAAGTGTTCTTTCTCTCTTTAATTTTTCCTTATTATTATCAGCCTATGCTGCTATCCTCCCGCTTCCTCCTTGTTTTTACTCAGAGATTTATTGATGACCCTGAAAAAAGTCCTGCTTGTTTTTGGTACCCGCCCTGAAGCGATAAAAATGGCCCCTTTGGTGAAGCTGCTGCAGGCCGACTCTGCTTTTGATGCGCGCGTGTGTGTAACGGCGCAGCACCGTGAAATGCTTGATCAGGTTTTGGCCCTGTTTGATATTCAGCCAGATTTTGATTTGGATATTATGAAACCTAATCAGGATTTAACGGATGTAACGCAGGCCGTTTTGCAGGGTTTAAAGGCGGTGTTACAAGATTTTAAGCCTGATTGTGTACTAGTGCATGGCGATACCACCACCACCATGTCAGCATCGTTGGCCTCTTTTTACCAACAAATTCCCGTTGGGCATGTGGAGGCGGGTTTACGTACCGGGAATATCTATTCACCCTGGCCGGAGGAGTTAAACCGAAAAGTAACGGGCAGCGTCGCTCAATGGCACTTTGCCCCGACGGAGAAGGCGAGGAGCAACCTAAGAGCAGAGAATGTTGCCAGTGACTCTATTCTGGTGACAGGCAATACGGTGATCGATGCCTTGTTGCAAACGCAAAAAATTACCGAGCAAGAAGAAAAGAACAGCAGCTTGAACACTTTTTTCTCTGAGCAGGGCGTTGACTTTGAAAAACGCATAATTTTAGTAACAGGGCACCGTAGAGAGAGCTTTGGCGGAGGCTTCGAGCAAATTTGTGAAGGCTTAAAGGAAATCAGTGAAAAGTGCGCGGATGTACAAATTATCTATCCCGTGCATCTAAATCCGAACGTGCGTGAGCCAGTAAATCGTATTTTAGCCTCTCGTGACAATATTCGTTTGATCGAACCCCTCGATTACTTGCCTTTCGTTTATTTGATGTCGAAATCAACCATTATTATTACTGACTCTGGTGGTATTCAGGAAGAAGCACCTTCTCTGGGCAAGCCAGTGCTAGTGATGCGTGAAACCACGGAACGGCCAGAGGCTGTCGATGCGGGTACGGTAAGATTGGTGGGGGCAGATAAAGATAAGATTGTTGAGCAGGCCTTGTTACTGTTGAGTGATGACGAAGAGTATGCCCGTATGAGTGTTGCCCATAACCCCTACGGTGATGGTTTAGCGTGTTCGCGTATTGTAGAATTTTTGAAGAAGGTATAAAAACCTCGATATTGAATAAGGTAATTGGAATAACTCTATGACATTTAAAACAATTTCTGTAGTTGGTTTGGGCTATATTGGTTTGCCAACGGCCGCAGTGTTTGCCTCTCGCGGTTTGGACGTAATTGGTGTTGAGGTTTCAGAAAAGGCCGTGAACACGATTAATGCGGGCAAGGTGCATATCGTTGAGCCGGATTTGGATATGGTGGTAAGGGGTGCGGTGCATGCGGGTCGATTGCGCGCCACATTAACACCTGAACCGGCCGATGCCTTTATGGTTGCGGTGCCTACGCCATTTAAAGGCGATAATGAACCGGATCTCAGCTATATCGAGGCTGCGGGTAAAAATATTGCACCAGTACTAAAAAAAGGTGATCTGGTGATATTGGAATCTACCTCTCCGGTCGGCGCCACTGAACAACTGTCGCATTGGTTAGGGGAGGCAAGGCCTGATTTAAGCTTTCCTCATACGCAGGGAGAGGATGCCGATGTACAAGTGGCCCATTGTCCAGAACGTGTATTACCGGGCAAGGTGCTTCAGGAATTGGTATCTAATGATCGTATTATTGGAGGCTTGACGCCTTATTGTACAGAGCGCGCAACGGAGCTGTATGAGCTTATTGTTGCTGGGGAGTGTATTGCCACTAATGCGCGCACGGCTGAACTGGCCAAGTTAACTGAAAACTCTTTTCGGGATGTAAATATCGCCTTTGCGAACGAGCTATCCACCATTTGTGATCAGCTAGATGTGAATGTGTGGGAGCTGGTTCGTTTAACTAATCGTCATCCCAGGGTCAATGTCCTGAACCCAGGGCCGGGTGTGGGTGGGCATTGTATCGCCGTTGACCCTTGGTTTATTGTGCATTCGGCTCCAGAAAAAGCAAAAATGATTCGCTTGGCTCGTGAAATCAATAATGATAAGCCTTATTATGTGGTGAACCAGGTGAGAGAGCTGGCTGACCAGTTTAAAAAGCCGGTTATTGCCTGCTTCGGTTTGGCATTCAAGGCGGATATTGATGATTTGCGTGAAAGCCCGGCCATGGATATTTGTGAGGAGATAGCCGAGCAGGAAATTGGTGAGGTGTTAGCAGTAGAGCCTAATATTTCTGAGCTACCTGAGCGATTGCTTAGTAAAGGAATAGAGTTGAGTTCGGTGAACGAAGCACTGGAAAGGGCGAATACTATTGTAATTCTGGTCGACCATAAGTCTTTTGTACGCTTACCCAAAGAAAAGTTTGCCGCCAAGATGGTGGTGGATACGCGGGGGCTGTTGTCTCGTTTAAATGGATAGGCTTCCGACTAAAACGATGAAACAAAAAAAGGGCAGCCATTTGGCTGCCCTTTTTATTTGCGTGCGAGAAGTGCCGCTTAGAGGCGATGCTTCCCTGAGTTGATTTCCTTAAATAAGGCAGGCGTAACTTCCTGATACTTGCCGTCAATTAGCGCATGAAGTGCATCGCTTACTTTTTCTGGATCATATCCGTCTTTTTTCAAGTCAGATTTTTTGTACTTGAAAGTGGCGGTGGTTTCCATGGCAGGTTTAATGCGAATGAAAAGAGGGATGGCATAGGAAGGCATTTCTGATTTCATGTAGCTCAGTAGTGCTTCCAGCTTAAGGTCTTTTGCATCTGCTGTGGGGGTGAGGGACACCATTCCGGCACGGCCGTTGGTTTCAGGGATTTCTACGCCATAGACAACAGCATCTTCAAAACCGGGGAAGCCGTGCAGTATGTTTTCTACTTCGGTGGTGGATACATTTTCACCTTTCCAGCGAAAGGTGTCGCCTAAACGGTCGACAAACTGGTAGTGCATGCAACCGATATTTTTCAGCATGTCGCCGGTGTTGAAGTAGCAATCACCTTTTTTGAAGACATCACGAAGCAGGGCACCTTCTGTTTTATCTTTCTGGGTGTAACCAATAAATGGCGTTGCTTTAGTGACTTCTCCTATCATTAGGCCAGGTTCGCCCTTGTCGGCTTTTATATAAAAACCCTTGGCATCCTTTAAAGGTGTTTCTGAATCACGGTCATATTTGACCAAGGCGATATTTCCACCACCAAATCCAACGGTATTTTCTAGGTTGAAGAGATTAAAAAAGGCGACGTTACCCTCACTGGATGCGTAAAACTCAACGACATTTTTAATACCAAAGCGCTTTCTAAATTGAGGCCAGATAGAAGGTCGAAGGCCGTTGCCGATTATTGTATGGATGGTGTTGTTCACGTCATCGGGCTTTTCTGGCACATTCATTAGGTAACGGCAAAGCTCACCAACGTATCCGAAAGCGGTGCATTGGTAACGTTCAACATCGCTCCAGAAGTTGGAGGCGCTGAATTTGCGTGCTGGAACGATGGCTCCGGCCCCATTTAAAACACCGCCTGCCCAGCAAACCAGCAAGCCTGTTGCATGGTAAAGTGGCAGCGTGGCGTAAAGAATGTCTTTGTCACTGAGGTTGGCAAAAATACCACCGCCACCGTAGGCTGCTAAAAATCGCTCATGGTTAGTGATTGATGCTTTGGGCATGCCGGTTGTGCCGGAGGTATAGATATAAAACAAGTGGTCTGTTTTGTTGATTGCGTCGGTGGCAACGGGGTTGCTAAGGGGTTGGTTTTGCATTTCAGCGGCCAGGTTTATGTAACCGCGAGGGGCTTTACCTGGGTTTTCGAAAGCATCCCAATCACCTACAAAGAGGGCTTTGTC
>JGI24025J20009_10003707_pt1 | contig 10296 bp, 7 predicted proteins | sample Cruoilmetagenom3_FD_20009 | JGI IMG/M metagenome (IMG submission 20009) | reverse complement strand
CATCAATTATAATGTTGAACAATGGGAGCCACAATTCACCCGCAGCAATTTCCAGTATCACATCAAACAAGTTGATCCTTTTCGATTCTCCGGGATTCCATCAGGAGATGTGATCAACCAGTGGGATTTATCCCTGACCAATGCCCTGCCGTTAAATCTCACCATAGAGGGTGGCGCCAGCGATAATGAATTTGACTTTTCGGGATTGCAGCTCACCAACCTGGACATCCGGCAAGGTGCCAGCCAAACCGTTATCCGTTTCCAACAGCCTAATCCAATCCGGATGGAAGAGCTTTCCTTCACAACCGGCGCCTCATCTGTGGAAATTTATGGCCTTGGAAATGCCAATTTCGAGCAGATGACCATGTCTGCAGGTGCGGGTGATTACACCCTGGATTTTACAGGCCCACTCACCCAGGATGCTGTTGTGGATATCAAAGCCGGCATCAGCAACCTTACCATTATTATCCCAGCAAACATGAAAGCGATTGTCGATAACAAGGGCACTGTCAGCAACATCAATTCTGAAGGCACCTGGATGTTGACAGATAATACCTATACGACTCTCGCAGAAGGCTACACCATGACCATTAATCTGGACATGGCCGTCGGCAATGTCAATCTGATTCACCTGGATTGAAATGAAAAACCATGTGAAATATCACATGATCAACAGTCTTTCCCTCCTGGAATCATTCTATGAACCAGGAGAATTTTAGAATATTGAATTTTTAGAAATCTATTAACAAATTGCGTACTATATGATTTAATATGGACACTCGCTGATCGGGTGCCCCCCTCACCCGGCCAGCGAGAATGTTTTAACCACAAACCAGCATGACATTACCGAGTTTATTCTCTACAATTCCTGCTTTCCCCATAAGTTTCAGTAGATTTGATGTTGACAAATATATTCATAAACACCTGGCAAGACATAATATCGATATGCTCGTCTTTCCCTCGCCCGTCGGCGTACTTGCTGCGCAGATATTTCTAAGAGTGGGGCCGTGACAAAGTTTAGCTTTTCAGAAAGCTCTGGGAGCTGAATATACAGCTCGCTGAGGTCAATATCATCCCCTGGTCGACGCATAACGCCAATTCCATCCACCGCCGATAAAAAGGCATCGGGTTTGTACCAATGCGGCAAGCCCTGTAAGGAATCTCCACCCATCAAATAAATCAGGGTTTGATCAGGGTACTGCTGCTTTAATATCCTGACCGTATCTAGTGTATAATGCGGTCCTGGGCGTTCAATGTCCACCCGGGATAGAGAAAACCCATCATCTTTCCCGATAGCCAGCTCAACCATGGCTAAACGATGTTCGAGTGATGAAATGTCCTGCCCCCGCTTATGAGGGGGATCCGGCGTTAAAACCCAGATGGTGCAATCCAGGTCAAGCTGATCTCTGGCTTCAGCAGCCAGGATAAGATGACCCACATGCGGTGGATCAAAAGTACCACCGAATATACCTATCCTTTTTTTTGCCATGTCTCAATCCTGCCATTCCAGAGCATAGTCTCCAATAAAAACGGTATCCCCTTCTTCAATCCCAGTGTCCCGTAAAGCATCATCAAGGCCGATAGCTTCCATCAAACGCTGAAAACGCCTGACTGATTCGCGGTGTTCCCAGTAAGTCATCGCTGCTGCGCGTTCGATCGCCTCACCGGTAACCTGCCAGCCATCTTCGACCACCTCAATCTGGAAAGCCCTGGGGTCCTCAGCCGCACGATACACTGGCATGGCTTCCACGGGTTCGGATTCTGGCGCGTCCGCCAATTTCTCCGCGGCCAGCCACAACAACTTTGTCACATTCTGATGGGTGACCGTAGAGATAGGAATTACATCGTAATTAAGAGCAGCTAACTGTTCCTGCATCTGCGGCCACTTCTCTTGCACTGAGGGCAAATCCATCTTGTTAAACGCAACAATTTGCGGTTTTTGGTTGATCTTTTCATCAAACAAAGCCATTTCACTGTTGATCTGCGAGAAATCAACCAGGGGATCTTCGGAAAGGCCATCCAACACATGGATCAAAACCCGCGTTCTTTGGATGTGGCGCAGAAACGCAAATCCCAGGCCGANACCTTCATGAGCACCTTCGATCAATCCCGGGATATCCGCCAGAACCAGGACCGTTTCCAGATCCAACTTTGCAACACCCAGGTTGGGAGAAAGTGTAGTGAAGGGGTAATTGGCAATCTTCGGTTTTGCATTCGTTACAACTGACAGCAAACTTGACTTACCGGCATTGGGTACACCGACAATACCGATATCCGCGATCATCTTCAATTCAAGACGCAGCAATCTAGATTCTTCTGGCTCTCCTCGTTCNGCCATGCGTGGGGTTTAAGACGCAGNNATCTGGATTCTTCTGGCTCTCCTCGTTCAGCCATGCGTGGGGTTTGGTTTCGGCTCGTTGCGAAATGCTGATTTCCCCGACCACCTCTTCCGCCTTTGGCAACCATAAGCTGTTGATGATCTTCCACCAGGTCGCCGATTAAATCACCGGTATTTGCATCATATACCAGCGTACCCGGAGGAACCGGGATAATCAGAGCCTTCGCTGATTTCCCGCTCATGTTATTAGGTCCGCCATGCTTACCGCTTTCCGCCACATAGCGAGATTTATGTCTGAAATCAAATAGGGTATTCAGGGTTGGTTTGACTTCGAGAATGACATCTCCCCCGCGGCCACCATCCCCACCATCCGGTCCACCCCGCGGCTTATATTTTTCGCGATGGAAATGCACCTGGCCGTCGCCGCCGCGTCCTGATTCAATATAGATTTCTGCTTCATCAAAAAACATTTCAATTATTCTTTTCTTTTGCTTATATATTATGATCTATTGTGTTAATCTTACCGTAATCAAAAAAAAACGGGACCGCAGCAGCTGCGATCCCGTTACATTTATTTCTTCAGATTATTTACCAAATTGCTTTTTGAGCAATGTCTCCAAGGTAGGCTCACCAATTTCCTGCAATTCATAACGCACCCGTTGAATGGGTTTATTAATTCTTATCACTCGCGTCATGTCAATCGGGGTCCCACTGATCACCAGGTCAACATCAGCATTGTTGATCGTCTCTTCCAGATCATGCATCATGGCTTCCCCATACCCCATGGCAGGGAGGATCGTTCCTGTGTCAGGGTATTTCTCGTAAGTGGCTTTGATTGAATCCACCGCATAAGGGCGTGGGTCCACGATCTCCCCAGCGCCAAATCGACGGGCTGCCACAAAACCAGCTCCGTAAGCCATTTCACCATGGGTCAGGGTGGGCCCATCCTCAACCACCAGGACACGTTTCCCACGGATTTCTTCTGGATCATCTACAAACAAGGGTGATGCGCCTTCAATCACCACAGCTTCAGGATTCAATTCATACAAATTGTTTCGGACCCGAATCACATCCTCAGGGTTGGCGGTATCAACCTTATTGATCACAAAAACATCTGCCAGGCGAGCGTTGGTCTCCCCAGGGTAATATCGTTTTTCATGTCCGGGGCGATGGGGGTCTGCAACGACGATCAATAAATCCGGGATATAGAATGAGAAGTCGTTGTTACCGCCGTCCCAAAGGACAATGTCCACTTCCTTTTCAGCCTCCCGCAAGATGGCTTCATAATCGACGCCTGCATAGACAATCACGCCGTTATCGAGATGCGGCTCATACTCCTCACGCTCCTCGATCGTGCATTCATATTTATCCAGATCACTATAATCGGCAAATCTCTGTACTCTTTGTTTAACCAGGTCTCCATAGGGCATGGGGTGCCGAATGGCAGCCACCTTGTATCCCATATCTCGTAAAATCAGCGAAACGCGACGTGTTGTCTGGCTTTTTCCAGAGCCAGTTCGAACAGCGCACACCGCCACAACGGGTTTGGTTGACTTTATCTGGGTGTTTTTAGTTCCCATCAAACGAAAATCAGCACCGCATGCATTCACCAGGGTGGCTTTATGCATCACATATTCATGTGGCACATCACTGTAAGCAAATACCACCTGATCAATCTTCCGGTTCTTGATCAGATCCTTTAAATCAGATTCCGGAAATATCGGTATTCCTTCTGGATATAAGTCCCCTGCCAGAGCAGATGGATATTCCCTCCCTTCAATATTTGGGATTTGTGTGGCCGTGAATGCAACAACCTCATACGCATCATTATCCCTATAAAAAGTATTGAAGTTATGAAAATCTCGACCTGCTGCCCCCATAATAATCGTTCTAATACGAGCCATAGAAATTAACTCTCCTTTACAAATCAATGGTTAACAAGTGAAATCAACCTTTACATCACATCCGGTGCTTTGATTCCCAGCAATTCTAAACTGGTAGCAATGACCTGTCGGGCTGCAGCCACCAATCTCAACCGATATGCCCGTACAGACGGCTTTGCATTTAAGACATGACAGGTATTATAAAAATCATTGAAAGCTTTAGCAAGATCATAAGCCAGGTTTGCTATGATAATGGGTCGATAGTCTTGTGCAGCACGTAAAACATCCGCTGGCAGGCGCGTTAATAGCTCAATTAAATCGACTTCAGCTTTCTCCAACACATCTGGGAAATCAGCATCGCCAGGCAAATCTGACCCAGCTTTACTCAAAATGCTCCCGGCACGGACATGCGCATATTGAATATACGGTGCGGCCTGTCCATTAAAATCCAGCGCAGCATCCCAATCAAATGAAACAACTTTGGTGTTATCTCGCGAAAGCATGGTGTATTTCAGAGCGCCCAGGGCAACTGCTTCAGCAATATCAGCCTTGACTGTCTCAGGTAATTCAGTGTTTTTCTCCTGGACAATTGCTCTGGCTCGCTCTGTTGCTTCTGAAACCAAATCGTCGAATAAAACCACAGTACCGTCTCGAGAAGACATCGTCACATTGCCCGGCAAATTCACCAATTCATAAGCCAGATGATGAAGCTTATCAGCCCATTCGTATCCCAGGATCGCCAGCGTCTTAAAAACCTGTTTCATATACAGCGACTGACGCACATCAATCACATAAATCGATTGGTCCAGGTCATACTCTGTAAATTTCTGAATGGCTAAGGGCAAATCCTTGGTTGCATAAAGCGATGATCCATCTGATCGTAGTACAACGAGGACACGGTATTCATCCTGTGTGCCCTCATGGGCATCCAAATCAATGAAAACCGGACCATCGGGGCGTTCATCTTCAGCAATCCCCTTTTCAACCATGTTTTCAACCAGGTCTGCGCCAGGTTCCTCCACCTCGCTCTCGAAATAGATCCGGTCAAAATGCTCTCCTAGAAGGTCATAAATCTGAGAGAATCCTTCCAAGGACCACTGACGCGTTTTCTTCCACAAAGCAACAATCTCAGGATCCTTATTGTTCCAGCGAGCGTATAAAGCCCGCACCTCTGCCTCGTTTTCAGGATCCTGGCACAGCTGATCTGCCTCCGCGTAGATTTCATTCATCCATCGGATCTTGTTCTTACCTGGTTCCTCGCCAGCATAATTCTTCAGGTAATTCCACATCCACTTGACGACATGTAGACCGATGTCGCCCAGATAATTCGCCCGGATCACATCATAACCAGCATACTCAAGGATCCGACAAACACTCCCGCCGAGGATCACATTTCGCAAATGACCAACATGAAATGCTTTATGTGTATTGGGCTGAGAATATTCCACCATCACAAGTTGATCCCGTGATTCTCCTCGCCCAAATTCCCCGCCTTCTGCAAGAATGGTATCAACCACACGCCGTGCAAAGGCGGCGTTTGAGAAATACAGGTTCAGGTAGCCGTTTACCGCTTCCATATGGGAAAAACCCAGGGGAAGGCCTTGAAGCTCATGCTTAATTCCTTCAGCAAGTTCCTGGGCGCGTTTTGGAACAATCACCTTCTTCCCGGAGCGCGCTTCTGAGGCAGCAGCAGGGAAAAGGGGCACAGCCAACCCCCACTCACCGCTAAATGGGATCTGGCGAAATTCGAGCGGTGAGGATTGAATTCCTTCAACCGCTAGGTATGCCTGGATTTTCGCTGCAATGTTAGATTTTTCTATTTCGAACATAAACCGTCCCAAGGTAAAGATAAAACCAGAACTGATTATAACATCTGACGCAAGAGAAAACCTGAGTAAGTAAAAACTGCATTCACAAAAAACGGGAGCTAATTTTCGCTCCCGTTTATTAGACGTTTTTGTTCTGTGATAATGCAGAATAGAGTCACGACATATTATTGAACTGCTTCATCAGGTTGCTTTTTTGACGCGCGGCCTTGTTTTTATGAATAATGCCCTTAGCTGCTGCCTTATCCAGAGCTTTAATTGCAATCAGGGTCTTCTCATTTGCTGATTCAATGTCACCATCACTGATAGCTACGCGTGCTTTGCGAAGCGCCGTGCGGGCACGACCTCGAAACACACGATTCAATTCTCGCCGTTTTTCATTCTGACGATTGCGTTTGATTTGCGATTTAATATTTGCCAAAGTCTTTCCTCCAATAACTTACTGGATCAGTATTTTGTCATTACGAGGTGCAATTTTACCTGACCCACTTAATTTTGTCCAGTAAATGTTACTCAAGAGAAACACTAAGAAACAATACTTATATTCCTAGAAGGGTCGTATGTTTTCCAACACTTACTTTCATGAGCCTTTATCTGCTGCTCCCTCTTTCATCATTTCAATATAGGACTTTATTTGTGGAATGGCTGTCAGTTTTTCATAAAAGAAATTATTGACAATATTGATCACCTCACTGCGGGCAGCTTCAGCCTCGGCGCTAAAATTCTTGTAATCTTCCTGTTGCATGATGGCATCTCGAAACTTGAGAATTTTCGAGACAATTTCCGCTTCACGGGCATCTTCCATCACACGGATCACATTGAACATCAGGTTTTCAGCTTGTTGAATTAATTGCTCTTCTTTGATAGTTGATTTTGATTTGATTGCATCGTCCACGGTTCGGATTAGCGACCAAACCTGGTAGAGCATAGAAGCAGGTTCGTCAAACAACTCACGGAGAAACACAGCTTCTTCATATCTGCCTGTCAGCCGGAAAATATTGTACATCCGCTTGGCTGCTTTGCCGTAATTGATATGTTTAGTGACGTATTTCTGCACTTCACCTTCGAGTTGCTTGACATAATAATCCAAAGCGTCCGCACTGACATGTTGTGAAAGCTTAGAAAAAATCGGAACTGATTCCGCCTGCAGGTAAACTTCTTGAAAATATGGGTCCAGATACCCATCCAGTGGGGTAATGGTCCCATCCGGGGCTTCCCAGGTCACATCCAGCATATTGCTGGCATTCGCCAGGGTGCCGCGAATCGGATCAGCGACCACCCAATCCAGCTTACACCATCCCGGATCCTGTGCAGCTTCTTCCCACGAGATCCACAAGGGTTTCCCATCTGGTGTAAAGCCAATTTTATTGCCATTTTCTATCTCATCTAGTTCCCATGAAATCGGACTGTTAGGGGAAAGAGTTTGTGTTCCCTTCACAAATTCATAAGGATACGATCCCATCTTTACTTCAATCAATTGATATGTTGATCCTTGTTTGGTAGAAAGTGCCTTCTCGCGCATGATTTCAGCCAGGATTTTACAGGCGTCCTCTTTGGTCGGTGCAATGATATTCACTCGTTCAAAGTAATCGCAGTCACCAGGATAAAGTTGCACCTTAGATTGAGCGGAGGAACCTGAAAGCGCCAGGGCAGTCTCAACCTTTCCTGGGATATCCTCGAATTCAACTAACCTTCCAATTTTCTTAAAATAATTGAATCGCTCTGGGCTGAAATCCAGCATGGCGATATTCTGACCGAAAGCCCCTGTGCGTTCATCAAAAGTAATGTCATCTACTTGTTCCGCAGCGCTTTGGATCGAAGTCAGCCATTCCCTGGCTGCGACTTCATCCAGCTCAACATTCAAGCGTTTCGCTGCAGCAATGATTTTCTCTAACGATACATCTGAAAATTTGGTCCCCATTGGTTCGGCCTCCTATTTTAGTTACAGGATACATTTTGATTACTATTCTTGTCAAGTCTAAATTTTCAACAGGAGCTTCCAGAAAAATCAGCCGTTGAATTCCTATGATAGCTGGATATAACCGATCAATAACCGCAGGTATCAGTTATTTTTCTCCAGGCGCCACCCAGCTACACAATTCCTATGATTTAATTGTATAATGAAAATACAGGTCAGCTGGATGGCCGCGGATCATCGGGTCCGAGGAAAGTCCGCACACCATTAGGCAGCATGCCGGGTAACGCCCGGAAGCGTTTAAGCGTTTGGATCAGGGCCACAGAAAGCAAACCACCCCATTCTTAGATGGGGAAAGGGTGAAATGGCGGTGTAAGAGACCACCGGCGGCTGCAGCAATGCAGTCGGACAGGCAACCCCCATGCGGTGCAAGGTCAAGCAGGAGAGAAGTCTCAATGAGACGGGATGAGCCTATCTCCCAATCATCTCCGGGTAGACCGCTCGAGCGGATGGGTAACCATCCGTCCAGATAGATGTCCATCCAGGCGGGNTTCCCGCCAGACAGAATGCGGCTTATAGGCTGACCTGGCAAATTCTTGATGACCAGATCCTTCGGATGGATAATCCTGGAATCTATTTTGTGAATAGATTGTTTATTTACTTCTCAGTCGGGGGTTAAGGATCTTATCGAGGGCAAACCCTACAAAGGCAAACGCCAAACCAGTCAGCAGCACAAGAGCAATCGGTTCTAAAACCCAGAAATAATGTCCCCAAAAAGTGCCTTGATTCAGGGCGGCATTGATCACTTTACCCCACGTCGGTATATACGGTGTAACCACACCAAGATAAGCCAGGGTCGCTTCAAGGAAAACATAACTGGGGACCGAGATCACCAATTGCGGTACCATCACCTGAATGATCCTGGGCAGCAAATAATGAAAAATGATCCGCCAATTCGAAGCGCCGTAAGCTTTTGCAGCTTCAATATATGGTGATTCCTTAAATTGCAAGAACATCGCCCGGTATTCCTTCAAAGAGTTACCAAAAATATTCATAATAACCATGATAGCAAGGATCACCCAGATGCTCTTTGAAAAGAGCATGAACACCAAAATGGCAATTGGCAATGCGGGCATGGTGATGTTCAGCTCCGTGATCCGCTGCAGCACTTCATCAACACCCCCCCCAAACCAGGCACTGATCGCAGCGATCAGGATGGTTGTTGTGGTGGTCAGAAGAGCTCCCATAATCCCAAAAGTCAGGGCAACCGGGGTCCCCCACATCATGGCAATCGTCAGATTCCTGCGATGGTTATCGGTACCAAACAAGCCAAATACTTTGCCGTGGATAACCCCTTCAATATCCACGTCTGAAAACTCTTCAAATACGATTGTTAGGATTTGTAATTCATAATGACCTTTTACAGGTTTTGTGAAATCCGATTCGGGATCACCAAATACTTTAGCGACAGCTGAAACCTCTACTTTTTTATTTACGCCTTTGTCCTCATGCGAAAGGATGTAACCCATACCATGTGTCGCTTTAAAATTCTTGATATCAACTTCTCTTCCATCAGGTGTGATCATAATCAAGCTCGCAAATGGTGCTTTTTCCTCATAACTTGAATCGAAATAGACCACTAAATCCTGCGGGAAGACATCCGCAGTATAATCAAACTTTATCGTCATGCGGATATCCGTCATCTCGTCGTTGATGGGAACAAATTCCTTGGTCAGCACCACGCCATCAGCTGTTTCCAGAGAATTGAAATAAATTGACTTGGGCCATTTTTCACGCCGGAACAAGTTTGTCCATGCTGGCTGAGATAATTTTGGTGCATAGAGCCAGCCTTCTGAATGCCAATAATCGACTGCCTCATCATATGGGATAGCTACCACTGTCCCAATGGAGGTAATAACCAAAAAAACAATCACAATTAAACCAACAACAGCCATGGGATATCGGAATAAATTCTCACGCAAAGGTTGTACAACCTGCCTCAGTAAGAATTTTCGTTTCTTTCTTAACTGAATAGGTTGGGTATCCTCTCCATTAATTCTTCCAGCATCATTCTGATTTTCATCGGTGATGATTGGTCGAGTAATCTCGGCTCTTTCATCATGATCATTGTGTACAACTTGATCTGATAATTGAATCGGTTTCGTGATTTGATCATCGCCCTCATCATTTTGACTGGTCGTGCTGAACGACACTCGGATGGGTTGTGTCACCGCATCATCATTGATTTGGAAGTGCTTCTCCTTTCCGACTTCTTCAGGTTGGATTTTAGAGAAAAAACGAGAGAAGTAATTTTTCAACCTTAAAAAGAACCGC
>JGI24025J20009_10003706_pt1 | contig 10297 bp, 9 predicted proteins | sample Cruoilmetagenom3_FD_20009 | JGI IMG/M metagenome (IMG submission 20009) | reverse complement strand
CTGTGCTCTCTGTGGTTGCATGTCCTATTGATGCCATTTACGTCAGTCGCGGTGTTGTGCATCCAACTGACCATTACAGAATCCAGTGATTCATCACCGCGGAGGGCGCAAAGGGCGCAGAGTTTCGAGACCACTTCAACCCTCCGCGTTCTCCGCGTGCTCTGCGGTAAAATCCAGGAGTATGGCGATTTCACTTGAAAAAGCGACAGTGCCCGTTGTAGGGAATGGACAAACGGTTTCCGGCTTACAGATGGCTTCTAAGGCGTTCATAATTATCTGTGACGTAGAACTTGGTAAGCCCTATGCGCTCCCGGAGAATCCGGGTAGGAGCTCCGTAAGGAGTAACGAAGGCTCAGAGGGTAGAGGAATCGATAAAAAGCGAATGGCAGCTTGTAATGAGCTGTATAAGGGTTCAAAATTTGCCCTAACCCGAAAGGGTGCTGACTTGTCGAGTGGTGTCTTGCTGTAATGCCCGCCCTGCGGGCGGTGGCATCGATGGACTCCTGATGAGGGAGTCCATTATGAAAGGAGGCAAACCTGTGAATGTGAGATACTCAATTACGCCTAAAACCGGCGAGAGACTTGCAGACACTCGAAAGAGTGTTAATGGGCTGCAAACCGGGATTACAAAAACGGTGATCAAATGAGCGCCGTTGCCCGATACTTAAAGGGTTGCAAGATGCTTGACTGCGAAGCAGCGCCGAAGGCAGCGGTATGGGGGGAAACTCTCACGTACCGTTCTTAGACGAGGGGGCGCGAGTAATCGCTTCCTCCTTAGTCTACGTACTCCGCGGTTATCTTTCTTGCCAGAAAGCATAGAATCGCAATCGAGAGGGTAATCAACATACCTGGGTAGTTACGATTTTTTTTATCCCAAAGCCGGAAGAGCCGAAAGTTTAATTTAATCTGCACACCCACCCATCAGAAATGTCTGCAAGAACAGAAGATGGTGTGATCATCGGACTTGAGGTTCACGTACAACTGAATAAACTTCATTCAAAGTTATTCTGTTCATGCGGGCTTGATTATCACAACGCGCCACCAAACACCCACACCTGCCCGGTCTGCCTCGGTCTGCCGGGGTCGCTTCCGGTACTGAACAGATCTGCTGTGAAGAGCGCCATAAAGGTTGCTCTTGCTATGAATTGTGAGATTCTCCCACAGACACAGTTTTATCGCAAAAATTACTACTATCCGGACCTACCAAAAGGATTTCAGATCACGCAGTACGATTATCCCATATCGGTCAACGGATACCTCGCCATCGAAGGCGATGAGGGGCATGGGGTCAGGCGCATCAGGATCAACCGTGTCCATATGGAGGAGGATCCTGGAAGACTGGTGCACGAAGGCACAATCGATCGGTCGAAGTTCACGTTGGTCGACTACAACCGCGCCGGAGTGCCGCTGCTCGAGATAGTGACAGAACCTGACCTGAAAAGCCCGAAAGAGGCACGAAGATTCCTGAATAAACTCAGAAACATCCTCGAATACCTCGATGTGTTCGACGGAGATCTGGATGGCGCGATTCGTGTGGATGCGAACATCTCGCTTGCCGGCGGCGAGCGTGCCGAGGTTAAGAACATATCCTCGTACAAGGGCGCAGAACGTGCACTCTCATTCGAGATTGTGCGCCAGCGAAATGTGCTGCGCCGCGGCGGGGTTGTTGTGCAGGAGACGAGGCACTTCGATGAGTTGCGCGGCGTCACTGTTTCGATGCGGACAAAGGAGACCGAGCACGACTATCGATATTTTCCAGAGCCCGATCTCGTTCCGATGCGGATTATGGACTGGGTGCCTGCGATCAGGAAAACGCTTCCGGAACTGCCTGAGGCACAGCGTACACGATTTCTTGAGGATTACGGCATAACAGGGAACCATGCCGCCTCGCTAACGCTCGATCCGAAACTCGCGCAGTTCTTTGAGGATGTTGCCGCTGCAATCGACCCGAAGCTCAGTGCTTCGTGGATCGTGGACGTGCTGAAAGGGGAACTCAATTATCGCAATCTCGAGATCGGTGCATTCAAGACCGCGGATATGATCGAGATCCTGAAGTTGTTTTCGGACGGCGTGATCACTGAAAAAGGCGCAATCACAGTCATCCGGACGATTCTTGATGAAGGCGGCACACCCGGTGGGATCGTGTCTGAAAAGGAGCTTGCAAAGGTAAAAGAAGACGTGGTCACGTCTGCTGTCGATGAGGTGCTTCTGGAATGCACTGATGCGATCGCTGATTACAGGAGCGGGGGGGCGAAAGCGCTTAATTACCTTGTCGGGCAGGTGATGAAGAAGACGCGCGGTCGAGCCGATCCGCAGGATGCGAGAACCATGCTCCTTGAGAGACTGGACTCCAATGAGCCGTAACGAAATAACCTGATCACCCGGATCATGGGGGGTTGTAAATTCGTTGGGAGGCGATACCCAGTTTTATGAGATTTTGGGTGGTGGCATCCATTATAAATTCCATAAACGGACAAATGTCACGGATTTGCCGATGTCGATCCACGTGATCTGTTTATTCGTGCCAAACATGCTTGCTAAAGGTTTGTCAGGCAATCAGTGATCCGGACACCCGAGCAAGTTGATAGCCTAAGATGACCAATACATTAAAGAATGATTAGAATTTACTATGTCAATACAACACAACAACAGATATGGATGTGCTATTATCGTAGACGAACTGGATGAACAGATTCTTGAGGCAATGTCTGAGGGCATTGGCGTAGGTCCCAGACTGACCGAACTTGCCAGATACGTCGAAGTTCCGAGAAGTACAGCAAATCTACGTGTTCGCATGCTCATGGAGCGGGGTATTGTCACGGGTTATCGCCCCGAAATCAACTGGGATGAACTGGGGTATCGCATCAATGGGTATATCGGAATCGAGTGCCCGAAATCAGCTGTCGATGATTTAATCGAGTTCTTAAGGAAGCAGGAGTGGGCTTTTGGTGTATGGGAAGCCACAGCCGGGAAATACGGTTTGTTCGTGATCTGTAGATTCAAACAGTACAGCGAGATCGAAGAACTGCAGACGTTCACCAAAACCGTGCAGGGAGTTCGGGATGCCGAGCTATTCCTTCTTGGAGCATACTCGCCACTGAAGTGAGACAATTCTACATTATTAATCGATAGGTATATGGTGGTTAATCTACGATTTTAAATAAGTTATGGAACTCACGCCCATCCAGACCGAGATATTGACGACACTGATCAACCTCTTCCACCAGAAGGGGCGAGCAGTGAAAGGAGAGGAGATTGCCGCTGTGATCGACCGCAACCCAGGCACGGTGCGGAATCAGATGCAAGCTCTCCGGGTGCTCGGGATCGTCGAGGGTGTGCCAGGTCCAAAAGGCGGGTATCATCCAACCGGGCAGACGTATGACATTCTCGACATCAGCAATCCGCCAGCCAAGACGATAACAAACATCTATCGTAATGGAAAACTGGTCGAGGGTGCAACCGTCTGTGAGATCATGTTTACCACTGTGCAACATCCGGAAACATGCCACGGCAGGGTCAGGGTCATCGGCGACATCCGCACGTTTGACAACGGCGATATCATCAAGATAGGGCCAACGCCACAGAATAAACTCGTGATCAGGGGAAAGGTGATCGGAAGGGATGATACAAGAAACGTCCTGATCTTTGTGATCTCGGATCTGATCATCCTGCCGAAACGATCTGTTAAGGAGTGTATCCAAAACGGAAACGTCGCGATCGATATGGATGCCACGATCAAGGTTGCTGCGAATACCTTTCTCAAACACCAGATACGTGGCGCTCCTGCGGTTGATGCAGCGAATATTGTCGGTGTTGTGACGCTGGAACAGATCACAAAAGCCCTGGTATCAGGATTAACCAACCAGAAGGTGCGGGATGTCATGTCGAGAGAGCCCATCATCATCGACGGTGATGCTCCAATCCCAGATGTATCGAAACTCTTTGATCTGCACCACACAAGAAACGTCGTCGTGGTCGTCAACGGAAAGCCGTATGGTATCGTATCAAGGGAGGATCTGGTCCGTGAATCGACCATAGTCGGTGAATTAATCATTGCCCCCTCGTTGATGAGCGCGTGAGGTGTGAGGTTGGCGCTCCGGTGCTTCCGGGCGATTGTTCCGCGCACTAAAATTTTTTCCGGTCCGACTCCAATACTATAAAGCATATCCACGATCAGGTACAACCACCCACAAAATGACCATCGAAGACGACATCAAAAGCATAGAAGACGAGATCAGAAAGACGCCGTATAACAAGGCGACATCCCACCACATAGGGCGACTAAAAGCGAAGATCGCGAGACTGCGGGATGAAGTACAGAAACGGGCAGCATCGAAGTCGGGCGGCGAGGGATACGGCGTAAAGAAGTCGGGACACGCCACCATCGTGATGGTCGGTTTCCCATCGGTCGGGAAATCTACATTGTTAAACGTCCTCACCGGTACCGAAAGTGAGGTGGCTGCGTATGAGTTTACCACGCTCGATGTGATTCCAGGCACACTTGAGTACCGTGGAACCCAGATGCAGTTTCTCGATGTCCCGGGGCTTGTCAGGGGTGCTGCGATCGGGCGCGGGCGCGGAAGGGAGGTGATCTCAGTGATCCGAAATGCTGATATGGTCCTTATAATTGTGGATGTGTTCCAGTTGCAGCAGTATGATGTGCTCGTAAAAGAGTTGTATGATGCAGGAATCAGGATCAATACCGCACCTCCGCGTATTGCTATCCATAAGTCGCCTAAAGGTGGGATCAGGGTAAACAGTACCGTTGATATCGATCTCGATAAGAAAACCGTCCAATCAGTGCTATCCGAATACAAAATACACAATGCAAACGTGATCATACGGGCGAATATAACTGTTGATGAACTGATCGATGTGGTTACAGGAAATCGCAGGTATGTCCGTGGTGTAACCGTCGTAAACAAGATCGATCTGGCTGACGCGCGCACGATAGCAGCGTGCAGGGAGCGGTTTCCTAATGCGATCATGATCTCTGCGGATGGCGGTGTAAATCTCGATTCCTTAAAGGAGCGGGTATATACCGAATTCGGGTTCATACGTATCTATATGAAGCCGCAGGGGCAGCCGGCTGACATGGACGAGCCGATGATCATGAAAGGCAGTTCGACGGTGGCTGAGGTCTGCTCTGCCATCCACCGCGATTTTGTGAGAAAGTTTCGGTATGCGCAGGTCTGGGGGGACTCGGCAAAACACGCAGGGCAGCATGTGGGTCTTTCACACGTGTTAAGCGACGAAGATGTTGTGACCGTTGTTGTGCGGAAGTGAAACGCTCACAACGACGCCTGGGTTTCCAGGTGGTATGGGTATCCGAAACTGCCGATAAAAGCGAAGTTTTTAAGTATTGACCCCTATTTATTATAGATATTATGCCAGAAAAAACATCCAGACTATCAGGATTCTACAAACACACGCCAGAAGAGCGACTTTTAATTGTTGGTGAGTTTTCGGACCTGACCGATGAAGACATCTCGGCACTTACCACGGATTTAGATCTTACACAGGCAGATCGGATGATCGAGAACGTCATAAGCACGATCTCCCTCCCAGTCGGCGTCGCAACCAATTTCAGGATAAATGAAAAGGACTATCTCGTCCCGATGGCTCTCGAAGAACCGAGCGTCGTGGCTGCTGCGTCCAATATCGCAAAGATCGCGAGAATTAAGGGGGGATTTCACACATCGAGCGATGAACCAGTGATGATCGGGCAGATACAGATCGTGGACGTCACCGATGCTGAAGCGATCAGGGAGAACATCCTTTCCAGAAAGCAGGAGATCATCGAGAAAGCGAATGAGCAGGATTCGTTGCTCGTGAAGCTCGGGGGCGGGGCAAAGGACATCGAGATCAGGACGATCGAAACAGAGGAGGGGACGATGGTAATCGTGCATCTTCTCGTGGACTGCAGGGACGCGATGGGCGCGAACGCTGTCAATACGATGGCAGAAGCCGTCACCCCGATAATCGATGCGTGCTGCTCAGGAAACGGCAGGGTTCTTCTGCGGATCATCTCGAATCTTGCGACGCACCGGCTCTCACGGGCTCGCGCAGTCTTTGACAGGGACGCGATTGGCGGGGACGAGGTCGTCAGCGATATCGTGAAGGCGTACGCATTCGCAGCTTCTGATCCGTACCGGTGTGCTACGTACAACAAAGGAATCATGAACGGGATCGATGCGGTCGTTCTCGCAACAGGAAACGATTTCAGGGCTGTGGAGGCAGGAGCCCATGCTTACGCTGCGTTCTCCGGATACAAACCGCTTATTTCGTGGAAGAAGAACAATGATGGGGATCTTGAGGGCAGCATAGAACTTCCGATGGCTGTGGGGATCGTTGGCGGGGCAACGTCGTCCAATCCGAAAGCAAGGATCGCACTGAAGATTCTGGGGGTTGCGACTGCAAGGGAACTTGCAGAGGTGATTGTCGCGGTCGGGCTGGCGCAGAATCTCGGCGCGCTCCGGGCGCTTGTGTCAGAAGGCATACAGCGCGGGCACATGGCACTCCATGCCCGGAATATCGCGATCATGGCTGGCGCAGAAGGCGAGATGATTGACAGGGTTGCCGAGATCATGGCAAGCGATGGAGTGGTACGCCCGAGCAGGGCAGCAGAGATTCTGGAAGAGATCAGGGGTGGATGATCAATTTAATGACCGATACAATCCAGACCCACTATCAGGTCACCTGCACTGATTATACCGACCATTTAAGCAAGCCCGAGCCTGAGATCGTGCTCATCGGAACAGCGCACGTCTCCAAAAAGAGCGTTACCGAGGTGAAGGAGGTTATAGCAAGGGAGCAGCCTAGCGTGGTTGCGGTCGAACTCTGCCCTGGCAGGTATGCCGCGCTCAAGGGCGATACTGAGGATGTATCGGCAAAGGATATCTTAAGCGGCGGAAATATAACACTCTTTCTTGTCCATTCCCTTCTCGCATACCTCCAGAACAAGATCGGTGCTGATATGGAGGTGAAACCCGGATCCGAGATGATAGCAGCCATCGACGCCGCAGAAGAACTCGGGACTGAGATCGCCCTTGTGGACCGGGACATCCGGATAACGCTCCAGCGATTTATCGGCAAACTCGGGTTTTTCGAGAAGATAAAGATGATCGGCGCATTGGCAGGTGCGCTATTCGGAGTCGGAGGGAAGGACATCGACATAGAATCCATCACCGAGGAGGATATCGTCACCCAATTAGTCTCGGAACTTAAAGAGTTCTCGCCGACCACCGCAAGCGTCCTTATTGAGGAGAGGGATGCCTACATCGCAAAGAATCTTCTCGATCTCAAAGAGAGGGGGAAAGGAAACGTGGTTGCGATCGTTGGAGCAGGACACAGGCAGGGCATCCAGGAATATCTAAAACACCCTGAAAAACTGCCAGATATCAACAAATTGCTTGAGATACCGAAGAAACGGTTCAGTCTCGGGAAGATCATCGGAGTTGGTATGATCGCGCTGGTCCTTGCGACGTTTGCGCTGATCATCGCTACCGTATCGTTCGATCAGTTTCTTGTTGCGTTTGGATACTGGTTCATCATCAATGGCGTGTTAAGCGGGCTTGGCGCCATGCTTGCCCGCGGGCATATCTACTCGATATTGACCGCATTCGGTGTCGCATGGCTCACCTCGTTAAACCCGATGATCGCCGCGGGCTGGTTTGCCGGCGCAGTTGAGTTAAAGATGCGAAAACCATCTCCGCACGACATTCACGGTATTTCTGATGCAGAGACGCTCCATGATCTGATGAAGAACAACCTCTTCCGGGTGCTACTGGTCGCAGCGCTTGCAAATCTCGGAAGCATCGCAGGCACAGCCATCGGTGCTTATGTGGTGGCGACACAATTCGGGCTCGATATCGATGTGATACGGGCTGGCATCACTGGTGCGCTCGGGATTTAGAGCCCGCCTGGGAAGTTGCTGGCTGCATAGGTCTTGCGCCCGAATGAATGGATGTTTATCGGATGATCACAAAATCAGAAGGACTATGTAGCATGATATTCAAAATCACAAAGTGATGAGGCGAAACCATGTTAAGACATTTTACGCTTGAGTATTGGATAGATGGGAGCTGGTATGTCGGCAGGCTCAGGGAAGTTCCTGGGGTATTCAGTCAGGGCGAATCTCTTGAAGAACTGGAAGAGAACATTCGAGACGTGTATAGGCTGATGATAGAAGAAGAGGGGGTTTTGGCATTGCCGCAGACTGCCATCATGGCTAAGGAACTGGGAGTTGAGGCGTGAAACGGCGTGATTTCATACGAGAACTGGTAGACGCGGGGTGTTATCTGAAGCGCCATGGTGGGCGACACGACATATACATGAATCCGATGAATGGAAAGAAAGCACCAGTCCCCAGACATTCCGAGATCAAAGACAGCCTTTGCGACCTGATAAGGAAACAACTCGGCATCAAGTAACTGCAATTTGATAACTCGTCAGAACGATTGCAACGATCAGGCGAGCCTCAGTTCGAAACCGGTCAGGTTAAAGTAGCGTGGTGATGCTGGTTCTGTTTGCGCAGAGGTATGCGAAGTCACTGGCGCAGGTTGCGAGGTTATGATGATTTTGGGAGAGGTTTTTGTACTAATAATGTGTAGTTGGTAGTATTCGGACAGAATAAATGGATGTTTATCAGATGACCACAGAATCAGAAGGAATGATTATACCGGGCAAACTGAAATGGTATGTCATACTCGCACTTGCATTGTGGCTCGCATTCTCTGGCGTGGCGGCTGCCGAGCAACTCTATGTCAATGAAAGCGGCTGGTGGCGTGATGGGGGTGCGTTCAATGTGAGCGAGACGCCGATACAGGCGGCGGTGGATGCTGCAAGTGAAGGGGACACGATTTTTGTGTGGAATGGGAGTTACAGCGAGAACGTGGATGTGGATACAGCGCATCTCACGCTGGAAGGCGAGGGCGCGGATGTGGTGACGGTGACCGCGGCAGATTCGGACGATCACGTCTTTGAAGTTACCGCGGATTATGTGAACATCTCTGGGTTTACTGCGACTGGTGCAACGGGTGGTAGGAAGGCTGGGATTTACCTTGGCAGTGCAGATCACCGCAACATCTCGAGTAACAACGCCTCGAAAAACTATGACGGCATCCGATTGTATTATTCAAACTGCAACACGCTGGAGAATAACAACGCAAACTCGAACAGTGACAATGGAATATTCCTGAAGTGTCTGAACAACGACAACACACTCACTGGTAACATCGCGAACTCGAACAACTGGCACGGCATCTCCATTGGTTCTTTGAACAACAACACAACGCTGTACAACAACACCGCGAACTCGAACAGCCGGGACGGCATCTTCATGGAGGATTCAAATGGCAACACACTCCAGAACAACACCGCGAACTTGAACAACGGAAATGGCGTCTACCTCTGGAATTCGAGCGACAACGTGCTGTTCAGTAATACAGCAATGAACTCAAACAACGGACATGGCATCTGGCTGGATTCTTCGAGTAGCAACATGCTGACGAACAATATTGCATCAGACAACTCCAACATCGGCATCGGCATGTGGGATTCGAACGGTAACACGCTGCATTGCAACATCGCGAACTCAAACAACGGCAACGGCATCTACCTGAATTATTCAAGCGGCAACACACTCCAGAACAACATCGCGACGGATTCAAATAATGGGCACGGCATCTCTCTGAGTCATTCGAGCAACAACATGATCTCTGACAACGCAGCGTCAGATAACACCTACGTCGGCATCGGTATGTGGAATTCAAATGGCAACACACTCCTGAATAACATCGCAAACTCGAACAACGACCATGGCATTCGGCTGTATTCTTCGAGCAGCAACACACTCTTAAACAACAGCGCGAACTCGAACATTTACAACGGCATTTATCTTTCATCTTCGGGCAGCAACACACTACAAGCCAATACTGCGAACTTGAATGGCGACTACGGTATCCGGCTGTATGATTCGAACAGCAACGTGCTGACGAGCAATACCGCGAACCTGAACAACGACCATGGCATCTATCTTTCGTCTTCGAGCAGCAACATACTGTCCAGCAATATCGCGAACTTGAACAACAACTATGGCATTTACCTTTCGTCTTCGAATTACAACGCGCTGCAGAGCAATACTGCGAACTTGAATAACGACCATGGCATCCGCCTGTATGATTCGAACAGTAACAGTATCCTCTCCAAATTGATTGGTAAACGGGGTATTATCTAAAAATCGATGACTTGCTGTTACAAATTTGTATAAATATTGTTATAATTCATGCGATAAATG
>JGI24025J20009_10003704_pt1 | contig 10301 bp, 6 predicted proteins | sample Cruoilmetagenom3_FD_20009 | JGI IMG/M metagenome (IMG submission 20009) | reverse complement strand
GAGCAAGGTACGCTTCATCATTTGGACCCACGGCAGCCACATCGATGCCGATCCCAGGGATCTGTTACCCTTTGTCTTTGAAAAACATGGAGAAAAGGTGGGAGAGGAGATTTTCCGTGGCTACAAGGTCCTCACCTATCAAATTCCCTCCGAAGAGGTAACCTTCACCTTACCCCGGGAGCCCATCCGCACGGAAGCCAACTTTGGCGATAAGTTGATATTACAAGGTTACGCCCACGGACCGACCTTTTATGAGGGTCGCACCGCGTGGGCCGGTACGCCCAGCGGGGAAGAGATGTGGCTACTGTTGCGTTGGCAGGCAAAGGAGCCGATGGGGGAAAACTACAACGTGTCTATCACCCTCAGGGACCAAAAAGGACACCTGGCAGGGCAAACGGACAGGCCCTTGATGAGCAATGAACATCGGCACACCTCCCAGTGGCAAGTCGGTCAGATGGTCACCACCTATCATCTCTTGCCTAGCCTGCCGGCCACGCCGCCAGGAGAGTATCATATCGAGATAGGGGTGTACGAGCCTCAAACGATGGAAGGGCTGGCTCTTATGGGCGAGAACCTAGTACCTCACGGCTGGGCCTTCGCTCTCGAACCTCTGGAGATAACTAAGCCCTTACAACCGCCAATGGTAGAGCCATCAGTCGAAGTGGCCGATGCGGCAGCCGATCTAGCCCAGGGCATAAGGCTCCTAGGCTACGATCTGGACCGAGAGAGGCTTTCGCCAGGGGAAACCCTGCACTTAACCCTCTACTGGGAAGCCTGGGGCCAGGTGGAGGAGGAGTACACCGTTCTCTTGCAACTGAGGGATGGGCAAGGGTTGATTTGGGCGGAGCAAGAGGAGCCACCAACCTCTGGGTGGCCCACCAGTCGATGGGAAGTCGGTGACCTCTGGCGCGACTGGCACGACCTGGCAGTAGCGCCCGATCTGCCATCAGGAGAATATCACCTCATCGTCGCCCTACAGAAAAAGGGGGAGATCGACCTGGGAGTGGTCAAGGTAGAGGGACGCCCCCGTCAATTCACCCCGCCTCCCATTGGGTATCCATTAATCGCTCGGTTGGGCGAGAGCGTCAAGTTCCTCGGATACCAGTTGAGCGCCGAGACGGTGAAGCCTGGTGAGACTTTACATTTGACCCTATACTGGCAAGCCTTGGGGGAGATGAGCACCCCCTATACCGTCTTCACCCATCTTCTGGATAAGGATAACCACATTTGGGGCCAAAAGGATAGCGTCCCTGGACATGGCACTTTACCTACTACAGGGTGGCTTAGAGGCGAAGTCATCGTCGACGGGTACGATATCGTGGTTAAACCCGAGACCCCAAGCGGAGAATACACGCTAGAGATCGGCATGTATGAGGCAGCGACAGGACAACGTCTTCCGGCCGTTGACGAGAGAGGAGATACCCTAGGGGACAGGATAATCTTGGGCCCCATCAGGGTAGGCCAATAAATTTACGAGGAGCCATCAGAGGCATAGATGGCCGAGATATCTACTAGGGAATAACCCTTACTTCGGTAAGGGTTATTTTCTCTCCTAAAATTATCCCCTTCTCATCCCTGATGGGGAGCCATTCCCAGGTGCCGAAGGGGTGGATACCCAGTTCTAGGCGATACCGGCCGGGGGGCGTTCCGGGGGGAAGATATAACCTGTGCTGGAAGGAGAACAAGTCTCCTTCCTTCCAGGTATCGGTGGCGTATCGGCCTGCTGAAAGGGAACTATCTTTGGTGAGAAGCGGCTGATTAGCCTCGTCGAGGATCTGGATAAGAAGCCAATAATCCTTATCGATATCTTCTAAGGCTTGCCAATAGAGGAGGAGCGGTAGGGTCTCACCTGGTGCGACTGCCTGAAGATCATAACCCAGGAGCCTGATTTGGTCACCGACCTGGAACTCCTCTCGGTGCTCTATCCCCTCCAGTTGGGAGAAAGCGAGTCTGGGGGGCGGGGCATAGAGGGGGGCGATGTAGCGGATGGGGGTGATAACCGCTAGAAGGAGCATTCCGACCCCTACCCCGTAGGCCAAGGTCAATCCGTGCTTTCTAGAGACCCATCGCCTCCACCCCAGAAAGAGGAACAAAACCATAGGCGAGAGAGCGGGGTAGAGGAGCCTGGCTTGGTCGGCTCCGTCGACTACTGTGGCCCAGCGAAGGAGGGCGGCAAAAACCAGGACGGTCTGTAGAGCCAAGAGGGATAGGAGAGTAAGGGTCGGTGGTTCGAGTTCCTTTCTCCTGAGAACCAGAAGCCCCACTCCCCCTAGGGAGATGAGGACCCCTAGGGCGAGGAGGGCGTGAACCAAGGTATCCAGTTCGATCCCTATCCAGGATAGCCAGAAGGAGCGATAGAGGTCGCTGAAGAAATCGAGCCATTCTGCCCCGCTCAGAGGGCCCAGCCACGGGGCGTTGAGGCGTATCACCTGGGCCCAACCCCAAGGATCACCGTATAGAGTTTGATTTCGCAGGAACCAGGGCCCGCTGATCAAGAGGAAGGGGATAAACAGGGCCCCAGATATCTTTGCTCCTGGCCTTAACCCCAAACGGCGCGCCAAGAGGACGATGACCACCAGAGCCGTGGGTATGAAAGCCAGGAGGCTCATCTTGGTGAGCACCCCCAGCCCTAAAAGGAGCCCTAGAAGGAGGGCAGAGCGGAGGCTTCCCTTCCCTTTGATCAGCCTAACTATCAAGATGAGGATGAGCGAGGAGAGCATAGTAGACAAATTATCGTTGTTGGCCACACTACTGATGAAGAGGAATTGGGGAATGAAGGCGTTGAGGGCCGCGCTCCCCAGGGCTAGGGATGGATCACGGGGGAAGACCTCCCTGGCTAGGGTGTAAGTTGCTCCTACCGTGATAGCCCCCATGATGACCGAAAGCAGCCGCACCAAGTGCCAGGCTAGGGCCCAGCCTCGATAGGGGAAAGATTCTGCGCTGGTATGTAGGAGGAGGTTCTGAGGGGCCTCTGGGTCGGTGAAGGAGAAGTCGGAGTTGGCTTTGATGACGAAATCATCAGTATCGATCCAGAAAGTGACCAAGGCCCCCAAGGCGTAGTAGAGAGGCGGCTGGAAGGCTTCATGCTCCTCCTCTCCGGTAGGGTATCTGTGCTCTCGGGCCACGTAGCGGATGAGGGAATAGTGGGGGGCCTCATCGGGGGCTTCCCCTAAAGGTATGGTGACGCTGTACCAGGAAGCCAGAATGAGGTAAGCGATGAGGATGAAGAAAAGCCCTTTCTCTTTCTTCATCAATTGGCTGGGCATCTCTATCGGACCTCTATCAGCCCTAAGGGTATCCTATTGTCGGGCGCTCCCCCTTCTAACACGGTGAGGTTTCGCACCGTCTCGTATTCATACATCCCGGTGAATATTCGGTAGAATCCAGGGGGCGTTTCTTGGGGGAGTACGAGTTCGTGGCGGTCCACTATCAACTCTCCAGCCATCCACCGGGTAGTGGGGGTGAACCCTAAGACCGGGTCGCCATCGTGCTGAGCCCACATCTTGGCTTGTTCTTCGTCCATGAGGTGGACGAACGCTTTGTAATCCTCTGTCATCTCCTCCAAGGCGAGCCAATAAAGGGTCACCTTAACCGCATCTCCTGACTGGTAGGTCTTCTCATCCACATTGTACCCTAAAAGCCTTACCTTCCCCTCTAAGTTGGCTTCTAGTTTGATAGGCTGGGTAACGAAATCGAAGGGCCGAAGGTGCCAGACCAGGAGTCCTGCTAATAGGAGTATGATCAGAAAGGCGACGAAGAGGTACTTTTTGGGACTGTATCTTAGTAAAGCCAGGATGAGGAAAATAAAGGTTGCCAGAGAGAACGAGGCGCCCAGTTTTCGCTCCCTCGTCTCCTCGAAGCGGAGGAGAAGTTGGTGCTCTCCAGCGGGCACGTCTAGGGTCACCAGTCCAAATTCTCCCCAGGGGTAGGTATCGACCTTCTTCTTATCCACGTAGCCTTGCCAACCGGGAAAATAGAAGATATGAAAACGAAGGGTTGTGCTTTTCGCGCTTTTCACCCCCAGTTCGTACCAGAGATACCCTTCTTTGATGACCACTACCTTTGGGGCCTCGAAACCTCTTGTATCTAGGGCCTTGGGAGTTGAAGGGGGCAGGGGGATCTCGGAGCGATCGGCCCTCACCCAGACAGGTAGGTATTCCGCGGTCCAAGTAGTTCCGATTTGACGGTGAGCGAAATCCTCCTCCCACATGCGAGCCACGGTTACCTCCCTCTCTATCATCTCCAGCCTCTCCCCAGGGAGGCAAGCCAGGCTGGCGATAACCGATAAGGCCATCAAGGAAAGCCCTAAGGCATAACCCCAGAAGCCTCCTTTGCTTTCTTCCTTAGCCCAGAAAGTAACCCCTCCGGCCAAGAAGGCCACCCCTAAAGAGGCTATCCCCATGAACCGCCAAGGGTATTGAAGCGAGGCCAGAAGAGGCTCTAGGAGTTTCCATAAAGGGAGGGAGTAGGTGAGGGTCATGAAAAAGGAGAGGATGGCTGCTAAGAGGAAGAGGGCCATCTGCCAGGATGCCTTCTTCTGCCCTATCTTGGCCAGGCGGAAAATCGCGGCTATGGAGATGAGGAGCAAGAAAAGGTGAACCACGCTGAGGGGATGCTCAGCCTTTACCACCTGGTTTGGGAAATAGTGGTAGAGAAGGAAGGGAGAGATGCTCTCCCTCAAAGAGGTCAGATGGTCGCGATAGCCGGTGGAGGTGAAGCCTGCGGCCAGCCCGACCCATCGCGCTTCTGTCAAAGCGGGGAGCCAATAGAAGGCCGTGACACCCAGAGCCAGGAGAAAGGAGAGTCCAACCCAGGCCAGGAGTCTAAACTCCCTACTGGCCATTGTCCAAAGGAGAGCGTAGGCAAAAAATAGAGGGGCAAAGATGAGGGCAGTGAGGTTGTGGGTGAGGATCAGCCCTCCATAGGCCAAGGCGGCGGCGATCGCATAGGCGACATTCTTTCGCTTGAAGAGCCTGCCTATGGCCCAAAGGGCAAGGGGCATGAAGACGAAGGCGAAAGATTCGGCCAGGGCTCCGCGCATGTATGTGTCTGCTAAGTGATAGGGCGCATAGGTATAGGCCACCGCCGCTACCAGGGCTGGAAATCGTCCCCGGAGGTCGCGGGCCAGAAGGTAGATAGCCAACGCTGCGAGGAGAAAACCAGCCAGGAAGGCGAGTTTAGTAGAGAGTATATAGCCAGCCCCCAAGAGGTGGAAGGTCTCCCCTAAGTAGTAGGCTAAAGGGCTATAGTAGTTGAGGACCGGATGGCCGTAGCCGTAGGCGAAATCCGGAAACCAGCGGGGATAAAGAATGCCGTGGTGGAAGGCTCTATCCAGACCCGCCAGACGGTATAGGTGGAAGAGGCCATCGTGGGAGATGAGATAACCTTCTCTTAGGAGGGGAAAAACAGCGGGCAACGAGAGGAGAGAAAGCCAAAAGACACCAGATCTGAGGAGGCTGGCGGCGATGCCTTTGACGTCTCTCATAAGCCTCCCTCTCGTTCAACCCCCTTCATGCTCCCGGGTTCCCACGGGATCTCCACCCCATCCTTTGACGGTAGGTATTGGGCATCTTATTGGCTCCTAATCTGCATATATCGGATCAAGGTGCGTATGTACTCCGTGGGAGCAAGCCTGTGGGGGTACATTCTGTTCTTCAGAGCGTAACCCTTCCATACTTTGTAGATGATCCAATAGAGTCGGTTCCTGGGCAGCCTGATGAGGGGTTTGACCAAGGACAGGAGGAAGGGAAACTCGACGACTAGGGCAAAAATCTTCTGCAGGTTCTCGATCTGTTGCTTCTCCAGCGGGCTCTTGAACTTGATTATGGTATTGTCGCTCACCGAACCGCTCAAGTCGTCGAAGGTGCCCTCCATGAGACCCTCCCTGAAGGCCATCTCCCCCAGTTCCGTCTTAGGGTAGGGTTGATAGAGGAAGACGTTGGCATAAGAAGGGCGGCACTGGAGGTTGAGTTTCAGGGTCTCGAGATCCTCAGCCAGGCCCCCCTTGGGCAGCCCTAGCATGTTGTTGGTCATGAAAGTGATGCCTTGCTCCCTCAGGATGCGGGAGGCCTTCAAGATATCCTCTTTACTCATATGACGGTTCAATACCACGTTGCGCAGGTAGTCGTCGGCTGTTTCCAGCCCGAAACTGACGCTAACACAGCCCGCGCCTTTGAAGAGAGTGATCTTCTCCTCGGTCACGAGATCCGCTCGCACTTGGCACCAGAAGGGTAGGCCTATCTGGTCCTTATACTTCTCTGCGAACTCCCGCAGCCACCTTATGTTCAAGATGAAGGTATCATCCATGAAGGTGATGAACTGCAGGGGGTAGCTTTTCCGCACCTCCTCTATCTCGGCGATGACGTTGTCCACGCTCCGCCGCCTGGTGCGGAGACCAGCGCCCTCATAGAGGTCTGAATAGGCTTTGTTGAAGCAGAAAGTGCAGTTGTATGGACAGCCCCGTCCAGTGATGAAAGGTTTCACCTTGTTCTCCTGGCTGGCAGGCCGGGCTTGATAGAGGAGTTTCCGATCGGGGAAGGGGAGTTGGTCCAGGTCCTTGATCAAGGGACGCAGGGGGTTCTTAATGATGCGCCCCTCTATTTTGAACCACCAGTTGGGGATACTCTCGAAGGGCTCATGAGCTCTCAGAGCGTTGAGGAGGTCTAGGGTGGCGTACTCCCCCTCTCCTCGACAGAGGCCATCCACCCCCTCCTCCTTGATCATCTCTGGGAAGAAGGTGGGGTGGGGGCCTCCGAAGATGGAGAAGAGGGGCAGTTGGGCCCGGAGGCGTCGGTTCAGTTCCAGGTAGTAACGCTGAGTCCCGGTGTAGACGCTGTAGCCTACGAGGTCTGGCTTCAGGCGGAGGGCTGCCTCTATGGGGTCTTCCTCGGTGGTTACTACCATACTCACCTGATGGCCAGCCTTCTTAAGGATGCTGGAGAGGTGTAATACTCCGTGAGGTTCGTTATCTATCTCTTTAAAGATGAAGAGGATATGCATACTAGGATTTGATGCGCATGTAGTGGCGCACGATCTCTATATAACCCCGCAGGGAGAAATGGGCCGGATGGACTCTGGTCCCCAGGGCGCACCCTTTCCAGAGTTTGTTGATCAGCCAGAAGAGCCTGTTCTTAGGTAGTTTGATCAGAAAACGGATGAGAGGCAGGAGGCGGGGCCATTCCACAGCGATGGCGAAGAAACGTTGCAAGTTCTCCATTTGAAGTTTCTCGCTCTCTTCGAAGTTGAGGACGCTTTTATCCCACATAATTTCGCTCATATCGTCCATGGTACCTGCCATCCACCCTTCCTTCCGGGTGAACTCTCCCAACTCCGTCTTGGGGTAAGGCTGGAAGAGGAAGGCGTGAGCGTAGGCTGGTCGGCACTCGATGTTCAGTTGTAGGGTCTCGAAATCGTCTTCCAGGCTGCCAGTAGGCAGAGCCAGCATGTTGGTGGTGGTGAAATTCAGCCTTCCCTCGTGGAGGAGCCGGCAAGCGTTGAGGATCTGTTCTTGGCTCATGTTCCTCTTCAGGAGTTCGTTTCGAATGCGGTCGTTCCCGGCCTCTATCCCCATGCCCACGCAGAAAGCCCCAGCCTCCTTGAGAAGTCTAATTTGCTCCTCGGTGACCAGGTTGGCTCGCGTATTACAGAAGAAGGGGAGACTTATCTCTCGTGGATACTTCTCTGCGAACTCCCGGAGCCACTCCTGGGAGAGGACGAAGGTATCGTCCACAAAGACGACGAACTCAAGAGGATAGTCCTCCTTTGCCCGGCGCAACTCTTCTATCACATTGTCTACGCTTCGTTGGCGGAACCGTTTCCCCTTCCCCTTGTAGATCTCTGAGAGGGCCTGATTGAAGCAGTAGGTACAGTTGTAAGGGCAACCACGGCCGCTGAGGAAATGTTTTATCTTGCTGTGGCGGGAGATAGCGTCTTTGGAGTAGACGAGATCCCTATCTGGGAGGGGCAAACTGTCCAGGTCGTCCATCAAGGGGCGCACAGGGTTCTTGATCACCTTCCCCTTCACCTTGAACCACCAGTTGGGGATAGAAGGGTTAAGCCTCCCCTCATCGAGGGCGTTAGCCAGGTCGACTATGGCTCCCTCGCCCTCCCCGATGCAGATGCCGTCTACCCCTTCCTCCTCTATCATCTCCGGGAAGAAGGTGGGGTGAGGCCCCCCGAAAACAGAGAAGAAATCGACCTCCTCCTTGAGGCTTTGGTTCAACTGGTAGTAATAACGGTGGGAGCCGGTGATCACGCTGTAGCCGACGATCCCCGGTTGTAACTCCTTGGCCACCCGCACTGGGTCCTCTAAAGCGTCCACCGCCAAGGCTACCTCGTGGCCTGCGGCCTCAAGCGCGCTAGAGAGATGCATTAGGCCATGAGGTTCGTAATCTATCTGTTGCGTTACAAAGAGAACCCGCACCTCACCTCCTGGTTTAATAGTCTAGCATAACGGTCTCGGAGAGGCAAAGGGGTTACTCCCTGGGGCCTCGCCTTCGAGGCAGGAGGAGGTCCCGGAACCCACCCCGTCCTCGAACCTGGTCCAAGGCTGCCTGCAAGGCCTCGAAGTCGGCTCTCCTCCCTTCCAGCCAGGTGCGACGGGCCGTGGTGGGATCGGAAAAGAGATCTTCTAAACCTTCGGCATCCTCCTCCTCAAGGAGCCCCCTTACCTCCCTTAGCCTTTCGATGAAGAGATCGATGGAGCGACAGAGGTTATCTACGTTAGTGAGACAGATGTCGCGATAGGTATCTGGTTCCGAAGAGGGGAACTGAGTGATCCGCTCGAAGTTATGGGAGATGAGTTTGGTCATATCCTGCCAAGCGGGTGCCCGGGAGGCCATCCGGAAGAGCGCTGCGGCCAAAAGATAAGGCAGATGCTCGGCCACAGCCATCTGACCATCGTGCTCCGCCGGCTCCAGATAGAAGGGGTTGGCTCCCCATGCTCGCACCAGATTGTCCATAAATTCCACGGCCTTGGGGTGGGCCCTGGGCGAGGGGATCAAGCAATAGGTAGCCCCATGGAAGAGGTCTGCCCGAGCGGCCTGAATCCCGGTCTTCGCTTCGCTAACGATGGGGTCGCCGCCGATGAAATGGGCCGTGGGGGGCAAGAACTCATCGGCCCAGGCCAAAACTTTCTCCTTAGTGGTGGCCGTGTCGGTGACTATTACCCCTTCCTCTAGATAGTCGGCTATCGCCTGCATGGTCTCTTTCACCGCTAGAACGGGGATGGAGATGATCACCAGATTAGCGCCCTCCACGGCGGAGATGAGGTTCCATTCTGCCCTATCGATGGCCCCGATTTGGCAGGCCCTCTTGGCTGTAGAGGGATCTATATCGTGACCGACGATCTCGAACTCGGCTTTGGCTTCCTTGAGAGCCAGGCCGATGGAGCCGCCTATGACTCCCACCCCGATGATAGTAACCTTGGCTTGAGGCATATCTCCTCCTTGGAGGGCTAGCCCGTCAAGAGAAGGAGGACTAGCCTGATGATGGGGTCCATCACTAAACCCAGAATGTCTACCCCGAAGAATCCCATGGCCAGGAGGAGTATAAGGAAGAGAGGCCCGTAGGATTCGTATCGGGCTAGAGTATACGACCAACGGTGGGGAAGCAACCCTACCAAAAGCCTGAAGCCGTCGAGGGGGGCTATGGGTATGAGGTTGAAGATGGCCAGAATGACGTTCAGCAGTAGGGTGGTGGTGATGACCATGCCCAGAGAGGGGATAAATCGACCGCTCATAGTAGGCATCACCAGACCCAGGCGCACGGGCAGGGCTAGAAGGGCCGCGGTGATGAGGTTCGCCAAGGGGCCGGCGAAGGAGACCATGGCCATCCCCCTCTTGGGGCCGTTCCGCAGGTTGTAGGGGTTAACGGGGACGGGCTTGCCCCAACCGAAGCGTACCAAAATCAGCATCAAGGTCCCCAAGGGGTCCAGATGGGCCAAGGGGTTCAAGGTGAGACGCCCTTGGTATCTGGGGGTGGGATCGCCCAGTCGGTCGGCCATCCAAGCGTGGCAAAACTCGTGGACATCGATAGCTACCAGAAGGGCGATAGCGTTAGCGATCAATTGCGCGATTATAGGTATCAACTCCTTTCTCTATCTTAATTATAACACAGGTGGCGGGAAAGGTTCGCCAGAGGGTGGGAGATATGATATAATTGGCGCCGTTGTGGTCATGGAGATCCATCTAGGGGATGTGGTTCGGCTAAGGAAGAAGCACCCCTGTGGCAGTTACGAATGGGAGGTGGTTCGGCTGGGCGCTGATATCGGCATCCGATGCCTGGGATGCCAACGGCGGGGG
>JGI24025J20009_10003703_pt1 | contig 10302 bp, 10 predicted proteins | sample Cruoilmetagenom3_FD_20009 | JGI IMG/M metagenome (IMG submission 20009) | reverse complement strand
GGGGGCGCGGCGGGATTGCTGAAGGGCCGCTGCGGGTCCTTGAGTCACTTGAGTTCGAGGATGAGGGGGAGGATGAAATTAAGGCAGGCGACATTCTGGCACTCCCATCTATTGACAGTTTGGAAGCCTTTGACCTGATTCAAAAGCATGACCTGGCAGGGTGGGTCACGTTCTGGATGGCCCCGGAGCTGATCAAGCCTGCACAGGAATGTGTTATCCCGATGCTGGTCATTTCAGGGATGAGTGTCGGGGAGGTGGACCCGAAGGCCTGGGATATCCTGCTTGGGAATCAGGGCCGGGTCTGCGGCCTGAATGCAGATTCTGCTTTACTTGGCTCAGGCCAACGGCTGGAATTGATTGTTCCTGGTGAGGGTAAGAAACCCGAGGAAGCCCTGGGGCCGCAGGCAGCCCTGGCCGTGGGGCAGCGAGTGCGCATCCTGACCGGCGCGGCCATGGGACAGGTTGGTATGGTTAGCAAACTGCAAGCGCCGCTGATGTTTGAAAGCGGTTTTGCCTTCCCAACGACGACCGTAGACCTGGCCTCGGGCAGTCAGGTTCAGGTGCCCCAGCAGGACCTGGTGGTCCTGGGTTATTGAGATATTAACTTCAGAGATTTGTGAAATGAAATAGGGTTATTCTTCCACAGTGGGGGATGGTGTGGGGGTGACCGATTCAATCAGCGATCCAAGGATCCAACCGATATCCTCATCCTGGGTTTGGATCTTATACCAGAGTTGGTTTTCCACAAGATATTCATCCAGCAGCACAATGATATCCCCATCATAGACATATGTGACCACGTCAGCTTTTGTGCTGGGTTCTGCCCGCACAATAGCGCCATCTTCCGCGACGACGATGCCTAAAACGGCGGTGGGTTCCAGCGTGGGCGTGGCCGATGGGGTCGCCGTCCATTCGGGTGTGGGGGTTTGGGTGATGGTTGGCTGCAGGGTTGCGGTTGCAATGGGGGGCGTTTCCGTGGCGGTTGGAACAGTGGATGAAGGCTGGGTGGTTTCCTCAGTGATTTCCAGTGTTTCAGTCGGGGTTGGCGCAATAACTTTTGATTCCCAGGGGAGGATGATTTGCCCGGAGACGATTGTCGCCGCGGTCAGGAAGAGCAGCGTGAGGACTACGGGAATCAGGCTGAGTGACCAACCGAGAAGATTTTTAGGTGTGAATCCGATCAGGATGAAGGCCAGCGTGGCAGCCACCAGGGCGAGCGCCAGGTGGAGCAGAGCGATCAGCAATGTGGATGGCCAGAAGGCTGGGGCCCCTGTAATCAGGCCGAAACCAGCGAGAGCCAGCGGCAGAAGAATTTCATAGGAGAGGATGACCCCGGCCAGGTGGGGGAGACGGTCCTGCCGGACGAGGATCAGGCTGCAGAACAGAGCGCTGCCTGCCACCACAGCCAGGTTCGGCCAGTAGGGGGCGTCAAATGCGGTCAGCGCAAGCCGGTCGAAGGACGATTCCGGGGCAAACCAGCCGACCAGCAGGCCCGCTGCGAAAGAAAACAGGATTGGAAGGGCTAGGCTGATCAGGGATTTCAGGGCAAAACTAATTTTTCGGCTGGCGGGATACAGGGCGAGGTTGAAAATTGGACTATTGAAGGGCAGGAAGGCCAATGCCAGGATCAATAAGAGCGGCTCATTGAAATAGAGCACCGCGCCGCTGATGGCCGCGCCCATTAGGGCCAGCAGGAAGAATTCAGGGGTCGGGCGAGTCAGTTTGAGGAGGGATTCCACCAGGATTTCCCACTCCGCGGGAGAAGCTGACCGCGGCATACGCCGGAGGTGACGCTGACGGGCGGGGGGAAGTTCATGGATATCGTCAGGAAGCTTTTCGCTGCTGGGCAGGCTCATGGAAGTTCAACTCCAATTCATTCCAGATTATTTCTTCGGATTATCAGGCTTGTTTTCATTATAATACACAGGTCGCCCACCTACCCACGAATATAAGCTTCATAGTGACTCGGGTTAATTGGATCAATCCGAATTTGATGAATAAGGTAAAATAGGGGCAATGTATAAACATATTCGCAAATCCCAAGTAATCATCGTCCTGCTGATTGTCCTCGCGAGCCTGCTCTCGGCCTGCGGCCCAGAGACCGCTGTGACTCAGACGGCCATTTCCGAGACTTCTGCGCCATTTGAGACGCAGACACCGCCGACACCAACCTTGAGTGCTCCCACAGTCTTGCTGGTGATCTCTCCGGATGCCGATCCGGTGACGGCTTTGCAGCTGCAAACCACAGTGGAAACGCTGGCGGTGGAATCCTCGTTGAGCCTGACCGTTATCAACAGCCTGACCACGGACCTGCTGACCGAGAATGTCAAAATTGTGGTTGGCCTGGGGACTGGAGCGGACCTGGCTGCCCTGGCGCTCACTGCCCCGGCGATCCAATTTGTCGCGATTGACCAGCCGAACGCTGTGCCGAGTACGAACCTGAGCGTGATTGGTGACCCCCTGGTGGAAGAGGAGCGGCAAACCTTTATGGGAGGATATCTGGCCGCCCTAGTATCTTCGGACTATAAGGTCGCAGGTCTGATTCCTTCGGATATCCCGTTGACAACCGAAGCCCAGAATGCCTACATGACTGGCGCGCGTTTCTACTGTGGGCTGTGCAAGTCACTTTACCCGCCCTACAACATCTACCCACAAGTGTTTACGATGCCTGTGAGCAACGATTCTACAGTCATCCAAACGGCTGTTGCCAACCTGGTTGCCCTGGAGGCCGAGGTGGTCTATGTGCATGGCCAACTGATCGCGCCGGAACTACTCAATCTTCTGACGGATCGTGGTATTTTGATTGTTGGGGGGGAAAGCCCGGATATGGCCCGGAATAATTGGGTGGGGACTGTGGCGGTTGATCCCTCTCCGGCTCTGACCAGAATTTGGGGGGATGTGGTTGCCGGAACTGGCGGACAGCAGGTGCCCGGTTCGATAGTCCTGTTGGATTTGGAATCCGGATTACTCTCCGATGGCCGGAGGATCATGTTTGACGAAATGAAAACAGATTTAGAAGAAAACTTAGTATTGCCTGAGACTTAACATTAATATAATATTATTAATACAGTCGACGAGGAGATATTAGTCAGACGGATTTCCCCGAAAAGGCTCAGCAGTTGCCTGCCCCGGTTGGGAAATCCCTTCCCGTTTCAGTACCTTTACAAGCGAAAGAGCGAGGATTTTTAAATCGAGCCAGAATCTCCAGTGATCCACATACCATACATCGAGTGTGAATTTCTCCTGCCAGGTAATGGCATTCCTGCCGTTGACCTGCGCCCAGCCGGTTATCCCGGGCAGCACATCATGACGGCGGGCCTGTTCAGCGTTGTAGAGCGGGAGGTATTGGAGCAACAAGGGCCGCGGACCGACGATACTCATTTCACCTTTGATGACGTTAAATAATTCAGGGAGTTCATCCAGACTGGATGCCCGCAGAAACTTTCCGAATTTGTTCAGACGTTGTTCGTCGGGGAGGACATTGCCTTCGGAATCGGTGGCATTTTTCATCGTCCGGAATTTGTAGATCGTGAAGACCTTTCCAAGATACCCCGGACGTGACTGCCGGAACAATATTGGAAATCCAAGCCTTATCGCAATCAGGATACTCACCAACAGCATCACAGGAGAAAGCAGGATCAGTGCCAGGGATGACAGCAGCAGATCGAATATTCGTTTGACAAAGGGAGTCCCTTTAGGCAATAATTTAAAAGTCATTATTAAATGAATTTTACCAAGAATCAGGATAAAATTACATTACCAAAAGGGCTTGACCAAAGGGTTGTGATTTCGAAAGGACCAAAAATGGATGAGCGAATTCTCATAATCGAAGATGATGAAGAAATTTTACGAGTACTAAAAAGAGTTCTGACCTACGAAGGTTATATTGTTGATACTGCGTTAACCGGGCATGCAGGCCTGACACTGGCGCAGGAACAGGTACCGGACCTCGTCGTCTTGGACTGGATGCTGCCAAAAATGGATGGTCTGGAAGTGTGTCGCCGGCTCCAAAAGCTGGGCAATCAACCCATCATGATGCTGACTGCTAAGGACACTACCCAGGATCGGGTACAGGGTCTGGATGCGGGCGCTGATGATTATGTGGTCAAACCCTTTGAGATTGAGGAACTGCTGGCCCGGATTCGGGCTTTATTACGCCGTACAGCTGCTGACCGGGTGAAGGTCCTTGAATTCGCTGACCTGAAACTGGATAGCAGCACCCGCCAGGCGATCCGTGGCGATCGTGAAATTGAGCTGACCGCAAAAGAATATGACCTGTTGGAACTCTTCATGCGGCACCCCAGGCAGGTAATGACCCGTGAGGTGATCTTCGACCAGGTTTGGGATTATGATTTTGGTGGTGAAAGCAATGTATTGGATGTCTACATCCGCTATCTGCGCCAAAAACTTGAGGAGCAGGATGAATCCCGTCTGATCTATACGGTCAGGGGTGTGGGCTATGTGATGCGGGAACCTGAAGAGTAATTACCGGTATGTCCTTGCGTCTTCGTCTGACATTGATATATTCCGGCTTGCTGAGTGGGGTCGTTATCCTGCTCAGCATTGTCGTTTATACCATGGTCAGCGTGGTGATGATCAACGAGATGGATACGAACATTCAGCACGCCGCTGAAGACGTCATTACCAACCTTCGGGCAGATTCATTGGGGGATATGGCGGTTCCGCCTGGTACAGTCAATTTATCAGGGAATATTTATTATCAGGTTTGGTCGCTTGGCGGCCAGCTTGTGGCTTATTCTGATAACGCGGTTGATTTTACGACAGCCTTGGATCCTGCGTTAAAAGTCATTGAAAAACCAGTTTTCCAAAATGTAAGCAACCAGGAAATAAATCTAAGGGTTTTGACAGTCCCGCTTGTGGTGGGGACAAACCCAGCCGGCTGGCTTCAGGTGGGGGCGGTCCAAACCGATCTGCATTACACGCAGCATCTGCTGCAGATTGCCTTCGGGATCTCCGCCATATTTGCGATTGTAGTGGCCGGGATCGGTGGTTGGTTAGTGACCGCCCAGGCGCTTGAACCGCTTGAGACAATGGCTCAGATTGCGACTCAGATCACCGGAACGGATGATCTCTCGCAACGGATTCCCCTGACCCCCAGCCGGAACGATGAAATTGGCGAAGTTGTGCTGACATTTAATCAGACCCTGGTCCGTCTGGAAAGACTATTTACCGCCCAGCGCCGTTTTCTGGCTGATGTCAGCCATGAACTCAGAACCCCATTGACGGTGATCAAGGGTAATGTTGGGTTGATGCGGATGATGCATGATCTGGATGAGGAATCGCTGGCCAGTATCGAATCTGAAGTGGACCGGCTGACCCGCCTGGTGGGCGACCTTTTGATGATGGCCCAGGCTGAAACCGGCCGACTCCCGTTGATGTTTGAGTCGGTTGAATTGGATGAGTTGGTTTTTGAAGTTTTTGAACAGATGAAGGTTCTTTCAGGGGGAAAGCACATTATTCAAATTGATGATATCCGCCCGGTGATGGTCACAGGAGATAGAGACCGGCTGAAACAGGTTTTTCTGAATCTGGGAAGCAATGCGATCAAATTTACAGGAGAAGGCGACAAGGTCAGCCTGAATCTTTCCGTGAGCGGTAACTGGGTTGAAGTTGATGTGATTGATCATGGTCCGGGGATTCCGAAGGATGAACTTCACTATCTATTTGAGCGTTTTTACCAGGGGGATAAATCTCGGACACGAACCAGAGCAGACAGCGGCTTTGGGCTGGGTTTGCCGATTGCATATTGGATTGTGCGAAACCACGGTGGTCGGATTGATGTTGAATCCACGGAAGGGGTTGGGACAACCTTCTCTGTCTGGCTGCCGATCTCGCAAGCGGAAGTGCCCACCCGACCTTTGGGGGACAGTTTCGGGGAATAAGTCCTCTGGTTGTTCAGGGATTGATCTTTTGGGAATGACACGGGGGACGATCGCTCTGCAGAAGATCACCGACGAACGGTTTTTACCTTTATCAGGGTATGTTAGCAGCTTAAAGAATTGCCGGAAATTAATGATCGGTTTCTGAACGGATTATAATGGTTAATGATGAGCTGAAAATCCGGGTAATTTCAGCGATTGGATGTTGAAATTATCTTGACCTTTAGCGCTAAATCGGATAGACTCATAAATCGCACTGCACTCGAATTGTGCAGTTAGTGAGCCTTGCGCTTCGATATAGGCTTTGGTATAATCGGGCAGTCTTAGCGCATCCAGTACATTAAAAGTGCGAATTTTGGCCGATGTAGCTCAATGGTAGAGCAATCGCCTTGTAAGTGATAGGTTATGGGTTCGATTCCCATCATCGGCTCAGGTTACACGTTTGCGACCGGGATTGATTTTTTAAAACGATCCCGATCTCGAGCGAGTAACGCACTCGCTTGATCCTGGACGGTTACCCAAGTGGTCAAAGGGGGCTGACTGTAAATCAGCTGGCACAGGCCTTCGTTGGTTCGAATCCAACACCGTCCATTACTGAACGCTTGATATGGCGTGCAGTCGGATCGGCTGCCCTCATAGCTCAGTCGGTAGAGCGCATTCTTGGTAAGAATGAGGTCATGGGTTCGAATCCCATTGAGGGCTTTCTGCCGAAATGCAATTAAGAGAATTAAGGATGAGGCTTTTTACTAAGGAGAAAGGTACAAATGGCCAAGGAAAAATTTGATCGATCAAAACCGCATATGAACGTGGGGACGATGGGGCACATTGACCATGGAAAAACCACGTTAACAGCGGCGATCACAAAAGTACAGGGATTGAAGGGCTTTGCAGATTATCGGGCCTTTGACACAATTGACAATGCGCCGGAAGAAAAAGAGCGCGGCATCACGATCAACATTGCGCACGTTGAATATCAGACCGATAAACGGCACTATGCCCATGTGGATATGCCCGGCCACCGTGACTACATCAAGAACATGATCACCGGTGCGGCGCAGGTTGATGGCGCCATACTGGTCGTGGCAGCACCTGATGGTGCGATGCCCCAGACGCGTGAGCACGTTTTGCTGGCCCACCAGGTTGAGGTCCCGAGCATTGTGGTCTTCCTGAACAAGGTAGACATGATGGACGACCCGGAACTGCTGGAGCTGGTTGAAATGGAACTGCGCGAGATGCTGAACGGTTATGGCTTCCCGGGCGATGATCTTCCGATCATCCACGGCAGTGCCTTGAAGGCGTTGGAGAGCGAGTCCACCGACCCGAACGCACCGGAATATGCCTGCATCAACGAGCTGATGGATGCGGTTGACAACTACATTCCGATGCCGGAACGCGAAATTGACAAGCCATTCATGATGCCGGTTGAGGATGTATTCTCGATCAAGGGCCGCGGCACAGTGGTGACCGGTCGTATTGAACGTGGTGTGATCCACACAGGCGACGCGGTTGATATCGTGGGTCTGCAGGAAAAGAGCATGAGCTCGGTGGTGACGGGTGTGGAAATGTTCCACAAACTTCTGGACGAAGGTATGGCGGGTGACAACGTAGGTTTGCTGCTCCGCGGTATCGGTCGCGAGGAAGTGGAACGCGGTATGGTTGTAGCCATCCCCGGCAGTATTACACCGCACACCAAGTTTGAAGGTGAAGTCTACATCCTGACCCGTGAAGAGGGTGGACGGCACAGTGCATTCTTCACTGGCTATCGGCCGCAGTTCTTCATCCGGACAATGGATGTGACCGGCACGGTGACGCTGGCAGAAGGTACCGAGATGGTGCTGCCTGGTGACCGTATTGCAATGGAAGTTGAACTGATCGTGCCTGTGGCGTTGGAGAATGGTTCCCAGTTTGCCATCCGTGAGGGTGGTCTGACAGTGGGCGCTGGTGTGATCTCCAAGATCATTGAGTAGAATTTATTAGGAAGAAAATATGGCTAAACAGAAGATTCGTATTCGTCTAAAGGCTTATGATCACCGAGTGATCGACCAATCCGCCAAGCGGATTGTGGAAACGGCTGAACGCAGCGGCGCCCAGGTAGTTGGCCCAGTGCCCTTACCGACCAAGCTAGAACGGTTCACAGTGATCCGTTCACCGTTCATCGATAAAGACTCGCAGGAGCATTTCGAGATGCGAACACACAATCGTTTGATTGATGTGATTGATCCCGATTCAAAAACAATTGATATGTTGATGCGCCTGAATCTGCCTGCCGGCGTTGATATCGAAATCAAGATTTAGCATCTGATTGGGTTGCTGGCAGATAGTGGTCTGATCCCGGGAGAGTAACTTTCAATCCCGTTGGATGACCTCCTTCTGCCAGGAATCTTTCAAAATTGAGTCTTGGCAAATTTGCCATGTGATGGTAGAATCATCAAGTTTCGGCTTAAGAGCCGGACTTTTAAGGTGGCATAAGAGCTTTTCTGATCGTAGACCCAAAAAGGGGCCGCGGCGGGGAGGTTGACTGTGCTACGTTCGGAGATGATGCAGCCGTGCCCAGGCTGACAGTCTTGACGAAATCGATTGTTACAGGAGAATACATATTATGTTAAAAGGGCTTATTGGACGAAAAGTTGGTATGACCCAGATTTTCGATGATGGTGGGATTGCGATCCCGGTTACGCTTATCGAAGCTGGGCCTTGCTATGTCACCCAGGTGAAGACGGTTGAGAGTGATGGCTACTCGGCAGTCCAACTCGGGTTCGATGAGGTTAAACCCAAGCGGCTGACGGGGGGTCAGAAGGGTCACCTCCAGCGCAATGAATTGCCACCATTAAAAGTTTTACGTGAATTCAGAATAAGTAAACCGGACGTTTCCGAAGGCGATTTGCTCAAAGCGGATGTCTTCGAAGCAGGTGAACGAGTTGATGTTGTTGGGACCAGCAAAGGTCGCGGTTTTGCCGGTGTGGTGAAACGCTACCATTTCGCTGGTGGCCCCAAGACCCACGGTCAATCCGACCGCCAGCGTCGGCCTGGTTCCCTAGCTGCGGGCACGACACCCGGTCGTGTATTCAAAGGGAAACGCGGCCCCGGACGGATGGGGAATGACCGCGTGACCTCTGCGAATGTGCGCGTAGTTTTAGTTGACCCGGAACGCAATCTTATTGCAGTTGATGGCTCTGTGCCCGGCCCTAAGGGCGGCATGGTTGTGATCAAAGCTGCCCGGAAACAATAGACGCCCGGTTGGGCGATAGCCACTAATGGGAGTTGAGTAATCATGGAAGTTGATGTCTTCAACATGAAAGGTAAGAAAGTCAGCAAGGCGGAATTGCCTGCAGCGATTTTCGAAGCCCCAGTAAAAGTTGATCTAATGCATCAGGCTTATGTCAGGCAGATGGCCAACAGCCGCCTGGGCACCCACTCGACCAAGGGTCGCAGTGAGGTATCCGGTGGTGGCCGCAAGCCCTGGCGCCAAAAAGGAACCGGGCGTGCCCGGCAAGGCTCCATTCGGGCCGCGCAATGGGTTGGCGGTGGAAAGATCTTCACCCCCAAGCCGCGTTCCTATGACAAGGCAATGCCTAAAAAGATGCGCAGGGCGGCCCTTCGGTCTGCCTTATCGGTAAAAGCTTCTGATGGTGAGATCGTCCTGGTGGACGAATTCAAGTTGGATGAAGCCAAGACTCGGAACATGGCAAAATCACTGCAGTCTCTGGCTGGGGAAGGTAAGGTTTTAGTGCTGATCCCGGAAAACAGCCCGGAATATGATGATGTAAAACGGGCCTGCGCCAATATCAGCGATGCAAAGACCCTGAATGCCAGCTATCTCAATGTTCGTGACCTGCTGGGTTACAAGAATGTTGTGATGCCGGTTGCTGCGTTGGATGTCATCGCGAGTTATCTCGGATAGGTAGGAATGAAATCATGAAGAAAACTGTATTTGACATCATCCGCCGCCCGGTCGTAACTGAAAAATCGAACTATTTGTCTTCGATGCTTAATCAGTATGTATTTGAGGTGGATGCGAAAGCCTCAAAGACTGAGATCAAAGAAGCGATCGAGACGATTTTTGATGTGAACGTGAAAACCGTAAACGTTATGAACGTGCCCGCCAAGCAATCACGAAGCCTGCAGAACCGCCGGATGCGAACCCGCTCCAATGCGTATAAGAAGGCGATCGTGACCCTGCCNGAAGGTGAGCGCATCCCGATATTTGAAGGGGTGGAGTAATGGCAGTAAAAGTATATAAACCAAAGACACCCGGTACTCGCCATAAGACGAGTTATACGTTTGAAGAGATCACCAAGACGACACCTGAAAAGTCGTTGATCGTTCCCCTGAAGAGGAACGCCGGCCGTAACATGTATGGCCGGGTGACAGTTCGTCACAGAGGCGGCGGTCACAAGCGGTA
>JGI24025J20009_10003701_pt1 | contig 10305 bp, 8 predicted proteins | sample Cruoilmetagenom3_FD_20009 | JGI IMG/M metagenome (IMG submission 20009) | reverse complement strand
AAAATAGTTCCCGAGATTGCTGAATCTTGGAAATGGTTAGATGGTTTAACATGTGAGTTTAAAATTAGAAAGGGAATCACTTTTCACAATGGTGAAGCTTTAACCGCCGAAGATGTTGAATTTACTTTTAACAGAATTATAAAAGAAGGCGGAATGGACGGAGAAAGTTCTCCTCGCAAAGGCTTGTTAGGACCTTTGGAAAGTGTTGAAATGGTTGATGAATATACTGTCGTATTTAAATTATCCGAACCATGGACAGTTTTACTTAAAATGCTTCCGCATCAACAAATTGTTCCCAAAGATTATCTTGAAGAAGTAGGAAGTGAAGAATTTCGTAAACATCCTATTGGTGCAGGTCCTTTTAAATTTGTAGAAGGAAAACTTAACGAGAGAATCGTTTTAGAACGTTTCGAAGAGTATTACGGAGGATCGCCGGATCTACCACCCGTTGGAGTTGCCCCATTAAAAACAGTTATTTTTGAAATACTTCCAGAAAGTAGTACCAGAGTAGCAGCACTCCTAAGCGGTGAATGTGATATTATCCAAAATGTACCTTCAATAGATGTTTCACGTATTGAGAAAAGCTCTAATGCTACGATTAAATATTCCAAGGGAACCCGTGCAAATTATCTTGAGATGAATCTAACTAAACCTCCTTTTGATAATTTAAATGTTAGAAAGGCAATGACTTATGCTTTTGACAGGAATTTACTTATAGAGGTGCTATATAACGGAGAAGGTGGTGTTTTTGCCGGACCTTTATTCCCTTATGAGCCGATGTTCGATTCTTCATTAACACCCTATGAATATAATCCGGAATTAGCAAAAGTACTTCTAAAAGAAGCAGGCTACGCGGATGGATTTTCACTTGTTTTAGATACCGAGACAGATTTTAAAGAACCAGCAGAAATTATTGCAGGAATGCTCTCAGAAGTGGGAATCGATTGTACCGTTAGGCTTTGGGAATGGGGAGTACTCAAACCTTTATTACTTAAAGGAGAAAGATCTTTACTTCTTAACACTTGGGGTTCTTCTATATTAGATCCTGTTGGTTATGTTGATGCTAAATTTCTTACTGATGGCAGAGGAAACTATTCTAAATATTCTAACCCTGAAGTTGATAGATTAATTGCTGAAGGATCAACTTCAGTTGATCTAAGTGAGCGGAAAGAAATTTACAAAAAGATGCAAAGAATTATTAATGATGAATATTTTTATATCGGTTGGAGTATAAATGATTTAACCGGTTGTTCAGCTAACTTAATTGGTTGGGAACCAATTCCCGATAGCCGAATAAATTTACATGATGCAAATTTTAAATAGGAATTAGAATACAAAAAATATCTTGGGAGGAAAGTATTTTTTCTTCCAAGATATTTTTTGAATAGAGGTAGAGATGAAAGGGATAAAAATATTAGAGAGAATCCTTATCGCGATACCAACTATGTTGGCTATTGCTATACTCGTATTTGTTCTTATGAGAATAATGCCAGGTGATCCTGTCGATAAAATGATGGGAGAAAGCGGAAATGTTAGCATAGAAGAGGTTCAAGCATTAGAAAAAGAGTTTCATCTTGATTTGCCACTTTTTGAGCAATTAAAAATATTTGTTATCGGGATTTTTCATGGAGATTTAGGAATATCTTTTCAAGAGAGAAGGTCGGTATGGGACATTATTATAGAAAGAGTACCCGCAACGATAGAATTGGCTTTGGGGGCACTTATATTTTCTTTAATTGTGGCCATGCCCATTGGAATTATCTCTGCAGTAAAACAAAACTCTCTAATCGATAGATTGGGAACGGCTTTTGCTTTTTTAGGAATATCTGCCCCAGCTTTTTGGTTAGGCATTATTTTGATTATAGTATTTGCAGTTAATTTTAATATTCTACCCGTTTATGGTAGAGTTGCCTTTGCTTACAAACCCATTCATATTACCGGAATGTATGTATTAGATAGTATTTTATCCCTTAATTGGCCAGCTCTAAAAGATAGTTTATTACATTTAATACTTCCTTCTATTAGCTTGGGTGCTGCACAAGCTGCAGTAATTACACGTATCCTTCGTTCAAGTATGTTGGAGGTATTAAGAGCTGATTATGTTACATTAGCTAGAACGAAAGGGTTAAGCGAATATGTGGTAATTACCAAACATGCTCTGAGAAATGCTCTTATTCCTACAGTCACAGTGATTGGTCTGCAAATAGGAATGCTTTTAGGCGGGAATATGATAATCGAAACAATATTTGGTTGGCCTGGATTAGGGAGATTAGTTGTTACTTCAATTTTTAATCGAGACTTTCCGGTGGTGCAAGGCTCAGTCATGTTTTATGCGCTGATTTATGTAACCGCAAACTTAATCGTTGATATTCTTTATACCTATTTAAATCCAAGGACCACTATCTAAAGTTTGAAGATTCATTTTTATATTTTAATATATTAATTTACCAAAAGGGGTAGAAATTAATTGGCTGAACTATATATAACTAAAAAAAATTCATATAAAAATATTAAATATAGCAGAGGGAAGATATATTGGAAAAGAGTTAAACAATTTATAAAAGAGTTAATACGGTGCCGTACAGCATTTTTAGGAGCAATAATAGTTTTATCTTTTATTTTAATTGCTATTCTTGCTCCTTTTATCGCACCGCATGATCCTCTGAAGGCCAGCATTGTAAACCGTTTACGACCTCCTTTCTGGATGGAAAAAGGAAGTATTACCTATCTTTTAGGAGCTGATGAAATTGGCCGGGATATATTGTCTCGGATTATCTATGGGGCTAGGGTTTCAATATTGGTTGGATTGGTTACTGTAGCTATATCAGGATTTTTAGGTACATTGTTAGGATCTTTTGCTGGATATTTTAGAGGACGTTTTGATGCAATACTATCACGTTTTGCTGATCTTTTATTATCTTTTCCTTATTTGATTTTTGCAATTTTTCTTATGTCTATCGTTGGTCCAGGATTTTTTAATCTTATCGTCATCCTTTGTTTTAAAAGCTGGGTAAATTTCTTTCGTCTAAGTAGAGGAGAAATGATTTCGGAAAAGACCAAGGAATATGTAGAGGCAGCCCAAGCTTTAGGAGAAAGTGATATAAAAATTATATTTAAAGAAATATTACCTAATATTATACATTCCCTTTTAGTATTGGCTACTTTACGTGTAGGATTTTTTATTATCTTAGAAGCATCTTTGAGCTTTTTGGGTTTAGGCATACAACCACCTACCCCAGCTTGGGGTTCAATGATAAATTCCGGGCGGGCTTATATGCTTAGTGCCTGGTGGGTTTCGACAATACCAGGCATAGCTTTACTTATTTTAGTGTTGAGTATAAATTTATTAGGAGAGGGCTTGAGAGACATTCTTGACCCTCGACTAAAATTAGAATAATAATTAAGAGGATAAATAATTGCTTAAAATAAAACATTTATGCACCAGTTTTTTTACTTATCGTGGAATAGTGAAGGCAGTAGATGGTATTTCTCTAGAACTTAAAGAAGGGGAAGTGTTAGGTTTAGTCGGTGAATCCGGTTGTGGAAAAAGCGTGACTTTACTCTCTATTCTTGGGTTAGTTCCTTATCCGGGTAAAATAACTGGTGGAGAAGTGTGGTTTGAGGGAGAAAATTTATTAGAAAAATCATCTAATGAGATGCGAAATTATAGAGGGAATAAAATTTCTATGATTTTCCAAGACCCCATGACAACTTTAAATCCGGTATTTTGCGTAGGTGAGCAGATTAGAGAATCTTTAAGTGTACATAATTACAAGAAAATATCAAAGAAAATAGAGAAGGAAAAAGTCCTAAAGTTGATTAAGGATGTTGGACTTCCTTCACCCGAACAAATTTATCAGCAATATCCCCATCAATTAAGCGGAGGAATGCAGCAGAGAATTCTTATTGCCATTGCTCTTTCTTGTAATCCGAAAGTAATATTAGCTGATGAACCTACTACCGCTTTAGATGTAACAGTGCAAGCACAAATCCTGGATTTATTACGGAAAATTAATAAAGATATCGGTACAGGAATTATTTTTGTAACGCATGACTTGGGAGTGGTAGCAGAATTTTGCCAGAAGGTTGCAGTTATGTATGCGGGAAAGATAGTAGAAACAGGTTCGGTAGAGCAAATAATTTTTAAACCCAAACATCCTTATACTAAAGGATTATTAAAATCTATTCCTAAAATAGGGGATAAGAAAAATAAAATACAATCAATTCCCGGAGACGTACCAGATTTAGCTGCCTTGCCTTCAGGATGTTCTTTTTATCTCCGGTGTAATAAATCTACACCTGATTGTCAAAAAGGTGAAATTCCTTTAAAGATGATGGAAGAAGGACGGCAGGTACGATGCTTGTTATACAGTTAAGAGTTATATAATATTAATTTTGCATGGAGATTAAATTGGAAAATAATAATATATTGGTAAATATAAAAAATATTAAAAAATATTTTGTAAAACCGCCCAGCTTTTTAGGAAAAATTTTGGCAAAACAAAAAAATATAGTCTTGAAAGCTGTAGACGGTGTAGATTTACAGATAAAAAAAGGGGAGGTTTTAGGTTTAGTAGGTGAAAGTGGTTCAGGAAAAACTACCCTGGGGAAAATGGCAGTTAATTTACATAAACCTACTTCTGGAAGCATTACTTATCGTGGTAAAGATATACAAAAATTAGACAAAGATGGTTTAAAAAAGTTTCGAAATATTGCTCAAATTATTTTCCAAAATCCTTATTCTTCATTAAATCCCCGTAAATCTGTCAGTGAAATCATTACTGTTGCTTTACAAGAGAAGGGAATTCATAGTCCATTAGAACAGTATAATATCATTATTGAGTTACTATCAAAAGTGGGATTATCCAGGCGGGATATTGTAAAATATCCTCATCAATTTAGTGGTGGACAGAGGCAGAGAATTAGTATTGCGCGTTCTTTAGCTATAAATCCGGAATTTATCGTGGCTGATGAGCCTGTTTCAGCTTTAGATGTTTCCATCCAAGCTCAAATTATTATTTTACTGGAAGAACTAAAAAAAGAATTTAATCTGACTTATCTTTTTATTGCTCATGACCTCAGTGTTATTAATTATATCAGTGATCGTGTTGCAGTGATGTATTTGGGTAAAATAATGGAAATTGCCTCTACTCAAGAACTTTTTCAATCTCCTTATCATCCCTATACCCAAGCTCTTCTTTCAGCTATTCCTGCTTTAGGAAGAAAAAGCATCCATAAAAAGAAGAGAATTTTGCTTGAAGGCAGAGTTCCGACTCCCATAGATCTTCCTCCTGGATGTCCATTTCAAACTCGTTGTTTTGCAAAAGTTGGTAAAATATGTGAAGAAAAAATGCCTTCTTTAGTTGAAGTGTCAAAAGGCCATAAAATTGCCTGCCATCGGGCAAAGTAAATATAATTAAAATAAGAAGAGGTAAGATCAATGAATCCAGTAATTGGAATCAGTTGTTTTTGTAATTTGGGTAAAAAAAATACGAATGAAACCCCTTATTACCGTGTAAGCAAGAATTATATAGAGCCTATTATTAAATGCGGAGGTACACCTTTTATCATTCCTGTTTTTTCTGACAGGAAGTTATCTGAGAAGGTTATAGATAATATTGATGGATTATTTTTAACTGGGGGTAGTGGAAGTACGACGAAAGGTGATCGGATAGAAATCAAAGGAAGGCCGAGAACTTTACAGGGGTTAGATGAGAAACGGTATATTTCCGATAGATATCTTATAGAAGCTGCTATAAAAAGAAATATGCCTTTGTTGGGAATATGCAGGGGTATGCAAATGATATGTGAGACAACAGGGGGAAAGCTCAGCGATAAATTTTTAGATGAAATAGATGCTGGTGGAGTTTTGCATCGACAGAAGAGTAAAGGAAATATACCTACTCACATGATTAATATAGAAAAAGGGAGTATGTTGGAAAAAGTATTGTCAGTTTCTGAAATTAAAGTAAACAGTTTTCATCATCAATTTTGTAAAGAGGTGGGAAGAGATTTTAGAATTTCTGCTACGGCAAAAAATGATATTATTGAGGCATTTGAAAGTCCAGCTTATCGTTTTGTTTTAGGCTTACAATTTCACCCGGAAAAATTATTTACTGATTACCCTGTATTCATCAGAATATTTAAGGCTTTTATAGAAAAATGCCATGAGTATAAAATAGAGATTAAATAAAAAAATATTTTATTTTTAATAAGGATATAATAATTTGGTAAACAAATCACAATTAGAAAAGTTAATAAAACATAATTTTAATGAAGGTCTGCATGAAAAACTAGCAATTAGAGATAAAGTATATTTTATTTTAAATGAAGCCATTTTACGAGGTGATTTAAAACCTGGGCAAAGATTAGTAGAATCAAAATTAGCTGAATTAATGAAGGTAAGCAGAACTCCAATTAGAGAAGCCATTATTGAATTACAACAAAAAGGATTGGTGGTGCCTTCTCCGCCCAAAGGAGTAAAAGTTGCACCGCTTCCTACGATGAAAGATTTATCTGAGTTTTATGATATCAGAGGCGTCTTAAGAGGATTGGCAACCAGAAAAGCAGCAAAAAATATTACTTTTAAAGAGATAACACGTTTAGAAGAGAATATCAAAAAAATGGAAGCCCTTCTTTTAGAAAATTCAATTAAAAGAGTTTCAAAATTAAATATAGAATTTCATAGGATTATAGAAGAATGCAGTCAGAGCAGTGAATTGTTTTTATTATTAGATGATCTTCATAAAAAGACAAGAGAAAATTTTGCTGTAATTATTTCTAAAAAAGAACGTCAGGTGGAAGCAATAAAAGAGCATAAAAAAATTGTTCAAGCCTTGAAAGAAAAAAATGAAAAACTTGCGGAAATATTAATGAAACAACATGCGGAAAATGCAAAGAAAGCATTAGAGAAAGAAATAATATCTCACAAGAAAGTAAAAATTTGAAATAACCGTTGATTGAAGAAAAGCTGCTGATGCACAATTAATTGACGGTATTTCCGGTTACACCGAACCAGGAGTAGATGGGTTATTGGCTCATGTTCATATTTCTTTTATAGAATTGTTAAGGGAATTGGTAGTAAAAGGAATTAAAAATTTAGAAAAAGAAAAATAATCATTTAATATTTCGCATATACTATACAAAAATGTTCACTACAAATCATCCATCGCTTCTTTGAGGGTTTGAATATCATGCCAGGTTTTTGCCTTGGGGCTGCCGGGAGCAGTACTTTCATTTCTGCATAAGTAACTGGGGTGAAACATGGGAAATATTTTTATCTCACCCAACCAATCAAACCAATTACCCCTCATTTTTGTAATACCATCAGTCGTTTCTAAAAGAAATTGGGTCGGGACATTACCTAAAGTAACAATAATCTTAGGGTTAATCAAGGCAATTTGTGCTTCTAAAAAAGGCAGGCAGGTTTTTATTTCACTTTTCGAAGGATTGCGATTACCCGGTGGCCTACACTTTAGCATATTAGTGATAAAGATATCTTCTCTTTTTATACTAACTGATTGTAAAATTTTGGAAAAAAGTTGCCCGGCTCTCCCAATAAAGGGTTTTCCTTTTAAGTCTTCTTCTTCCCCCGGAGCTTCACCGATAAAAATAACCTTAGCTTTTTCGTCTCCTTCACCGGGAACAACCTTAGTGCGGGTTTGGTATAGTGGGCACTTCTTGCATTTTTTAATTTCTTTAGCAATCTCTTCAATAGTGAGAAGGTGAATATTATCAAGCATGTATTTTACTCCTTTCTAGATTCTATTGAAGTAAATTTAATAAAATTTTAGAATAACATAATTAAAATTTTTATAATTTTACCATTTTTAAATACTTTTTCGCAAGTAAAATGAAAAAAAGCTATAAAAGTGAATTTAATTGTTATTGCAAGTAATAGTAGATAACTAGATAAAAAATGTTATTTTTTCTATTTTTCCCCCTCTTTCTTAGCTCGANATTTTCTTTTAGATATTTGACAGATANAAGACAATAAAATATACTCATTGTCATAAGTATATTATTTTTAATAAGTAAGATTAAACAATTCAACAATNTTATACAAAAGGAGAGTAAATATGAAAAAAAATAGTGATATTGTATTAAAAGGTGATAGCCGAGCTCCTCATAGGTCATTATTATATGCCATGGGTTACTCGGAAGAAGATTTCGATAAACCAATTATCGGTGTTGTGAATGCGTATAATGAAATTATTCCGGGTCATATTCAATTAAACGAAATTACTCAAGCGGTTAAAATAGGTGTTTCTTCCGCTGGCGGTGTTCCAATGGAATTTCCTGCTATCGGAATATGTGATGGAGTGGCCATGAATCACGATGGAATGAAATACCCTTTACCGAGTCGTGAACTAATTGCAGATTCTATCGAAGCTGTCACTATGGCTCATCGTTTTGACGGTCTGGTTTTGGTTGCCAATTGCGATAAAATTGTGCCTGGTATGTTAATGGCAGCTGGGCGTTTAAATATTCCTGCAATCTATATCAGCGGCGGACCAATGTTACCGGGTCAGTANCATGGAAAAAATGTGGATTTATCAACCGTTTTTGAGGCAGTTGGTAAATATAATCAAGGTCAGATGACTGAATCTGAACTTGATGAGCTAGAATGTTGCGCCTGTCCAACGGCTGGTAGTTGCTCTGGTTTATTCACTGCGAATTCCATGAATTGCCTTGCGGAAGCTTTAGGTATGGCTTTACCGGGAAATGGAACTATCCCGATTGGCTACGGAGCTCGAAAACAACTGGCTAACCTGGCGGGAAAATCTATTTTAGAATTAATAAAAAAGCAAACTAAACCAAGAGACATTATGACGCTTAAAGCCTTTAAAAATGCCATTACCCTTGATTTAGCTATGGCAGGTTCTACCAATACCGTTTTGCATCTATTAGCCATTGCTCATGAAGCGGGAATTCCTTTAACCTTGGAGATGTTTGACCAATTAAGTAAAAAAGTACCGGTGCTTACAAAAATATCACCTTCAAGTTCTTACCATATGACCGATCTCTATTTTGCAGGCGGTATTCAGGCATTAATGAGAGAACTTGCAAAATCGAATCTGATTTATTTAGATGAAAAAACCGTAACGGGAAAAACTATGGGCAAGAATATCGAAACAGCCAGGATAAAAAATAATGAGATTATTAAAAATATTGAAAATCCCTATAGCAAAGAAAGCGGAATTGCCGTCTTGGTGGGTAATCTTGCTCCCGACGGGGGAGTTATTAAAACTTCAGCAGTAAACAAGAAAATGTATATTTTTAAAGGGCCTGCCCGGGTATTTAACTCAGAAGAAGAATCTTACCAGGCTGTAATTGGTGGAAAGATCAATGAAGGTGATGTAATTGTGATTCGATATGAAGGACCAAAAGGTGGACCTGGAATGAGAGAGATGTTGGCCGCTACCTCTGCTTTATGTGGTATGGGATTGGATGACAAAGTTGCCCTGATAACGGACGGTCGTTTTTCAGGTGCAACCAGAGGAGCTGCTATAGGGCATGTATCGCCGGAAGCCGCAGAAGGAGGTCCAATTGGAATCATTAAAGATGGTGACATGATAAGTATCGATATTTCCAACCGGAAATTAACAGTTGATTTATCAGTTGAGGAAATTAAGGATCGCCAATCTTCCTGGATTTTACCCGAAAAACAAATTCCTGCAACACATTATTTAAAAAGATATGCCTCCATGGTAACTTCAGCAAGCACAGGAGCAGTATTTAAAGAACTATAATTAAAGAATAATTAAATATGAGGCAAATAGATAAAAGGCAGAGTGCTTGACACTTTGCCTTTTTAATATATAAAAAAAATTATAGTAATATGTTTGATATCATTTTTGACAAATAATTGATTTCAATGCCTTGGAAAAGAGGAATTTTTAAAGCTGATATCGAATAAGAATATATTATAGATATCATTTTGTTAGAAAACATTTTCTGAATTTGAGATGAAATGGAATATAATTATGAATATATAATATAGGGAATCAATCTTGACAAGATGATTCTATTTCTTTTATTTAAGTTTTGTCAGGTACTGCTAAAAACAGCCAAAAAGTTTATAGATTAGAATTTATAAATCCGGGATAGCCCTTACCCGCTGGAGATAGTTGGAGGAAAAGGATGTTATAAATACATTCCCTTTAGAAAAATTATTAAGAAGGCTAAAGAACAAACAATAAAAAAGTGGTAAAAGATGCTATTATGAAAAATATTGATGAAAATAATGAAAAATTGAATCAGGAAAAATTACTCAAGATAAAAGATATTATCAAATGGCTTCTA
>JGI24025J20009_10003700_pt1 | contig 10310 bp, 13 predicted proteins | sample Cruoilmetagenom3_FD_20009 | JGI IMG/M metagenome (IMG submission 20009) | reverse complement strand
ACGTCTGCGTACCCTCCGCCTCGCATCTGCAGCACCCTGTAAACGCTTACAGTTCGGTGGGTTGCGGTAAAACGGGCGTTGTAACCCCGTGAACGGTTACATAAATGAGAAATACCTTTAAGATTATCTATCCCTTGATTGTTGGAATGTTGGTCTGCATTGTCCAGCCTGTCACTTTGTGGTCACAGGATGACATCAAAGATGCCGGCCCGGCGTTGAGTGCCTCTATTGACCGGAATTCGGCCAGGGTTGGCGGCATTGTGGAACTCTGCCTTAAGTATCGTCTTCCGGAAGGGGCACGTCTCCCGGCAGAGCCAAAAATCAAGGGCATTGAAGGCTTGACTACTGTAGATCGTCAAATAGGGCCTGGTCTGATAAGAATCAGGCTCCTGGTCGACCAACTGGGTCCATGGAAGACAGGAGCGCTGGCCCTCAGCTATATGGACAAAGAGGGCAAGAGTCAGGTCCTTACGACCGATCCGGTCTCGTTGAAAGTAACTTCCAGCCTGGGAGATAGACCTGCGGAGGCTGAGCTGAAGCCTATCCAGGGGATTATCCCGACAAGACCTCTGTGGTTAAAGTACCTGCCTTGGGTAGCCGGACTGCTGGGTATCTTACTGATAGTGTCTGTCCTGTTCTGGTGGTACAAAAGAAGGCATAAAGGAAAGCCCCCGGTCATTCCCCAGGTCCCTCCGCACATCCGGGCAAAAAAGGAGATTAAAGAACTGGATGCCCAAAGACTCTTTGAAAAGGAACAGGCCAAGCGTTTCTACTTCCGCTTCTCTGAGATTTTGAGGCGGTATCTGGGATCTCTAAGGGGATTTCCAGCCGTGGAATTAACCACTGAAGAGATTGCCCGCTGTATTGACAGGGAACAGGACAGGGGCCTTTTGGCTTTATTGCGACAGGCAGACCTGGTCAAATTTGCAGACAGGGTGCCTACGCCTGCAAGAAAAGAGGAGGATGTAAAGACGGCCCTTTCCTATATCCAGGAGACCAGCCCGGTCCAGGAAACCGGCCACGAAACGGATGTATCCGGGGGGATGGGCCAATGATGTTCAGGTTTGCCTATCCGGTGCTTTTGGTCCTGCTTGTGGTAGTGGCAGGGTGGCTCTTCTTTTGCTTGCGGAGCACGCCGCCCGACATAACATATTCCATGACCTCCCGAATGGCCCGGTTTGCCGGAGGAGGAGGCCGTTTTCTGGCAAAGGTCCCCATGGTCTTGAGGGCCGGTTGTCTGATCCTGTTGGTCCTGGCTGCCGCGCGGCCCCAGCTCTACAATGTGTCCCGTGAAATCCGGTCCCCCGGCGTGGATATTATGCTCTGCCTGGATACATCCGGTTCCATGCAGGCACTTGACTTCAAGTTGGATGACGAGCCGGTATCCAGGCTTACGGCTGTAAAGAAGGTAGTCAGCGAGTTCATCAAGAAGAGGGAAACGGACAGGATAGGCTTGGTCGTATTCGGAGAGGATGCCTTTACACAATCCCCTCTGACAGTGGATAAGGGACTCCTGCTGGGGTTGGTAGACAAGATGGAGGTCGGCATGGCTGGAGACCGGACCGATATCGGCTCTGCTATTGCCATAGGAGGCAAGAGGTTAAAAGACCTGAAGGCAAAATCCAAGGTCCTGATCCTCCTTACGGATGGAATACATAATGCGGGCGATCTCACACCCGAACAGGCCGCGGAGGCGGTCAAGACACTGGGTATCAAGATTTATACCATTAGTGTGGGAGGAAAGGGTCCGGCCCCTTTCAGGGTCAAGACACCTTTTGGTACACGCATTATACAACAAAGGGTCGATCTGGATGAGAAGACCCTGAAAGAAGTCGCAAAAATAGGGAACGGCAGATATTTCAGGGCCGCGGACACCAGACAACTGGCTGAGATATACGGCATGATAGACAGGGAAGAGAAGACCGAGGTCAAGATCAAGGAATTCTTCCATTTTCGAGAGCTTTATCCCTATCTCCTTGTACCTGCGCTGATTCTGCTTGTGTTGGAAATCTTTTTAAAGACCACGTTCTTGAGGAAGATCCCATGACATTTGCCCATTTATGGATCCTCCATTTCCTCTGGTTCCTGCCCCTGGTAGCTATAGCTCTTGTTGTTTACAATAGGCAAAAGAAGAAGGCCATGGAACGATTTGCCGACTCGGAACTCCTCGCCCGGCTGACAGGAGAAGTCCGAAAAGGGAGACAATTTCTGAAAGGATTTCTCTTACTGAGTGCCTTTGGCCTGATGGTTTTCGCATTGGCAGGACCCCGGTGGGGCAGTCATTTCCAGGAGGTCAGTCAAAAAGGTGTAGACATTATGATAGCAGTAGATGTCTCACCCAGCATGCTGGTGGAAGACATCAAGCCGAATCGACTTGAGCGTGCCAGACGTGAGATTATGGACTTCCTGAAGGTGGTCCAGGGAGACCGGGTGGGCCTTGTGGCCTTTTCAGGTGCTACCTTTATCCAGTGCCCCCTGACCCTGGACTATGCCGCGCTTGAGATGTTCCTTAATGCATTGCAACCGGACCTGATTCCCGTTCCAGGCACGGACCTGGGAGCGGCTATTAAAACTGCCCTTTCGTCCTTTGACTTCAAAGCAGAGACAGACAAGGTTATTCTCCTTATCACAGACGGGGAGGACAATGAGGGCAGGGGTCTTGAAGCGGCCCGAGAGGCAGAAAAAAAAGGGGTAAAGATCTTTGTTTTCGGCATGGGAGAGATTTCCGGCGGGCCAATCCCTGCCGGTGGCGGAAAAGGAGGATTTAAGAAGGACAAGGATGGCAAACTCATTTTATCAAGGCTCAACGAAGATGACCTGAGAAAAATAGCTTCCATGGCCGGAGGGACCTATGTCAGGTCAGTAGCCGGCGATCTGGACCTGGATGTACTTTACTTTGAGGGAATCAAGTCCCGGACAGAGGCAAAGACCCTGAAGAGTGGTAAAATCAGGATATTTGAGGAACGCTTTATGTTTTTTGTGCTGGCCGCCTTCCTGTTCTTGCTCGTGGAAGGATCAATATCTGAAAGGTCGTGTATCAGAGTTCGTTGAGTTTATTGGGTTCGTTGGGTTCGTTGAGTTAAAGGTTCAGGGTTAAGAGGTAACTTTGAACGGTTATCAAAGGTCATTCCGGCAGGAGAAACAATTGTTCAAGTACATTGAGATTCTCACGCTCCTTTTCGTCCTTATTTTTTCCGCCGTGGCCCTGGCTGCGGAGGACCCTGATGAACTATACAGGCAGGGGCGTTTTGCCGAGGCTGAAAAGGCCTATACACATCTGGATATGGATCATCCGAAGGATATCCGCTTTCGCTACAACAGGGCATGTGCAGCCTATCAAAGTTCCGATTATAAAGGGGCAACAGCGGCCTTTTCCAGTGTGCTGAGACGGACAAAAGATAACGATATCCGGTTCAGGACTGCTTATAACCTTGGCAACACTGCGTTCAAACAGGGCGATTTTGCAACCGCTGTAGCCTATTACAAACAGGCCATCACTTACAATCCCGAAAATAAGGACGCGGGATATAATCTTGAGCTGGCCCTGATACAACAGGAGAAACAGAAAAAAAATAAGACTAAGGACCAAAAGAAAAAGAAACAGTCACAGAAGGGGGCTTCCCAACCGCAAGACAAGGAGAATAAATCCAAAGACAGTAAGGAGGGAAAAGATTCGGACAGGCAGTCACAGAGTAAGACGACTGAGCAGAAAGCATCTCAAGGCCAGGATCAACAAGACAAAAAAGATCGTTCAGAATCCGGCAGGAAGGGGGAATCTAAACAGGAAAAAAATACAAGGCAGGATATGGATCAAAAGGCCGAGCAGGAATCACCAAAAGACCTTTCGGGTGACCTTAAGCCACTTCAGGCCATGCCGGAGGAAGGAAATGCAGGAGGGGATAAAAACACCGGACAGGCTATGTCTGCAATCGACAGAAAAAAGGCCGAGTCTCTGCTTGACAATCTCAAGGAGGATCGCTCCGGTTTTATGCGTTTTCAGGTCCCTAAAGACAAAAGAAACGGCGTACAATCAGGGAAGGACTGGTAAGATGAAGAGGTCTGTTTTAGTGCTTTTGGCGCTTTTCCAATTCATGCTGATCTTTTGCCCGGCCAGGGCCGATGTGTCCGTATCCATGAGGCTTGATAGAGAGGAAGCCACCATTGCGGATTCCATAAGCATGGTTGTCAGCATAGCAGGGGCCAGGGAAAGCGACTCCCCACCTGTTTTTAAGGGCATGGAGGACCTTGATGTCACTCAGGGTGGGACCTCAAGCCGATTCGAGGTCATTAATGGCCAAGTCAATTCAGGGATCGATTATACATTTTTTTTACAGCCCAAAAAGACCGGGACCTTTGAAATAGGACCTGTCGAGGTGACTGTCGATGGAAAGACTTACAGGAGCAACACGGCCACATTGACAGTTGTCAAACAACCTGAATCCTCAGGTACCGATCGAGGGCCTCTTTTTCTGACTGCCCGGCTCTCATCCATAAAGGTATATGTGGAAGAGCAGTCGATCTATACCCTGAAGCTATATCACCAAACCAGGGTCAGCAATATATCCCTGGACCTGCCGGAGATAGAACATCTGACCTTCAGACAGCTCGGGAAGCCCATTGAATACCAGAGCTTTTATAATGGCCGATCTTACGATGTTGTGGAGGTACGATATGCCCTGATTCCTTCAGAAGAGGGAATCTGCGGCATCGAACCCTCAAGAATGAAAATGACAGTTGCCCAGCCTATGCGCCGATCACACAGGGGCTTTTTTGATGACCCTTTTTTTTCTTTCTCCACAGGGCGGACCATGGCAGTGATCAGTGAGCCCCTGGAACTTAATGTGCTTCCCTTACCCGGTAAGGGAAAACCATCTGATTTCAGCGGGCTGGTGGGGAATTTTAAGATCAATTCCAAGCTGGAGCCTAATAAGATAAAGGCAGGGGAATCCGCCACGCTTACAGTCCTCGTGAGCGGCAGTGGAAATGTCAACCGCATCCCGGACTTAAAGTGGCCTGAACCTGACCATATAAAGATCTATGCCGATGAGCCGGTTTTGAAGGTCAAGGAAGATGCAAAAGGACTGTCCGGCTCAAAGACCATGAAGTGGGCACTGGTGCCTGAAAAGGAAGGGCGCTACAAGATCTCTCCTCTCACGCTCAACTTCTTTGATACCAAGGCCCACCGATATCGGGAAATAGAGACCTCGCGCCTTTCTTTTTCCGTCCTGCCGGGCGAGGTAAAACAGATTCAGGCCTCCACTGATTATTCAAACGGACAAAAGATTGAAGGCCATGTAAAAAAAGCAGTTAAAGAGCTGGGCCATGACATCCTGCCAATCCACACCTCCATAAAAGACCTGGGGAAAGGGTCCATTGTCCGGCCCGGAGGACTGGTGTTCTGGTTTGTTTTCATTGGGCCGTTTTTTATCTATGCGGTAGTCTTCCTTGGGCTGAAACTTGGGAAGAAATCAGACAGGTCTCTTGCCACGTTAACAGCGAAAAAGGCAGCCAAAAAATTTATCAGGAAATGCCGTCAGGATGGACTCAGTTCGAGCGATTTGGCTTTATCCTTCAGGACTTATTTGAACGAACGATTTGACCTGTCTCTTGGTTCCCTGACCTCGGAAGAGGCGGCTGAAATCTTAAAATCAGAGGGAGCCGACCTTGATACGGCCAGGAAGATACAGTCCATTCTAAAAGGACTTGAGGATGCAGTGTATACCGGTAAGGGACAGAAGGCATGCGCTCTTGGAGAAGGCGCCTCTCAACTGGTCAGGCAGATTGAAAAGGAAATCCGGTGAAAAGATCTATCTGTGTGAGCATAGCAATTTTTCTCATGGTCTGTTTTCTTGGGCCTGATATCATAGCTCTTCAGACCAGCGAACCAGAGGAACTGTTCTTCAGTTCAAATCAGGCTTACAGGCAGGGCCGTTTCCAGGAAGCGATCGATGGATATAGCCGTTTGATCCGGTCCGGCCACAAGGACGGGAATCTCTATTATAACCTGGGCAATGCCTACTTTCGTTTGGACCAGCTTGGCCGGGCCATTCTGAACTATGAACGTGCCCGCCTCCTGATACCGGGAGATGCGGATCTGAATTTCAACCTCAGCTATGCCCGTGACAAGACCCATGATGCCGTTTCCGAATCCCAAGACCTTGTCGGTATGACCTTTTTTTGGCTTAAGGACCTGAGCCTTGGCGAGCTGTTATGGGGTTTTGCCGTCCTGAATCTCCTGTTCTGGACGGCCCTTTTGATAAGGCTATTTTTCAAATTTGAGTGGACCTACTACGCTTGTCTCATATCCATGATTTTATGGATTATCGCCGGAACCTCCTTCGGGCTGAAATGGTACCAATTAAACACAAATAACCGTGCTGTTATCCTCGAACAGGAAGTAAACATCCTTGCCGGTCCTGATATACGGGATACATTGCTCTTCAAGCTCCATGCAGGTACCATTGTGCATTATGAAAGATCAGAGGATGGATGGTCTCTGGTCAGCCTGCCGGATAAAAGAAGTAAAAATAGGGGCTGGGTAAAGGCAGAGGCCGTGGAGCCTGTAATAAAAGAAACCTTTCTCAACAAATGCATTATACCTTCGATGCGCAATCCGTAGTTTATGTTTTTTGATTTAACAATCTTTTCAATAAGATATCTTCAATATTGCGTCGAGCATCTAATACGGATAAGACATAAACCGTACTTTCTGAAATTCTATAAATAATTCGCCAAGGGGAATGGATTAACTCACGGTATTGGAGGATGCCTTGGTCCTTTAATTCAGGAACCAATCGGCCACGGTCAGGGAAAGAATATAGACTTGAAGCCTTTTCTTTGATTTTTTTGAAAACCTTCAGGGCGTTTATTGGACTGTCATCTGCTATATATTCAATAATATTTTTCAAATCTTTTTCAGCTATATCCGCCCATATTATATTGTATTCCCGACTCATTTGCTTTTCGTTTTCAATAGTTCATCAATATTATTGAATACTTCTTTCTGTGTCTTGACATTACCTTTCTTGATATCCTCTTCTCCCTGAGAAATAAGTTTCAAAATACCAATGGCATTCCGCATATCTTCAAAACTCTTAGGATCTTGCAATACCGCCCTTGGTTCACCATTTTGGGTTATTATAACAGGCCGACGGGTTTCATTTATTTGTTTTAAAAGGGCGGCCGCTCTTGACTTAAGATATGTAACAGGCCTTATGTCTTTTTGAATATGCATTGTCAACACCTCCAGTCTTTTTAAGGTACCATATTAAGTACTAACGTCAAGCCGAAAGTCTCGACAATATCCATTTTACTGAAAGTCCCAAGATCATATGAGTGCTGGTAATGGCTGGTTGGGCTCACTGCGTTTGCGGAACGGGCAGGGTGAGTAAATGGGGTAGTTCATTCACGTTTGTATATACTGCAAAAAGTGATTATGCTCAAAATGTCCTGTCTGCAAGGTGAGTAATTTTTATATGGATTTTCAGAAACACTGGCTGGGATGAAAGAGGAAAATCCGGGTTAGGAAAGGAGCTATAATGTATCTGCAAACAACTACTATTTCAGATGCCTGGTACCAGATCCTGTACAATTTAGAATCTGAGGCCTACCGTCAGGATATCGAAAGGGGGTCCTTTGAGAAAGAAAATTACCGACTTCAGATCCCCTGGCTGTCTTTGGAGATCATGCATCCTCTTCAGGACATGATTCCAATTATTCCTCCGGGATGCTCCGCGCCCCCCCCGAACACCATGGAATATGTGAAAGAATATTTTATTGACTACTTGCTGGGGGGGAAACTGCCGGGAAAGAATGAGGTCTATACCTATGCATCACGGATAAATATTCAATTATCCAAGGCTGTACAGATTCTCAAAGATACTCCCAATACAAATCAATCTTCCATAATTGTCGGACGGCCGGAGGACTTAGATCTCCAAGACCCAGCCTGTCTTAGAGCAATAGATCTGAAAGTCCACGATGGCCGGCTCGACATTGCAACCTTTTGGCGCAGTTGGGATATTTGGGCTGGTTTGCCAACCAATTTAGGAGGTTTGGCATTGTTAATGGAATATATCTCCGAGGAAATAGGCTTTGGGGTGGGAGTTTTAAGGGCCGCAAGCCAGGGGGCCCATATCTATGAATATCAACTTCCTTTTGTGAAAGCTCGATTGGGACAGGAGGAGAATCCTTAATCCTTGATACCTATCCGAGATACCATCCGGTCGGAAACCTATCCAATCATCAACTATGTCTTGATTGCGCTCAACATCCTGGCCTTTTTTGTGGAGCAATCACAGGGACGGAATCTTAACGAATTTATTTTTACCTATGGGCTTGTGCCTGCTCGTTATTCCGTGCCCCAAATTTCAGCTCACTTCACAATTGGCCAGCAAGTGATCGCTTTTCTTGCTTTTATGTTTTTACACGGTGGTTTTTTCCACCTTTTGGGTAACATGTGGTTCCTGTATATCTTTGGTGACAACGTAGAAGATCATCTTGGACACTTTCGCTATCTCGCCTTCTACCTGCTGTGTGGATTGGCTTCAGGGATTTCACATCTGTTTCTCAATTGGACGTCTCAAATACCAACCATAGGAGCAAGCGGCGCTATTGCCGGAGTGATGGGGGCCTACTTCATACTCTATCCCAGAGCTAAGATCCTGACCCTGATACCTATTTTTTTCTTTATCCACTTTATGAAAATCCCTGCATTTGTGTTTCTCGGGTTCTGGATTTTCTTTCAGTTCTTGAGTGCAGCCTCTTCAGCCCAGGCCGGTGGTATTGCATGGTGGGCACACATTGGCGGGTTTATTTTCGGTATCATTTTTTTAAAACTTTTTCAGTTGCTGCCGGGAATGAACACAGGTCGGAAGTTCAGAAACCTGACCAAGAAGCGTACATCACGACGTCTGTAAGCAATTCGTGTAACTTCTCAACAACTCAGGGTAAGAGGTCTGGATTCCCGCCTTCGCGGGAATGACGTTTGGATGTAACTGCCCGTCATTCCTGCGAAAGCAGGAATCCAGTGAATAGTCGCAAAATGTAATCTACCCCAACTTATTGAGAAAATACATCGTATCTCCCTCGCAAAGACAGGAAATACGATACACGCTGGCCCATTCGCCAAAGTCCAACACCCAACAGTCATCCTCTGGTTCTTCACCACTAACATACGTAGCATAGAAGAATTCTGAACGGATTCCATACTTTCGTTCAAAGGCCGGCAGGTCTTCTTCAAGCGCGTGAATGTCAGCCACGATTTCATGCAGAGTCATCGTTTACCTTTACTTCATTTTGACATGGTTCCTTCTACTTTATCTTTCTGATTCGGAACATCTCATTCTAAAACACACAGAAGCAGTTTCTTATCTGAGACCATAGTTTTCCATAATATATTTGAAAACTTGCAATTTTTTCGATCCGGTCGTATCTTCCAATCTCAGCAGCAGAACTTCTGTATGTTCCATTGAGCAATGATACACTAGCTCTCCGAAATCTTTGTCCATCGTGACAACTATGCGATTTTCCGAGACGGCGGTGAGGACAATCTCCTCATCTTCCATGCGGGGATCAATGTCTCTCACAGCTTTCGTATCATAACCTTCTTCCCGCAGGTAGCGCTCGATTCCTTTGCCCACGCCGACATCAACAAGGAATCTCGGTTCGGATGAGTTCATGCGGACACTCCGACAGGGAACACTTGTTCCTCTTCGACCAGCCCGGTCACATATGCGAACACCGCCTGAAAATCCTCTTTTTCAAGTTCGGGAAACTCCTCAAGCAGTTCCTGCTCCGACACCCCGCCCGAAAGTGCCCGGAGAATCTGCTCCACTGTGATTCTCATGCCTCGGATAGTCGGCTTACTGACCATTATTCGGGGATTTATCGTGATTCTTGAAAGCAAATCTTCTGTATTCAACATGACCTGTTTCTCCATATTTTGAATTTCGAATTAAAAAAGGAAATAACCTTAATATGTTAATTGTCCATGACCTAAGGAAGATCTTGAACGATAACCCTAATGAACCTTTTAGGAAGCGATTTTGTCAAGCCTTCCCTGGTTTTTTGCGGATTCCGGCTTACTTCGTTTGGAACTGTGGCAGGTTTACTTGACCGTTTCTGACACAAAAAAGTACTTGGCCTATGACACCCAAGGTTTATAATAGATCGGTGCCGTTATTCCAGTGCAAAACAAAAAAAGGAAGCTAAGGAACGTACAATAAATAACTTGAACAAATTAATGTCTTTTTTGCCGTCTTCTTCGTTGCTCGTCGATCACATAACCCGTTATGCTCGCTCCTCGCGCC
>JGI24025J20009_10003699_pt1 | contig 10317 bp, 7 predicted proteins | sample Cruoilmetagenom3_FD_20009 | JGI IMG/M metagenome (IMG submission 20009) | reverse complement strand
TGAAAGCGACCCGGTATTATTGAGTGCTATCGTCGATGAGCTCTATAAACTTTTACCAGTATCCTTCGATAAACTGGCGGGTTTAGAATTAGGTGGCATTCCCCTGGCTACAGCACTTTCTCTAAAGATAGGTAAACCTTGCCTATATGTCCGCAAAACTGCCAAGACTTATGGCACTTGTAATCTGATAGAGGGTAGATTCCAGGCTGGTGAAACAGTAGTAGTAATAGAGGATATAATCACTACCGCTGGACAGGTTTGTGTATCAATTGAGCAGATGCGAGAATCAGGGCTCATAGTCCAAAATGTCGTATGTGTCATCAATCGCCAACAAGGAGGTAGTGAGAATCTCCAGAATATAGGATGCTCACTTGCGTCGGTTTTTACTCTGGAGGAACTTAAATATTTAGCATAAGATTACAGCTGATAGTAGCCGCAACCTTTAGAAAACTGGTGATAAAGTAGTTTTTTGTAGAGGTTTCATTTATGAAACATCCTCTGTTAACAAGTCCGATAAATCGGACCGCAGGAATATTGGGATTTTTCACCAGTTTCTTAGGTTTCGTAAATAAAAAACAAAATGTAGGCTCTGAGCCTCACAGCTACCAATATATTGTACAGGAAGAAAAAAATGGAAGATAATAAATATATAGTAGGATTAGATTTAGGATCAATAAGCGTAAATGCTGTGGTTATAAATACAAAAGGAGATATTATTTATGAAGAAGACTACCTTCGACATAATGGAAGACCTTTAAGGAAGGCTAAAGAAGTCGTTGAGAAAATACTTAAAAAATATCCTTTCTCTTATCTTGCAATTACTGGTGCCAATGGAGAACAGCTTAGTCAAATATGGGATGTTAGTTATATAGAAGAAGTAATCTCTCAAGTTGAAGGAATCCACCATCTTCATCCAGAGATAAAATCAGTAATAGATATTGGGGGGAATGATGCTAAATTTATAGTCCTGGATGAAAAAGGAGGAGTAAGAGATTTTGGAATGAATAGTGGCTGTGCTTCAGGAACAGGGGCTTTTTTAGACCAACAGGCAAAAAGATTAGAGTTAAATATAGAGGAAGAATTTGCAAAAGTAGCTCTTGAATCAACTAATCCCGCCCGTCTTGCTGGTAGATGCGCTGTTTTTGCTAAAACGGATATGATTCACCTTCAACAAAAAGCTACTCCTCTTAAAGATATCACAATGGGATTGTGTGAATCTTTGGCAAGAAGTTTCAAAAGTGTCATTGCTCGGGGTAGAAATTTGCCTGGTTCCATATCTTTTCAAGGAGGAGTAGCCGCTAATAAAGCTATGCTCATAGCTTTTAAAAAAGTCTATAACCGGAAAGATATTATTGTTCCCGAGCATTATTATTCTCTCGGGGCTCTGGGAGCAGCTTTATTAATAAGAGAAAAAAGGGAAGTAAAAAAATTCAATATTAAAAATTTGGAAAAAGATTTTCTTATGAAGTTCAAAACAAAAAGTTTACCTCCCCTTTCTTCTAAAGAAAATTTGACTGTGGAGAATAAGCAAAAGACAGCTCCTCAAGTTATAAATAACTCTGATAATAATGTTCAAAAAGATTATAAATTCCCTGAAGATGGTAAACTTGTAGATGCTTATATAGGTATAGACATAGGCTCAGTAAGTACAAATGTAGTTATAGTAGATAGTCAAAAGCGTCTTATAGCCAAAAGTTATCTTCCTACAGCAGGAAAACCTATTAAAACTGTTCAGGAAGGATTAAAAGAAGTTAGAAAAAAAGTAGAAGGAAAAGTTAGAATTAAAGGAGCAGGAACTACAGGCTCAGGAAGATATATGGTCGGGGCTTTTGTAGGAGCAGATGTAATTAAAAATGAAATTACTGCTCAAGCAACAGGAGCTCTTGATGTAGATACTGATGTAGATACTATCTTTGAAATTGGAGGTCAGGATTCTAAATTTATTAGCCTTGATAGGGGATTAATTACCGATTTTACTATGAATAAAGTATGTGCTGCTGGTACAGGTTCTTTCCTGGAAGAACAAGCAGAGCAATTGAAAATAAATATTAAAAAAGAATTCGAACAAATAGCTTTTTCAAGCTCACATCCTGCAAATCTTGGCGATAGATGCACTGTCTTTATGGAATCATCTCTATTTGAACATCTTCAAAGAGGAGTTCCTGTTCCGGACTTAGTAGCAGGATTAGCCTATTCCATAGCCTATAATTATCTAAACAAGGTTGTAGAAAACAGAAAAATAGGAAATCACATATTTTTCCAGGGAGGAACTGCTTGCAACAAATCAGTAGTAGTTGCTTTTGAAAAAATTTTAGAGAGAAAGATAACCGTTCCTCCAGATAATGAGGTACTGGGAGCTATTGGTGCCGCTATCCTTGCTATGGAAGAAAAAATAGAAAAGAGTGAATTTAAGGGATTTGGGTTAAGTGAAATGAAATACAAGATGACCTCCTTTGAATGTCAGGATTGTCCAAATCATTGCCAGGTTAATCAAGTATGGATTGAGGGAGAAGAGAAACCTTTAACTTATGGAGATAGATGTGAAAAATATAGCGGCAAGGAGAGAAAAAGAAAAATTCGTAAAGTTCCTGATTTCTTTAGAGAAAGAGAAATAATTTTATTCTCTGATTTTAGAAAAAGGAAAACAGAGAAAAAGGGAGAAAAAAATAGAGAAGAAATGGGAATTCCTCGTGCTCTTTATAACTTTGAACTTTTCCCTTTGTGGGAAAGCTTCTTTGCTGAACTTGGTTATAAAGTTGTTATTTCAGATAAAACCAATGATAAAATTACCCATCAGGGAGTAGAATCTGTAAGTACAGATTTGTGTTTTCCCATGAAGATAGCTCATGGACATATAATAAACCTCTTAGAGAAAAAAGTAGATTATCTGTTTTTGCCCAGTTTGATTGATTTTGAGGAAAAACAAGGGGAATTTAAAAGAAGTTATAATTGTCCCTGGTCTCAAGCTTTACCGTATTTTGCTAATTCAAGTATAGACTTTAGAAAATATCCAGATACAAAAGTGATTGAACCAATATTATCCTTAAGAGAAGATGTGGAAAAAGCACTTATGAAAATTGGAAAAGAGTTAAATAAAAATCCCTTTAAGGTTAAAGAAGCTATTAAATTAGCTAAAAAAACTCAATCTGATTTTTATGATAATTTAAGGAAGAAAGGTAATGAAATCTTAGAAAAATTAAAAGGGGAAACAGCTCTCGTTATAGTATCCCGTCCTTATAACGGTAACGATCCCGGGCTTAACTTAGATTTAACTAAAAAAATAAGAGATTTAGGAATAACACCTATCCCTATGGATTTTTTAGACTTAGATGTTTCTTTAACTTCTAATGATTATCCTAATATATACTGGTATCACGGGCAAAAAATTTTGTCCAGCGCCCGAAAAATAGAACAAACAGATAATCTTTACCCCATTTATCTTACTAATTTTGCCTGTGGTCCTGATTCATTTATTACTAAATATTTTGATGAGGAGATGGAAAGACCTTACCTGGAACTACAAATAGATGAACATAGTGCTGAGGCAGGGATTATTACTCGTTTAGAGGCCTTTTTAGATAGTATCAAAAATAGAAAAATTTTAGGGGGTAAAACTTTAAAGAAAAAAGTTCCAGAAGTATTGATAGGGAAAATCCCCCCTCAGGATGATAGAAAAATTTATATTCCTTATATGGATGACCATTCTTATGCTCTTGAATCTGCTCTTCAATCTCTGGGAAGAAAAGCGGAGGTTATGGAAATAAGTGATTCTGAGAGTTTACAGGAAGGCCAAAAGTTTACTACTGGTAGAGAATGCTACCCTTGTATTTTAACTACGGGAGATATAATTAAAACAATAAAGAATAGTAATTTCCGTCCTGAGAAAAGTGCATTTTTTATGGCCGCAGCTCAAGGACCTTGTAGATTTGGTCAATACTGTGATTTTCAGAAACAAATCTTAAAAAGAATTGGACATAATGAGATCCCTGTTGTTTCCTTGGATTCAGAAGATAGTTATGGAGGCTATGGTGTAAAATTTACTAAATTAGCATGGGAGGGGATCGTAGCTATAGATATCCTGCGTAAAGTTCAAAGATTAATAAGAACAGAGGAAATTGAAAAAGGGGAAACCAACCGGCTATATCTTAAATATCGCGATAAAGTTCGTGAAACAATTAAAAAAGGAAAAGGCGTAGCTAAAGTAATGGAAGAAGCGGCTGTTGCCTTTAGAAAAATAAAAAGAAAAAATAAAAATTTACCTACGGTAACCATAGTAGGAGAAATATACATAAGACATAATCCTTTTGGTAATGAATTTGTCATTGATGAATTGGAAAAATTAGGAACAAAGGTAGAATTAGCCTCAATGAGAGAATGGTTTATGTATACAAATGAAACATCTAAGGAAGTTAGTTTAGAAGAAAATAAGTGGTGGGAATTTATTAAAAATAGAACAAGAAACTTATTTCAGGAATACTTAGAAAAAAGGCTTGCTTCTCCTTTTAAAAATTTAGTAAAAGGATTTGAAGAACCAGACCCTGAGGAAATTCTTAATTTAGGAGATAAATATTTTGATCGCTCAATAAGAGGAGAAGCAATTTTAACTATAGGAAAAACTCTCCATTCTATAAAAAGAGGAAGGGATGGTGTGGTAAATGTAATGCCTTTTACCTGTATGCCCGGAAATATAACTATGGGAATAGTAGAACAAATAAAAAAAGATTATCCTGATTTCCCTATATTAAATCTTTCTTTTGATGGTTCTCGTCAGGCTAATTATTTAAATAAATTAAGGACCTTTATTTTTCAAGTAGAAAATTATCATAGAAATAAGAAAAATGGTTAATAAAAAGAAAACTCTTGGCGATTTAGATAAAATGATTGATAATTATCGGGATTATCTTGTAGAAAAGGACCTTTTCCCACGGACAGGAAAGGATGCTTTCAGGATGATTACCTTAAGAGAAGAAATGGAGAAACTTTGCGATGATCTGGAAAAAAGGGACACAGATCTTGCTATGGAGAAAGTAAGGATTGAGAAATATGACCAGAGAATGGTTAAAAATGCAGATTTTTTCTTAAGAAACTTGACGACTTTTATAAATCTTAAATCCTATAGAGAGGGAAGAGCTATCCCTTCTTCTCATTGGTGGTGGTACTTGGATAAGGTAATTGAAAGAAGAAGAAAAGAGGCTTTTAAAAAATTAACCCGGACACTGGGAATAGCCATAACTGTTATTGTCTTTGGTTATGTTATAGTTACTAAAATTATTCCTGAACCTGAACCTTATGTCCAACACCAACTAAATGGAGACAGATTTTATGAACAAGGAAAATTAAACGAAGCTATAGAAGAATATAAAAAATCTTTAGAACTAAATCCGAAGAACGCTACTTCTTATATTATGCTGGGAATGATCTATGAAGATAAAAAAGAGAATAACAAAGCTCAAGATTATTTTTCCCAGGGTAAAAAATTATTCATCAAAGAAACAGACTTTTATAACCAAAGAGGGATGACTTATTACCAAAAAGAAAAATTGGTTAAAGCATTATCTGATGCTAATAAGGCCATGGAAATAGATAAGGATAATGCTGCTGCTCATTTCTTATTAGGAAATATTTACGAAAGGGAAGGAAAAACAAGGGAAGCTATCGCTGAATATCAAATAGTCTCTGATTTAGATGCTGATCCTCAACTTACTGTTCTTGCCCGTTACAAAATGGCTATGCTTATGAGGATGGCGCCTTTAAGAGAGATTCCTGAAAAAATCCTTCCGGAAAAAAAGTAACTTTAGCCACATATACTCGAAAACTAATTGGGGAGTAACATTACTTTTAAGACAAAATTTTACTTTCTCTATTAATTCAATAATTTCCTTTATTTTTTTAAAAGAATATTTCTCCCTCTCCTTTTTAAGCTCTTCTATTTTGTCTAAATTAATAAAAGAATTATTTTTTTTACATTTAAGCATTAAAAAGTCTCGGAACCAGAAAAGGATAGTATTTAGCATTCTCTCCCATTCCCCTGATGAATAACTTACCCATTCCTTACCCGTTTTCATAATTTCTTCTATAGTAAGATCTCTCGTAAGATTATTTAAAATAACCTCTCTTTTTTTTAAAACCCCTTCTCCCTTTGCTAAAAGGAGTGCCTCTTCCATACTTCCCCGAGATAATTTTCCTATAAGAGAAATATTTTGCGGATTAAAAGAAAACTTTTCCCTTAAAATTTTTTCTATCTCCCTTACAGGAAGAGGAGAGAAACGAATAATTTGACAGCGTGAGCGAATAGTAGGAAGGACATCTTTTAGAGTTTGAACAATTAATATAAATAAGGTATCAGGAGGGGGTTCCTCTAATATTTTGAGAAGAGAATTAGATGCTTCTAAGCTTAATCTACCAGCTTCCTCTATAATCCAAACTCTTTTTCTTCCTTCGTAAATCCTGTAGCCTGTTTCTCTCTTTAAACTGCGGATTTGATCAATCTTAATAGACTCTTCCTCGCCATTTATTATGCGGACATTAGGATGATTTAAATGATTAATTTTTTGACAGGATGAACATTCCTCACAACTATCCACGCCTTTTCTCTTACAATTAAGAACCTTAGCAAAAGTCAAAGCAGTAAGCTTTCTTCCTACCCCTCCTGGACCAACAAATAAATAAGCTCCATGAAGAGAAGAAGTCGCTACTTCCCTTTGTAATATTCTTATAACCTTTTCCTGACCCCTTATCTCTTTAAAAGCCATAATTTGATAAAACTTTTATTATCTTGTTATGAATTTCTTCAGGAGGAACATCTCCTTGAACCACTTTTATTCTTCCTGGAGAAGATTCAGCTATCTCAAGATACCCTTCTCTTACCCTCTGGTGAAATTTTATTTCTTCTTTTTCTATCCGATCTCTCTTAATTGCTCGTTTTCGGGATAAAAGAGGGTCTATATCTAAAAGAAAAGTTATATCCGGAAAAATATCCCCGGTGACAATTTTATTTAATTCTTTTATCCAGCTTATACTTAAGCCTCTTCCATAACCTTGATAAGCAATAGTGGCATCACCAAAACGCTCTGAAATTACAATTTCTTTCTTCTCTAAGACAGGTTTAATTATTTTTTTTACATGATAAGCTCTATCTGCAAGAAAGAGAAAGAGTTCGCTTACCCCATCTATCTCTTTTTCGGAAAAAAGAAGAATTTTTTCAATTTCTTTGCCTATTTGAGTTCCGCCAGGCTCACGGGTTTTAATTACTGAATGCCCTTTCTTTTTAAGATAATTAAAAAGTAAAGAAGCCTGGGTACTTTTCCCACTCTTATCAATTCCTTCAAAACTAATAAACATTGTAGAAATATTATATCTTATTTTTTAGAAAACTGCAAGTTTTCTGACTCTATAATAAATATATGCGTGAAATTTGACTTTTTGAAAAGAACAATTATTATAATCCAGGTAACAAGCCCACTGAAACTACTATATCTAAAAATTTTGGTAAATGATCAGTGAACACCGTGTTATTGCGCGGAGCGGAAGCAACGAAACAATCTCGTTAGAGTTAAATTTAAGAGGTGAAAAAAAAATGAGCAAGATAAAAAAAGAAGCTAAACAGCTTATAGACAATCTAACTACTGATAAAGCTAAACTTATTCTCAACTTGATTGAGTATCTTAATGAAAAGGAAGAGTGGGAAGCCACTAAAGAAATTCTCTCTAACAGGGGAATGATGGAGGATATAAGAAAAAGCGAGGAGGATCTTAAAGCGGGAAAAATGGAAAACTTTATAACATGGGATAAAGTGAAAAGAAAAAAATGTATCAGGTAATCCTACATCGGAGGGCAGTAAATTTCTACGATAGATTAAATGAAAAACAGAAAAATAGGTTAGACAAGGCAATTGATAGATTGGAAGACAATCCCTTATATGGCAAAGATATAAAAAAGCTAAGAGGTAAATTAAAGGGGAAACACAGACTAAAGGTAGGTTCTTTTAGAGTTGTTTATCGGGTGAATAAGGAAAGAAACCTTGTTGCTGTAGAGTCTATTGGTCCAAGGGAAGGCATCTATTAAATGCTACGGGAAAGAAAGAGACATAATGCACTAATTATAAAGACTTTAAAAAGGAGGAGGAATACTTCAAGGAGTTTGATATGTTGAATAAGAAATTAATAAGATTGTTATCGGGCCTGGGCGTTTTACTAATTCAAATTATATTTACAGGTGCTCTTTGGGCTGGAAATATAGTAATAAACGAGTTTGATCTTGATCCTGCAGGAAAAGATAGTGGTAACGAGTGGATTGTGCTTTATAACCCATCCGAAGTTGACATAGATATAAGCAACTGGACATTAGAAACTACACATGGAGAAACAGTAACTGTGGGGATATCCCAGGACACTATAATACCACCAAAAGGTTATTGCACTTATATTTACAAAAAGCAATGGTTAGATAACAATGATGAGTTGATTATATTAAAGGATGCAAATGGCGTAGAAATAGATAAGACACTCCTGGCAAGTGATACAGACAACGATAATCGCTACTGGGCAAGGTATCCCGAGGGATTAGATACAAATTCAGATTCAGATTGGCAGTTCAGGGAACGTGTCACTCTACCTTCAGAGTTTGTGCCATATAGCTCATTTACATATTCACCACCAGAACCAGCTACTAATCAGATGATAACATTTGATGCCTCTTCCTCGGACAGCCTTGACCCTGACGCTGTTATAGTATCTTATAAATGGAATTTTGGTGACGGGACAGTAAAAATGGGAAAAATAGTGGACCACTCATATTCTTCGGCTGGTAATTATACAGTGACCTTAACAGTGATAGATAATGACGGTAAGATAACGCGAGAAAATATACGAACTGCAAAAATAACGGTAAAGAAAACGAGGTAGGCGCAACCTTTCATATCTGTTGCTACGGCAGCAAATTGTTTAACAGGCAAAGTATTCATTCCATCTCCTGTACCCTTTTATTCTCAAAACTGTTGGCATTAATCACTTCTTTCTGGTAAGCGTACTTCACAACGAGTATCTTTTTTATTTTATAGTATAATATATTTATTCAGTGTCAACTTAACACCAATTTGATAGATAAAATAATTACTCTATAATGTAATTAAAATCTAAAAATAATTACATCATAGAGTAATTGAAAGGCGATTTTGGATCTACTAAAATTTAATCATTGGTGACAGGAGGGTAAAGTAAATCTGTTCTAAACTTCCTAATTATTTACAATCCTTGCCTCCCACCCCGGCATATTAAGGGAGAAATATCCATCCTCCCTGCCTGGAAATTTTTGCTTCTTTACAATATTTAATTAATAATTCAAGCAAAGTTTGACAAAGTTTTCCTAAACCATTATCTTAAAGAAAAAACTATGGAAAAAGTAATTTTATTTGGAGCAGGGAATATAGGAAGAGGTTTTTTAGGTCAGTTATTCAATCAATCTGGTTATGAGATAAATTTTGTAGAAGCAAGAGAAGATATTATTAATGCCTTAAATCGTTATCATTCTTATAAACTGAAAATTGTAGGTCCCCACTCTTATAACGAATTTATTATTGATAAAGTAAAAGCCTTGAATAGTAATGAACCTACAAAGATAGAGGAAGAAATTGAGAAAGCTAATATAATGGCTACAGCTGTAGGAGCTAAAAATCTTCCTTTTATAGCTCCCCTAATAGCTAAGGGAATGGCTTTAAGGGCAAAAAAAGAAGTTAAAGAGCTAATTAATCTTATTATCTGTGAAAATTTACCAGAGCCAGCTAAAACTTTTAAAAAATACCTAAAAAAAGAGATAGAAGAAGATTATAAAAATTACTTAGACTCTCACCTGGGACTGGTAGAAGCAGTGGTAAGTAGAATGGTTCCTATTATTCCTCCTGATGTCCAAAAAAAAGACCCTACCTTTATAATGGCTGAAGAGTTCAGCGAACTTCCTGTAGATAAAAAAGGTTTCAAAGGTGTAATTCCCAAAATTAAAGGGATAATTCCCTATGAGAATCTTTTTGCTTATGAAGAGAGAAAATTATTTACTCATAATGCCGGTCATGCCATTTGTGCTTATCTTGGCTATTTAAAAAATTATAAATATATCTGGGAAGCTATTGAAGATGAGAAAATTTATAAAATCGTAAGGGGTGCTTTAAAAGAGACAGGAGAAGCTCTTATAAAAAAACATAAATTCAAAAAAGAAAAACAAGAAGCTCATATTGATGACCTTATTCAAAGATTTGCTAACCAATCTTTAAAAGATACTATAAAACGAGTAGCCAGAGACCCCATTCGTAAATTAGGTCCTCGT
>JGI24025J20009_10003696_pt1 | contig 10320 bp, 10 predicted proteins | sample Cruoilmetagenom3_FD_20009 | JGI IMG/M metagenome (IMG submission 20009) | reverse complement strand
GTTCCTAATATGTAAACTGGCTCATCAGTATATTTCCTTGCATCCTCCGCGGCGCAGAGCACAAGGGCTGATGCACCATCTGAAAACGGACAGCAGTCCAGAAGCGTTAATGGATCGGCCACCATTTTTGAATTTACTACATCTTCGACCTTCAAATCGCCCAACTTATTATAGAATTGCGCTAAGGGATTTAAAGCACCATGCTGGTGGTTCTTTACAGATACAGAAGCCATCTTTTCTCTCAGTGCATCAAGTGGCAGGTTATAATTTCTTGCATAGCGTCTCGCAGCCATTGCAAATACTCCCGGAAATGTGAGTCCTGCAGGTCCCTCTGTTGGCGCATGACATGCCATCGCAAAAGTTCGTGTGGCAAAGGGAACACCCATTATCACCGCTTTTTCCGTGCCTCCGGCAAGCACCATATCGTATTCTCCCGCACCGACCCACAGCGCAGCATCTCGTATCGCAACTGATGCGGATGCACATGCACCTTCATATCTCGTTGCAGGTATAGCCCCCAGGTTGAGATCAGCGGCTGAGAACCCCGCGGGCATTACTTGACCCTCTTCAAAACCGGGAAGAGCAGCACCTTGAAACAACGCTTCTATATCCTTCAATTCCACACCTGCATCGTCAATTGCTTGAAGTGCCGCTTCTGAAAATAACTCAATTGAGGTCTTCGCAGCTCGCCCAAATTTCGTGTGCCCAATTCCTATTATCGCTACATCCCTCATTTGCATCTCCCCCCTATGTCCCAGCTTCTTTTTTATATAATAAATAACTTCCGGAATGAAGCAGGTGCGTTTGGAACTACTACTGAAAGAAAATCAGGTATATCTACACAAAAAGTTGTTCATCTCAGTTATTATAAACGCTTCACCACTTATTTTAACTTCTTCGGCCATTAACACATAGCCCTTTTCCGCATGCACCACATTACCTCTTGCCTTAACAGGCATTCCGAAATAAATACGCCCTTCCTTTTCTTTGTCTATTAACTCTATGAATACTGCACCAGTACCATCGTCTAATACCTGTGTCCTTTTAGTTGCTCCCGCTGAGATTGATATCATATTTCCTTCCACGATTACATCAAATGCACCCTCGCAGCCAACTATTTCTCCTATACTTCTCTTTTTAGGCTTTATCAACTCAGCATAACCAGGGAAACCAATAACCTCTTCGATTACACCTACATCCGTGTTTTTCCCTATATACAACGTAGCCAGACCTTTCCACCTCTTCACAGACGCGTTCTCTATCTGCACTACCGTGTCCTTTACAAGCTCTTCTCGCTCTGCCCACGAAACGAAGGGTAATTTTGCGGTGTCGTCCGCGATGATCCCACGGAAAATGATTTTTTTATCCCCCTCTTTTGTACGTATCTCCTTTCTTGATACGTTCAATACTCTACATACCGTGTTTATTTCAGATTCCCCGTGCTTCACGCAACACAGTTCTCGGTTTCTACTGCGCGAAAAACTGAAAAATCCGTGTTTTTCATATTCTCGTTGCATGGCACCGGTTTAATAAAAGGATGTATACGAAGAAAACACTTTTTAATACAGAAGCAAAATAATGATTCCTCTTTAAAAAAACGTGCGTAAAATGAGTGAAAAAGACGTAGTTGGCTTAGGCGCCTTGAATTACGACGTTTTGTATGCTGTGGAGCGAATAGCACGAGGAGGGGAAGAGGTAGGAATATTAGATGTGAAGAAAGCGCCTGGCGGATCCGCAGCAAATACCATCGTTGCGTTATCACGATTGGGCGTTGAGGTCGACTTCGTGGGAATGGTGGGTACCGACGAAGAAGGAGAACTGATTCTGGAAGATTTCAGGAAAGAAGGAGTGGAGACGCAGATAAGAATAGAAGAAGGTTACACGGGCGCTGCGATAGGATTCGTGGACGCACAAGGAGAACGGGCACTGTACATCTATCCCGGCGTGAATGATCAGCTCTGTATGGAGGATATAGATAAGGATTTTGTAAACAATGCGAGATTTTTGCATACAAGCTCGTTTGTAAACAAGGAGCAGTTGGAGATGCAACGTGAATTGGTGATGCACTTAAAGTCAAAGCTCAGTTTTAGCCCGGGCATGCTCTGCTTCCAATACGAGCTTGAGGATTTGATTGAGGTGATAGAGCAAAGTGCCGTGGTTTTTCTCAGCCACGATGAGTTAAAATCTCTGGTAAACGGAGAAAGCTATGAAAAAGGCGCTGAAACCCTCTTAAACGGAGGTGCACAGATTGTCTGTGTGACGCTGGGCGAGCGCGGCTGTTATGTTACCAACGCCGCAGGGGAATCGCATGTAATCGCTGCATATCCGACGGATGTCGTGGATACAACAGGAGCGGGGGATGCGTTCGCTGCAGGGTTCCTGTACGGGTTGCTTCGCGCTAGGAGCATAGAGGAAAGTGGTAAAATCGGCAACATGGTCGCTTCGTCCTGCATACGTGAATATGGTGCTCGGAAAGGGCTGCCTTACAACCTTTCTTTGGATAAGAAAGCTTGACCAAAGAAGCAACAAAAGAGCAGACTCACCTTATCTCCACCCAACCCAAATTATATTACGTTAACGGCAAAAGAGTAGAACAAATAAAGAAATCCATGATAGCAGAGACAGAGCGTTTACCGTGTGTAAAAGCAGAGAAGCGAAGAGGTGAAGAAATCCGTCAAGCATTGAAGGATCGTAAACTGCTGAAAACTGACGCAAGGATAACCTCGAACGATACCTTCATTTATCTCCCGCTTATACGCGCGTTAACCGATGCAGAAAAGAGAGAAATAGGTACTGCGGAATTAACCACATGCGAATTTGCGATTTTAGAACGGAGAAGGAGCATAGAGGATATTGCTGGATTCAAGCCATCTTACGAAGTAATAGGTGACATTGCAGTGCTCACTGAGGCGGTAAACGGGACAAAAGAACAGATCGTAGCACAGGCACTCATGAACAAACATAAAAATATCGAAGTCGTAGCAAAACGGATTTCTGCCGTAGAAGGCGTATTCAGAACACGACAGTTGCAGATAATAGGAGGCGAGAACAGGACAGAGACGATGCACAAAGAGAACGGGTGTAGATACAAGCTCGATCTGGAAAAGGTTTATTTCAATCCGCGATTGGCCGGAGAACGAAATAGAGTAGCATCTCAGGTTGCACGGAGCAGCGTAAAAGAGGAGGATGTATTAGACATGTTCGCAGGCGTCGGCCCGTTCTCCATACAAGTTGCGAAACGGGCACCGCAAAGCCACGTTACTGCAATTGACATCAATCCCGATGCGATACTGTATCTCCGGGAAAATATGAAACTGAATGGTGTAAGAAACATCGAAGCGATAGAAGGAGACATACGAGATATGTATGGGAATTTCAGAGATAAGGCAGACAGAATAATCATGAACCTTCCGAAAAGCGCGTATTTATTCCTCCACGAAGCCTTGGGCATGCTCAAACCCCACGGCGGGATACTTCATTTCTATGCTCTGGAATTCGCTTACCCTGAAGAAGGAGAAGAGAAACATGATGCGCTTGAACGTGCAATAACTCAAGCGAAAGAGAAATTCATGGCACGTGTACAAGAATTGGGCGAAGAGTCGCGATCAGTAGAGATACTGGAGGCACGGAAAGTGAAAGCTTATGCGCCCTATGCATATATAATCGGGATTGATGCGCGGGTAAATCAATGAGATTTTCAAATATGTGCTATCAAAAAATTAAGCGCTCCTTCTTTTTGCTTTCCGCAAGTACAAACTCTTTTTGAAGCTAAACTATTTAAACGTTACTAATCCTCAGAATTATAGTATATTGGAATCGGAAAATCAGGGGGTTGAGATAGATGGGGCATTGTAACAATACGTTCGGGATGCAGGAACATAACACATCGAAGCTCATTACCCAAGAGTTGATAAGGCATGCACCGTTCACAGCTTTCGGCGCCATTACCGGAATTGTTATCGTGCTTTTTGCGGTTCACCTCCCTCAAAATGCTGCTGAAGGGATTTTCTATACCCTTCATCCGATGCATGTCGTGTTGAGTGCGCTCGTTACTACGGGAATGTACAGGCTACATAAAGGCAAAGGCGTGTCGGTAATTTTAATCGGTTACATAGGCGCCGTCGGCATAGCTACGATAAGCGATTCCCTCGTGCCTTATGCCGGGGAAATCTTACTTCAGTTACCCAATCCCGGACTACATATAGGTTTTATCGAGAAGTGGTGGCTTGTAAACCCGCTTGCCTTTCTTGGTATTGCAATTGCTTACTGGAGACCTGCAACCAGGTTCCCACATGCTGGACACGTGTTGCTGAGCACCTGGGCATCGGCATTCCATATAATTATGGCATTGGGTACGACGGTAAATGGGATTATTCTCTTCTTTATAGGGGTGTTTTTATTCCTCGCAGTCTGGCTTCCGTGCTGTCTAAGCGATATAATTTTTCCGCTTTTATTTGTTAAAACGACCAATAGCGAGGCAAGCAATATCAAACTATAGTTAAATTCACGGTTGCCTCGGATTGCTTTTATTATAATAAAAAAGAATGAAAATACGAATGGGGGATGGCTTTGTTCTATTGTGTAAAAGAAGGAAAAGGAGGTGAAACAGAAAGGTGAAGATCGTAGCGATAATAGTACTGGTGGTGATTGCGCTGTTCTTCCTGCTACCCATTCTCAACGCTCCCGAAGACGAGCCCATTATTCCGGAAGACATGTCCGCAAGTCAGATCGGTAAGTTTATTGGTGGCTTGTTTTGGTACTGGATAGACGCACTAAAAGCGGCATTTTCAACTTCAATTGTAATGCCAACAACAATTCTGACCAGTATCACAGGATAGGCGCTATACGCCCTATGGCTACATTTGAGGAGCACTGGTGCACTTTGAGAGATCTGGGAAGACTTTTTATAGCTTTCCTGCCGCTTCAAACCGTTCCCTTAAAAATTCAGTGTCCAAAGAGGCGAGCAACCAGCCCGCACGTGGCCCTGACGGTTTCCCCAATAATGCAGTATAAATCGCCTTGAATACCTCCTTTGGTTCCCTGGTGGTAGCTTGGGCAACCAAGTAGATTTTATCATGCCACTCCTTAGCACTTATGGTCGGGAGGTATTGTAAATGATGCTCTGCCAAGAATTCCATTGCTTTTTTTTGCAACGCCGACAAATTTTTTAGCTCCTCTGTTGGTAACTCTGATTGCACTTCGAACTTTACGTGTTGAGGCGCATAGGTCCGCAGCCAATTCTCTGCGTACCGTGCTTTCTTCTCTATCGCCTTTAGTTCTTCTTCGTTCTCTTCATTAACGGCATATCCGCTTCTCTTAATAACCGCGAGAAGTTTCGAATAATCACCGCGTGCAACTTGCACAAGGGTGATAAGATGCCTAAATGGGATTTTCCCCGCAGTACCGATTCCTATACCGCCGATCTCACGCTCATACTCGTCTACCAGGTTGAGTAGCGGTAACGAGGGGTTAAATTCTATATGCTTTTCTGGCCGCACCCTCGATATGACATGCTTTAAAATTTCCGGCGGGACTGCCTCTAACATCTCATGTACCGGAATATTGGTCCCTCGGGATGATGACATAGCGGTAACTTTCGCCTTCGTTCCTTCTTTACTCAGCTTTAAGAGGATATGTTCAAAGGGTATAGGATACGGCGCTTGGTAATTGTATATCCCTTTGGATATTCGCGTGCCCGTGTCAAAGGAGCCCCCAGGTGAGGCGTGATCTTTGCCAAACGGCTCGATGGTGACGCCGAGGATCTTCCATCGCGCGGCCCAGTCCACTCGCCACGCTAATTTACCACCGCCTGTAAACGAAGCCACACCCTGGTTCCCACATTCACACTCGTAATACACTTCCTCCTTATCTCTATCGTAGCCCTTTACCATTGCGGCTGTGATTCTGCCACACGCGTCACAAAGAGGGTTGAACGACGTCCAGTCTTCTGGCAGCCTCCTACCAGAAACATCCTCTATTATCCTTGACAACTCTTCCTTTCTCGATAGCGCTTCCTTTATCACGTCCACGTACAGCCCGGACTTATACAGCTCATCAGCTCTGAAAACTTCGATTTGTATGCCTAAATCGTCCAGAGAATCGAGAAAAGGCTGTACAAAGTGGTCTGCATAAGATGATAGATGTCCTTCGGGGTCCGGTATCTCTGATAATGGTTTGCCTACGTGCGCTTCGTATTCCGGAGGCAGGAAAGGGTATCTTTTCCTGAGTGGGTCAAACGTGTCTGCAATATAAATGAGTCGCGCGTCCACGCCCATATCTCTGAGCGCATTGTACACGGCGTCCCCGGTTATTATCTCTCGCAGGTTACCCACGTGGATATCACCAGAAGGTGTAATGCCAGTAGCAACAACATGCTTTTTCTCTTTCCGTTTCTCTACGATGTCCTGTGCGATTGCTAAAGACCAGTGCATTGTATTTTTGAGTATTACTAAGGTAGTGCCGAGACGTTTTAAAGATAAGCGATTTGCTTTTTCTCGTACCTGAAATCGGAAAGAACACGTTTAACAGTGATTGCTCTATTTTCTCTTCCATCAACGCTTTTCTTCTTAAAGAAAAGGGTTGTGAGCATAGCAGCGATCCAGAGTTCCCAAGTGCTCTCGCAACTCAGTACAGTAAGGAACGCTGACGGACTTATCTGCCGGGTTCGGAATGGGACCGGGAGTTTCCCCGCCGCTATGGCCGCTATGCCCATTTACATAATGATTGCCTCTCCACTTATAAAGGTTTAATAATTGCGAACGCAGCAGGAAAAAACCGGAAAGCTTTTTATACCGAGTGGTGTAAGTATGCATATCGTGCACACCATTATTTCGCCTCTGTTTTTACTCCGAAACATAGAAGCATGCGCACGAATGACCCTGCGTGGAGCGTTGCACCGCTCCACGCGGGTTTTTAGCTGCCCCCTATAAACTAACTCCCGCCGCAAAACCGCGGAGCAACTGCATATTGGTAAGCAAAATGGACGAAATAACAAGACCGCTTTTTTAGTCCTTTGAGACCATTACTTCAGACGCTTTTATCACCGCTTCTACTTTATCCCCCTCATTTAGGTCAAGATCTTCCGCCGCCTCTTTTGTGATCATCGAGGTTATGATTGCGGGCTTGGTGATTTCGATTTTTACCGTAGAAGCAACCTCGCCTTTCTCTATCCCCTTCACAACACCTTTAATTCGATTTCGTGCGCTTAACGGCGTCTTTACCACTCCCAATTTATAATTCGTTTATCTCTTACAAGTGCTTTTCGATGAGAAAAAAACATACCCCTTTTTATAGCGAGTGGCACAAACTTGCATATCATAGATGGTAAAAATGGAAAGAAGAAAAATACTGGCTTTAATAGCTATAGTGACAATCGCAACGACAGTGATGCTCGCAGGGTGTATCAACGAAGAAACTCCTGTGTCTACTCCTACGCCAACAGCGCCTGTGTCCACACCTACGCCGACACCCACTGCACCGAAACAAACGTTGATGCTGGCAACGACGACGAGCCTCTACGATACCGGGCTGCTCGACGAGTTACAGCCCCTCTTTGAAGAGCAATACAATGCAGAGCTTCGTATGGTCTATGCGGGAACCGGAAAGGCACTGGAGTACGGAAAGCGTGGCGATGTGGACGTGCTGACGATACACGATCGGACGAGAGAAGATCAGTTCGTCGCAGATGGGTACGGGATAAACCGCAGATGCTTTGCCTACAACTACTTCCTCATCGTGGGCCCTGAAAGCGATCCCGCAGGAATCAAGGGAATGACACCTGAGGATGCGTTCAGCACGATAATGGAAAAGGGCAAGGAAAATGCCGAGGTCAAGTTCGTATCACGAGGTGACAACTCGGGCACGCACGCCAAGGAGAAGAAAGTATGGGCGAGCGCGGGTTTGGACTACGAAGAGGTCAGGAATTCAGGCGAATGGTATGTTGAGGCTGGAGCAGGCATGGGCCCCACCGTGGTGATGGCAAACGAAAAATCTGCGTACACACTGGCAGACGTGGGAACATTCCTCGCGTTTAAAGGTGATATCGAACTCGTTCCGCTCGTTGAAGAGGGGGATATCCTGCTCAATGTGTATGGCGCGATCGCGATAAATCCCGCAACACACCCGTACACCAACATTACCATGGCGGACAACTTCATCAACTTCCTGATGTCTGAAGAAGCCCAGCAGGTCATTGCGGAGTACGGTGTCGAAGAGCATGGACGGCCGCTGTTCTATCCGCTCGCCGGTGGGAAGTGCAAAGATTTCGGCTGCCCCACCTGGGAGGCATGTGCAACGCCAGCAACGTATGAAGAAGGATAGTTGCAGGAAGATTCATCCGTTTGTCCGGCGAGGATAGAAGACTCCGGCTATAGCAGAGAGGCAGTATTACAAAAAGTATGGTCCTGAAACAAGGCTTGATGGGAACTGTTGTCCGTACCACAGCGCAAACTTATGTGTACTGGGGATACCGTATGTCCAAGGAGGAGGCACGAGCGAAAGGTTAAAGAGAAGGGTGATCCGCAGTTTGCGGCGCCCCCATTTTTATTGTGGTTAATGATTGTTAGCAATTATGAACGAAATTATTGACGGCTTTGTAAAAGCAATCGAACTCATCGTCACACTCGATCCAGAAGTAATAGATATAACGCTGCGAACGTTACGGATTTCAGGAACATCCATGCTCATAACGTCTCTCATATTCATCCCGCTCGGGAGTTACATCCATTTTCATGAATTTCGCGGGAAACGGGGCTTGATAAACATTATCCAAACGCTTTTTGCACTTCCAACCGTTCTTGTGGGCCTTCTGGTCTTCTTACTCCTTTCGCGGTCCGGGCCGCTTGGATTCCTTGGTCTCTTCTTCACACCAGGAGGTATGGTGATCGGACAGGTTATTTTAATCTCCCCCATCATGATGGGATTAACCATCTCCGCTCTGAGTGGTGTGGATAAAACGATCAGAGACACCATCGTCTCACTTGGAGCAACGGAATTCCAGGCCATCCATGCCAACATAAAGGAGGCGCGTTATGCCATTTTAGCTGCTGTGGTCACCGGTTATGGCCGTGCAATATCAGAAGTCGGCGCTGCAATGATGATTGGTGGCAATATACGAGGGGTCACCCGGGTGCTGACGACCACGATCGCACTCGAGACCTCGATGGGGAATATCGAACTTTCCTTAGCCCTTGGCATTATTCTCCTCTCCTTAGCGCTCGTTATCAATATACTTTTGAACAGGATGCAACAACAGAGGTAGCTCATGATAGAAGTAAAGCTGTTACGGAAGAGACACGGAGAAAAGGAGGTATTAAAGGATATTAACCTGACGATTACAAGCGGCGAGATATTTACCATTATTGGCCCGACGGGTGCCGGTAAGACGACGCTGTTACGCCTAATAGACCTTCTTGACATGCCTACCTCAGGGGCGATATACTTTGATGGCGTGGATGCCAACGCCTCTCCGAAAAAGAGACTTGCGATACGGAGACGGATGGCAATGTTATTCCAGAAGCCCGCACTCTTCAACACAAGCGTGTATGATAACGTCACGTATGGGTTGAAGTTCCGGGGTTTTGAGCGACAAGACATTGAAGTAAAGGTCAATCACGCCTTGGAAATCGTTGGGCTCTTGGATTACGCACAGCGGAGTGCACCGACGCTCTCTGGGGGCGAGGCACAGCGAGTTGCACTGGCACGGGCAATCGTAACTGAGCCTGAGGTGTTGTTGCTGGATGAGCCCACTGCGAATCTCGATCCTATCGCCACGGAAAAGATAGAAGAATTGATCGCGCGTATCAACCGAGACTATAAGGCTACAATTATCATGGCTACGCACGACATGCTCCAGGGTCAACGCCTCGCGGATCGAATCGCGGTGATGATGAACGGATCGATTACGCAAATTGGACTGCCGCACGAGATATTCTATTCACCGAAAACTGAAGAGATTGCGCGATTCGTCGGCGTGGAGAATATTATATCGGGCGTTGTCGATTCAAATGAAGAGGGATTAACAGTGCTAGAGATTTTTGGAACTAAGATAACCGGGATATCTCCGTTACAAGAAGGCGAGAAGGCTCTGGTGTGCATACGACCAGAAGATATAATGGTGTCACGAGAGAAGAGCAAAAGCAGTGTGCGAAATGTGGTAAAAGTGAAGATCGCTAAGATCGTCCCTCTGGGTCCGCTGGTACGCGTAAAGATGGAGAATTCACTCGTAGCGCTTATAACAAAGCAAGCAGCAGAAGATCTCGACCTCCATGCTGGTGATGAAGTCTACGCGACCTTCAAAGCGACGTCGGTGCATGTGGTGCG
>JGI24025J20009_10003694_pt1 | contig 10321 bp, 6 predicted proteins | sample Cruoilmetagenom3_FD_20009 | JGI IMG/M metagenome (IMG submission 20009) | reverse complement strand
CGACCTACATCTGAAGTTGATAAAAGTGAACTTGCTAAGTGGATGGTTGGGCATGCCATCGATTTCATCACAACAACTGATCAAAATCAATGCGGCGAAGTTCGCTTAAAACTGGAAAATGTTTCTTGTGAAAGTGATCGGGGCGCAAAAGGACTGAAGGACATCAATCTTGAATTGTGCTCTGGCGAAATCCTCGGTCTGGCTGGCGTCTCTGGCAATGGACAGCGTGATTTAGCAGAAGTCATTGTTGGATTGAGAAAGCCATCATTGGGGAAAATCTATCTTGAAGGCGAAGATGTTACCTGTGCGGAAGTTGGTGATCTGATCAACAAAATGCTTTCTTATATCCCTGAAGAAAGAATGCGCGATGGAATGATTAAAGAATTTTCTGTTGCTGAAAATCTGATTTTACGTGAACATGACCAACCAAAATTTTCGGAAAATGGGTTCTTAAAGTTAAGAGCAATAGAAACACATTCCAAAGAACTAATTGACCGTTTTCAGATCAAGACTCCATCCCATAAAACCCTGGCAAAGAGCCTCTCAGGAGGGAATATCCAAAAAATTCTCTTGGCCCGTGAATTGTCGCGCAATCCTCGTACAATCATTGCAGCCCAACCTACTCGCGGCCTTGATATTGGTGCTGCAGAATACGTGCGTGAACAACTTATAATACAAAGAAATAACGGAACGGCTGTACTTTTGATTTCAGAAGACCTTGATGAAATATTTGCCCTTACCGATCGGATCGCAGTGATCTATGAGGGTCAAATCATGGGAATTCTGTCAAGAGACGACGCCACAACAGAAAAAATTGGATTATTAATGGCAGGAGTTCTGCCTGGTGAAAAGGTATAATTTTCTATATTATTTATTTAATTGATGGTAAGATTTAATCATTCCATTGGTCAGGTGGTCGCTGGCAAGTATCCCCAGCGGCGTTGGGTCAGCCCATCGAAAAGTACCGCCATATGAGTTAAAAAGGAAACCACCTATGCACCTTTGGCAAGAATATCGACAACCCGATTCCATTTCTGAAGCAATAGACGATCTATTAAATGCACCCGCCCCAGTTGTGCCAATTGCAGGCGGCACCGATTTGCTGTTAGATATGAGACAGGGTAGACATAAACCTGCAAATACACTTGTTGATCTCACTGGCGTACCTGAATTGAATGTGATTGAAGAACGTGGTAACTTCCTGTACATTGGTGCCTGCGTTCCGGTAAATCGAATAATTGCTGATCCCCATGTTAAAGACAATGCACAAGCACTTATCGAAGCTTGTGATTTAATCGCAGGTCCACAAGTGCGCAATACAGCCACATTGGGTGGAAACGTTGCACATGCGCTCCCAGCAGCAGATGGCACAATCGCACTGGTTGCTCTCGGGGCAACAGCTGAAATAGCGAATCCAAAAGGATTGCGCAAATTGCCATTTCGAGATCTCTTTCAAGGTCCAGGCAAATCGACTATTGACAAAACCTCGGAATTGATTGCTGGTTTTTATATTGCACTATCCAATCGAAACCAGGCTTCAGCTTTCAAAAGAATTATGCGGCCGCAAGGCGTTGCCCTTCCGATATTAAATTGTGCTGTTTGGCTTGAGCGAAAGGGCAATACAATAAAGGATATTCGAATAGCTGTTGGCCCTGGCGGACCAACTCCTTTCCGTGCTACAAGTGCTGAGGATTTAATGCGTGATCAAACTTGTGATGATGCATTAATAATTGAAGCTGTGAAGAAGTTGTTAAAACAAGGCAGTTTCCGAACCAGCCCACACAGGGCAACGTCTGAATATCGGAAACACATCTTAGCGGGACTTTTTAGAGATACATTTCACGAAGCCTTGCAGCGAGCAAAAGAATGATTGCTGGGATTTTTATCCGTATCCAAAGTAAAAACCAATAATATATCTTATGGTGAGTAATGAAAAAAACAAATATTACCCTTAATGTAAATAACAGAACCTATACGCTGCCCGTCAAACCAGGGGAAACACTTGCGAGTTTACTCAGGGAGCGACTGAATTTAACCGGCACAAAAATCGGGTGTGATGAGGCAGAATGTGGCACCTGTACTGTTTTAGTAAATCAACAACCCGTTTTATCATGTGTCTATCCTGCCGCCAGGGCTGATGGCAAGAACGTTGTCACGGTGGAAGGGCTTGCAAAGATGGTTCAAGATGAGATGAAATTGCATCCCATTCAAGAAGCATTTGTGGAACATGGTGCGGTTCAATGCGGTTTTTGTATCCCCGGTCAAATCATGACCGCTTATGCCTTACTTAAGCGCAATCCTAATCCTACCCAGGATGAAGTACGTTTTGCGCTGAAAGATACTTTGTGCCGTTGTGCAGGTTACCCCATGATTGAGAACGCCATTCTTGCCGCCGCACATACATTACGCACCGGCGATCCCCTGCCTTTACCTGAAATCTTTGAATCGATCCACAAACGAGTAGTTGTCGGTCGTAAACACTTAAGACCTGATGCTGTGGATAAAGTGACCGGAAAAGCAATTTTCACAGATGATCTTAAATTTGACGATATGTTACACGCCAAAGTTCGGCGCGCAATGGTGCCCCATGCCATTTTGAAAAAATTAGACATTACAAAGGCAAAAGAACTTGCTGGCGTAAAAGCTATTTTGACAGCTGAAGATATTCCAGGCGAACAAAATCATGGTCTGGTTACTTTTGATTGGCCTGCAATTGTTGGGGTTGGTCAGCGTGTGCGCTATGTTGGTGATGTTATCGCAATCGTTGCTGCTGAGACGCCAGAAATTGCAGCACAGGCTGTTCAATTAATTGAGGCAGAATTCGATCTTTTACCTGTGATCACCAATCCAGTACAAGCCCTAGAAGCGGGTCAACCGCAAATCCATGAGAATGGTAATTTGCTCAAACATATTAAGGTTCGTAAGGGCAATGTTGCGAAGGGCTTTGAAGATTCAGATGTGGTTCTTGAGCATACTTTCCATACACAGACAACAGACCACGCTTTTATGGAACCTGAATGCAGTATCGCTGTACCCTTGCTAGACGGACGTATGGAAGTTTATGTTGGCTCCCAGATTCCCTACCAGGACCGCAGTCAAATCACACGGGTGATGGGCTGGGATGAAAAGCGTGTCCGGATAATAGGGCAAAACATGGGTGGCGGTTTTGGTGGTAAAGAGGATATTGCCGGACAAATCCATGCGACCTTGCTGGCAGATGCCACCCAAAGACCGGTAAAATTACTCTACGATCGCCATGAGAGCTTGATCGCCCATCCTAAACGTCACGCAACCCAAATACGAGTGAAGATTGGGGCTAAGAATGACGGAAGGATTGTGGCAGTAGAAACCGAACTCTACGGCGATACGGGTGCTTATGCATCACTGGGAGAGAAGGTGATGACACGAGCTACTACCCACTCTGCTGGGCCTTATGATGTCCCTCATGTTCGCAATGATTGTTACGCTATGTATACGAACAATCCACCTTCTGGTGCCTTTCGTGGATTTGGGGTAACCCAATCGGCTTTTGCTGTTGAATCCATAATGGACATGCTTGCAGAGAAGCTTATTATGGATCCAATTGAACTGCGAAAACTTAACGCTCTGCATGTCAGCAGTGTGACAAACACTGGTCAGGTATTGGATGAATCGGTAGGACTGCTGGCGTGCATTGTGCGTTTAGAGGATGAAATCAGGAGAAATAATCCACAACCTTTCAAACCCATAGTTGATCCTGATAATTCAAATCTGGTGAAATCCTGGGGCATTGCAGCAGCTTATAAGAATACCGGTTTAGGAGGCGGTGCGCCTGACTTCTCAAACGCTGATATTGAGCTATACGAAGATGGGACTTTTGAAGTCCGTAGTTCAGCTGCAGAACTCGGTCAAGGGTTGGTTGCTGTTATGCAAATGATTGTTTCTGAAGAAATGTCTATTTCACCCGATAAAGTTCGTGTCCTGGTGATGGACACCGACCTGTCTCCGGACGGCGGCCCAACCACAGCCTCACGGCAAACATATATTACCGGAAATGCTTCAAAGTATGCTGCAAAGACTTTACGTACCGCCATTTCATCTTTCCTGGCTGAAAAGTATGATATATCACCCGATAAGATCAAATATTTAAACGGATTTGCACATATCCACGGTCATCGCTACTCTTATGCATCGATTGCCACCGAGATGAAAGCTTCAGGTCAGGAACCCCGTGTGCTATACAAATATGAAGCCCCAAAGACCCAACCACTTGGGACAGGTGGAGACATGCATTTTGCTTACTCCTATGCCGTCCAGGCTGCTGAAGTTGAGGTTAATACGTTCACAGGTGAGGTAAACGTTCTTCAGGTGATTTCTGCGAACGATGTTGGTATGGCAATTAATCCGCTTGGATTGCAGGGGCAGATTGAAGGAGGCGTCATGATGGGTTTGGGGCATTGNCTTACTGAGGAATTCATTGTCGAAGAAGGCCATGTTTTCACCGATCAACTTGCAAGGTATCGCATACCTGGCATTATGCTGACACCNAAAATCACATCAATCGTCATCGAACAACCCACAGCTGACGGCCCTTATGGTGCCAAGGGCGTGGGTGAAATCAGCAGCATCCCAACGACGCCAGCAATTACTAATGCAATATACAATGCTGTCGGTGTAAGAATAAAGAAAACACCCGTTGACCAGGAAATTATTTCAAAAGCTTTACAGGATAAAGGAATATAGATTTTTACTGTGTTAAACATACGCACTTACCCAACAAACCCAGAAAAGCGAGTAGGATTGTGAAAAATTTTCTATGCAATGAGGTAATTCTTGAGAAACAGAGATTTGATAGAGAAATTTCCTGAAGGTATTTCATTACAGGTTTTTGTTAGAGACAGGCTTTACTTTCAGAGTTCTGGTAAGTGGCTTTATCCCCTTTTCGATTTAGAAGAAGAAATAAAAGTACGTCCAATAGCGTTGTCAAAAGCAATTGTGAGGGATAAGGTGATCGGAAAAGCTGCTGCTCTATTTCTTATTCACCTTGGCGCATGGCACGTCCATGGCGAACTTATGAGTGAACTTGCTGTTAAAGTTTTCAAAAGCAATCATATCCACTACTCCTTTGGATCCTGTGTCCCCAGAATTAAATGTAAAACTGAAGAATTGCTTTTAGAGATTAATGATCCTGGCGTTGCATATAAAATTTTATCTGAAAGAGCAAACCGCTGTTAATTCACTATAGTTTTAAAGACATACGCTCGTTTCACCCAATGATTGGCGTGAGGTCTTCAAACCGAAATCATAAGAATGTGTAAAATCCAGCTCGCATTAATACTTTTTTTGAGTTTGTTTACCACCCTACCCCAAAAATTACTGAGTGTAACAAATATTTACTTCAAATATTTAGAATTAAATAAGCCCAAAGTCTTATAAAAAAGAATACTATACGAACTTAGACAGTATTTGCTTTCACAAGAAAACCTGTAGGTGTTTTTATTTTTAGCTGACCTGTCACATAAAATTTTATTACTGATCAATTCAAAAAAAAGCACATCCCACAATTAAATTAAAGAATGTGCTAACGGTCTTCTCTTTATTCAGAAGCTTTTTCTGGAGACTCAGTAATAGTTTCGCAGTTTTTGTCTGACATTTGGATGGCGCAATTTTCGCAGCGCTCCCTTTTGTATTTGCCGGATCCTTTCCCTTGTGATCCCAAAAATCTCACCTAGCTCTTTTAAAGTATGTTTTCGTGAACCATTCAATCCATAACGGAGAATGAGTATTTTCGCTTCTCGTTGAGTTAATCCGTTGAGCGCGTTGATGACATCTTCAGCAAGCAAATTTTGACGAACTTCAATAAAGGGATTGGGGGCATTCTTGTTTTCAATATAACTTTGCAAATCAGTATCACCATCCTCACCCATTGGCTGATCAAGCGAGATCGCTCGCTGTGCATATTCCAGCAATTTCCCAACTTCATCAGCAGACATATCTACTATTTTTCCAACTTCTTCATTTCTAGGCGTCCGTGAAAGTGCTGCTGTCAACTCCTTACGCACCCGATGAACCTTTCTTATTTTTATTGAAAGATAATTCGGGAGTCTGATCGTCCTTTCTTTTTGATTCAAATGTCGCAGAACGGATCTGCGTATCCACCATGTCGCATAAGTACTAAAACGGTTGCCCCGATTATAATCAAATTTATCTACTGCCCTGATCAAACCAACGTTTCCAGCTTGAATGAGATCAAGAAATGATGAGCTGTACCGTCGATATTTTTTAGCAATATTCACCACTAAACGGATATTTGCTTTGATCAAATGATCTCTTGCATCACGCCCCTTCTCTGCGACTTGTTTCACAGTCTCAAATTCAACGCTTTCGCTGTCGTAATCCAGCATTTTTTCTCTTGCAATCCGCCCAGCCTCCATTTTTTTTGCTAATGCTACTTCCTCTTCTTTCGTCAATAGCGGTACCCTGTCCATTTCGTTCAGGTACAGGCTTATGGTATCATCTGCGATGATACCGGTTTGGTCTGAAATTTTCTCATAAAATATCATGTCTTTAGTTTCAACTGTTTTAGTTCTGATCGCCATTTTTTGCTCCTTTATTATTCGTTCTTTTATTCAATTATTGCATAAATTAATTTAAAAACAATGGCTGCTGAGCTGTTATCTTTTCTTTCGAATCTGCATTTATTTAACCAATTGGATTTTATAACGAATTAACACTTAATATAAGTCCCTTTAATGTAAAAAAGGTGTAGAAAAATTTCATAATGCACCCTCCCTGTTAAACGATTATTATTTATTGAGCACACTCGTCTTTTTTTATTCTTTCTTAATTTTTTGATGCATGTTACCGATTTTTGGTTACATATCTGCACCCCTCCTGGTTGAGAAAAAAAGACGGATATTTCGTGACAGCGACAACCTGACAACCTCGTGATTCGTTTTGAACGAAGTCTCACGCAGCAAAATAACGGGTTTTACTTGCTTCTATTAGCTTTTCCAAAACGATTAAGATTTACACAACCTTAACGCATAATTCTTGGGGCTATCCACAAACCGCGACTATTTTCTGAGGCTCCATTATTCCCGACATAAAGAATAATGTTAACAGTATATCCGTCCAGGTCAGACAGGTCTATTACAACAGAATGGTACTGTCCATCATAAATCTCCCCCCAGGATTTAATGGTTCTCATTGCCTCACCTTTTATTAGATAACGCAATTCAAAAGTTAACTCACAACCCGGGCTGTCATATGTACAGCCAATAACACTTTTGAATAAATCTCCTTTGCGAATCGTGATGCTGGGGTAGATTCCGTAGATAAACCCGTAATTTGTGTCGTCCGGGTTTACGACCAATCCCGGTTCATTTTCAATTGATCCATCTTCGCGAATAGGATTTCCTTTATACACAACAAAACCTGTTTCTTTTGAAGTCGCATCCCCTGGACAGGGTAATGATCCTTCGACACTGCTTTTCCAATCTGCGCTGCAATAATTTTGTGTAAAATCGAAAACCTTTTCATCAGGTGTTCTCACAATGATGTCTACCCATAACCGATCATCAGCATCAGCGCCTGTACCAAAGCGCTCGCCTTGCCTGTCGGCAAGCATAAAATATCCCCTGTAATTTCCCGGATAGGTAGGCGCTTCAAAAAGAATGGTAATATCAACCATTTCTCCTGGCCCCACAAAGGTAGGCATCCCTATCCTATTTGGTGCGTTGAATGTTTCTCCGCCAACAAAGACAAAATCATAATCTCTTGTCCAGGGGCAGTCACCAATATTTCTTAATCGCCAGGTTTTCGAGAAGGTATCCCCACCTTTGATTTCGGTACCATCGGGAATAGTTACATCCCTGACAAATTCTGCCCAGTTGCAATTTCGCAACCTTGGTGTGATTGTGGGATTTGGGATATTTGTTGGTGGGATGGGCGTCACGGTTGATGTTGACGTTGCTGAAGGGATCGGGGTAAATTCTGAAGTTAAGGTAAGGCCTGCTATTTGCGTCTCATAAGCAGCAATTGTTAAGACGTGGTCTAGTGATGGGGAAGCTTCGATAGCCTGGGTTTGATTTATCGATGTTGGCGGCGAAGTCTGAGAATCGCAACCCTGGCACAAAAAAATAATAAAAATGGCTATTAGAAGGGTTGTAAGTACTTTTATAAGTCTAAAAACTCTAAAAGTGGATTTCATTAATTTTATCTGGTCTTAGATTCCAATAGGCTAAAAACCGCTATAACAAACAAAATCTCCGAATTAAGAAATTTGATAATCTTTTGCTCGTGTTTTGGTTTCTATGCGCATAAGATATATAATAATTATACAAGGTAATATCACATTCTGTGAATTGAAGTCAAAATAAAATAAGCCAATTATCTATTTATATGATAAAACACAAATCAAATCACCCATTGAGGAGCAAAGATTATGTTTGAGTATATTTTACTACCTCTTGATGGATCATCCCTGGCAGAACGGGTCCTTCCACATGCTGTTGCATTATCAAAAGCTTTTAATTCTAAATTGACATTGCTGAGTGTCATCAATAAAGGAGATGAGGAAGATCAGAATAATATTATCAATCCCATGACATGGCAAATGCGGAAATCAGAAGCTGAAGCCTATCTAAAATCTGTTCAAAATCACCTGGCAGAAATTGACATCGACAGCGAAATAAAAATTTTAGAGGGTAATCCAGCCCAACAAATAATTGATTTTGCCCGAAACGAGGATGTTGAATTAATCATTATGTCCAGCCATGGAAGCAGCGGGGTTTCTGCTTGGAATATTAACAGCACTGTACAAAAGGTTTTATTACGGTCTTTTATGCCAGTAATGATTATTCGAGCTTACCAGGAAGATTATGGGTCATTAACAGGATTGAAATATCATCGATTATTCCTTCCTTTAGATGGTTCCAAGCGTGCCGAATGTATACTGCCGTTAGCAAAGTCGATTTGCAGCGCACAGGATTCAAAAGTTTTTCTGACGCATATCATCGAGGAGCCCAGGTTACCACGCCAAACGCCAATTGGTGATGAAGTCAAAAAAATAATCACACAATTGAGAGAAATCAATCTAAAAGAAGCCAGCACTTATATGGCGCAGCTGAAAGAACAATTTGATCCTGAAAATGTCGAGATAATTATTGAAACCTCTGAAAAACCGTCGATTGCCATGCATAATATCATTGATCGAGAACAGATCGACCTCGTCATGCTGAGTGCACACGGATATTCAGGCGAAAGTCGATGGCCTTATGGCAAAATTGCGCTAAGTTTCATCGCCTATGGCACAACCCCTTTACTAATTGTGCAGGACCTTTCGATTGATGAAGTGGGGAAAACTTTGGCAGAAAAGTTTGCAGAACAATCAAAAGGACATTAGGACAAGCCGGCTTTTGCTAGCAAGGAGCAGACCTTCCATTATGACACTCGAAGATTTTATTCGCACTGTAATCGATGAAACAAAAATGTCTCAAGAAAAATCATTAAATTACGCGATTGTAGAAAACACGAAGGATCATCTTGAAAACTTAAGGAAAGCATTTCTTGCGCTAACAAGCTCAGCGGAGAAGAAAAAAATTGCGTCAAGCGGCGTGGAATGGTTCCTGGATAATTATCATGTCATCCAGGAAACAATCGAACTCGTTCAGGATGATTTACCAGAAAATTATTTCAACAAACTACCATCAATTGATGANAAAACAAATACACCTCGAATTTACACCATCGCAAGGCGCATCNTCGAATATTATGAAATAGAACTCGTCCAAAATGACNTCCATGNTTTNTNGGANGCATATCANGAAGAAGTCCCATTGAAGATGAGCGAGNTATGGGCACTCCCGCTGATGCTTCGATTATGCCTGATCGAAATCTTGTCAGGAACAATTTTTGAACTGGTTGACAATCAAAAAGCTGTCCACGCCACAGATAATTTAGAATTCCCACAAATTAATCCTGGCGAAATCGTAGCACGATCTTTGAGAACACTCATTCTCCTGGACCATATTGATTGGAAATCTTTTTTTGAAGCTCATTCACGGGTTGAAAAAATATTATGTGAAGACCCTGCCAGCGTCTATCCATCAATGGATTTTGAGTCACGTGACCAGTACCGAAAAAAGATCGAGGATTTTGCAGAACATTCGAATTTCGATGAAGAAGAAATCACACAAATTGCAGTAGAGTTCGCTAAAAATGCCCCCCATGACAATGAAAAAGCCAGGCACGTTGGAACCTACCTCATCGGTGATGATGAGGAGTTACTAAAAGAGGAAATAGGTTATCTATATACATTTGCTGGAAGAATTAGAGAATT
>JGI24025J20009_10003689_pt1 | contig 10328 bp, 2 predicted proteins | sample Cruoilmetagenom3_FD_20009 | JGI IMG/M metagenome (IMG submission 20009) | reverse complement strand
GCGCATCGCGCGCTGCGTCTGTGACCTTGCCCTGCAAGATGAAACCAGCAATCGCCATCAGCATCATCGCCACAATCGGAACCATCGCCAGCCAGCCTGCGATATAGGCGATCACGCCCACAAACAGCACCAAGAATACCAGATCGACCATCAAAACGATGGTGGTGGAGGCGAAGAAATCGCGCACCACAGCGTATTCGCTAACCCGCGAGGCCAGTGCCCCAGTGCTCCCTTGGCGAGCAGACAGGGGCAAGCCCAGCACGCGACCAAAAATCTTTTGAGACAGTTTAATGTCCAGCCGTCGGCCGATCTCGTCGATCACATTGGTCCGAGCAGCACGCAGCGCGAACTCCATCAAAAAGGCCAGCAAAACGCCAATGCCCAGCACCCAAAGCGTTGAAACGGCACGATTGGGGATCACCCGATCATACACATTCATCGAGAACAGCGGCAGCGACAGCGCCAGCATATTGATGATCAAGGAGGCAAACAGCACAGGGCGGAATGCTTTACGCTCTTTGCGCAATTCGCCCCAGAACCAGTGATGGCGCCCCTTTTGATGCCACGGTGCTTCTTGTTCGCGCAAACTGTCCGGGTCGCCAAAGACCGACAGGAATGTACCGGAATATTCTTCCTGCAGTTCATCGCGCGTGGTCCAAACCGCTTCGCCGCCGCCAGGCCTCCAGACGAGCAATTCGCCGTCCTTGGCCTCGTGAATGACAGCAGCGCTGTCCTCGCCCATAGAAATGAGCGCAGGATAGTCTGCCGTGCCCTTGGGAAGTTTGGTCCGCTTGTGCTCGTCAAAGTCCAGCCCGGCCATCTCAATCGCTGAACCAGCCTGATGAAACGGCAAACGACCCGCTGCATCACGTGCAAGCGAGTCGAATAAAGCCGGGGAATAGGCGAGGCCGTAACGCCTCGCCAGTTCACCAATTGATTGAATCAGTGGGTCATTCGCCTGCTGCGATTCTTGTGTTCGTTCTTGCAGCACGAAATCCTCACTTCATTAACGCTCCAACCAAAGAACAAGCCACCTTAGTTAGCGTAACGACGGTAATCCGTCTCGGCTTCTTTCGAAGGACCGAAGTTGAACCGTTCGCGCTCGTTCTTGCCAGCACCAGCCCCAGGAGCGACATTAAGTGCATCTAGGAATGTATTGGTGGCTGCCAAAATCTGGTATTGCGCAAAAATCTGAGAAAATCGTGAAGTTTCCAGACGTACCTGCGTATTATAGCGGGTATTTTGGGCATCCAGTACGTCGAGCAGCGAGCGCCGACCGACGTTGAATTGGCTCCGATAGGACAGCAGCAGATCATCATTTACCTGCGACTGGCGACCCAGAGCTTCGCCAATGCTGCGCGCTGTGCACGGAGAGCTGTCCATGCATTTTGCGCATCTTCTTCGGCCTGACGCACCATCTCATGGAGACGATAACGCGCTTGCGACGCACGGTGCACCATTTCTTGGTACTTCCCGCGGGTCTGGCCGCCGTTGAAAATATTCCAGCGCATGTAAACGCGCCCGATGACATCATTGGTTTCGTCATTGAAACCATCAATGTCTTCACCGATCCGACCGCGCAGATCCACACCAATGGTAGGATAGAAATCCCCCTTGGCTGACATTACTTCGCCGTGCCGTGCATCCACATCTGCCTGCGCCTCGCGAACCAACGGATTGGCTGTACGGGCAAGACCAACGGTTGCTTCTTCGCTGGCCGGAAGCGCGCTTGCCAGATCAGGCGGAAGCGACACTTGGGTAACGGTCAGGCCAGTCAAGCGGCGCAGCGCATTGCCAGCTGTTTCCATGGCTTCAACCGCTTCGGCTTCACGTACAACTGCAGCTTCCAAACGCTCTTGCGCCTGCTGCAGATCAGCTACCGAGATTGAGCGTTCCTCAACACCGCGGTTAAGGTCGCTTACCAATGCTTCATGGAANGCTTTGTTGTCTTGGCTGGCTGCGACAACACGCTGTTGCAGCAGAACATCCAGATATTGCCGCGCAACTTGCAGGGCAACAAATTCTGACCGTTCAACCACACGCAGCGACGCGCCGTCGACGCGCGATGCCTGACGCAGCAACTCACCACGACGACGACCGAAGTCGAAGATCGTCCAGTCCAGCGTGGCTTGCGCCTCTACCGGATACAGTTCGTCGTCAGAAATGCCGAGCGAACGGCGCGTGTTGTTTTCCAAACGGCGAATACCTGCCGATGCTTCCAAGTCGATTGTTGGCAGATACAGCGACTGCGCCTGCTCCCGTTCGAACTGAATAGCTTCAGTGTTGTATTGCGCCTGCAAAACTTCAGGATTGGCCATGACCGCGGTTTCAATCGCCTCGGTCATGGAAATCGTGCCATCGGCAGACTGTGCAACAGCCATCGGAGAGGTTGCTGCAAGCAGTGCTGCGGCAGCGATGCTTGTAATGCTCTTTTTCATGATCTCACCCTCCCCTTAGCGGACTTTGATTTCGACACGACGGTTTTGCGGCTCGCGCACACCATCTTCGGTCGGAACCCTGGGCTCAGTTTCGCCCTTGAAGTCGATTGAAACATTGGTTGCAGCCACACCGGATGCAATCAACAGCGACTGAACGTTTTCAGCACGCGCCTGTGACAAAGCGTCGTTGTAAGCGTTCGAACCTGAACGGTCAGCGTGACCAACCACAGTCAGACCTGACCAATTGCACTGTTCATAATTGCCAGTGACAAATTCGACCACTTGACCAGCTTCAGCAGGCGGTTCAGCCACGTCGAATTCGAAGAAGATCAGCTTTGGATCTTCGCACTCTGGAGCTGGTGGTGGCGGAGCAGGAGGTGGAGGCGGAACAGGCGGTACATAAGTCATCAGCTGGTGCGCACGCACACATTTGCCGATGGATACTGGATCCTTCGTCCGCGATTTCAGATAACCCAGCGCGATACCGCACTGTGCCTTCGCCTCGATCACCCAGAGATAGCGTGAATCATTCGCATTCACGATCGCTGAATTGTTCGAAGCTGCCAGCGCATCATCAAAGCGGGACTGAATTTCTCCGTTAAGAGAATCAAAGTCCATCGCCATCAGTGCGTCAGCATCACCGCTCTGCGCCATGGCCGCCTGGTGAGTGGCCAAAGCCATCACCATCGTTGCACATGTTGCACTTAGTTTTGAGAACCGCATATTCTTTCCCCTGCTCCAGGATCCTATAATCTTAAGCATGCATTGCCACCATCGCCGCTGCGTCTTCCGTCATGTCAGCCACGGTGCTTGCACCAAATGTGAATGCGCCCCCGTCAATGCTTTGTGCCAAAGCGTTATCGCTTAGATAGCCCGTTTCGCCAATAAAGCCAGTAACTTCGCCTGCAAAATGCTCGATCATGCTATCAACAACGCCCTCAGCCATAATATCATTGACGATTTCTTCGATGGCCACCGTGATGTCAGCAATGCCCTGATCACCACGAAGTCCGCTGACGTCCGCCAACTCTACCGGAACTTCGCTATCGTCGCTGAGAGCGAGCAAAGCTTCCATATCCGCGCCGACGTCCGTGCCGGTGACAAAGGCTGCATCAGCCACTTCGCCGATGCTGCCATCATCACGAGTGAAGCTGGCGTTACCAAACACTGTCACGTCACCTTCGCCAGCTTGATAGACAATCCCGTCAGAGATCAATTCGATCGAGCTGATCCCGGCATCTGTTAAGGTTACAAATTCACCATCATCTGAAACACCATCAAGGTCAGCATCGATCCACACTCCAAATTTACCATATGTGGAGTCACTTATGTCGAGCACGCCATCCTGATTTGTGTCGTAATTGGTAGCCAGCGCTTCAAGNTCTGTTTGACCATCGGTGCCGAATACAAATTCAGACGCATCAGTGACAATTCCATCGCCATTCAAGTCATAGGCGAGAATGGCGCTACCTGCTGCCACCCAAGCGGTTTGGGTCTTAACCCCATCTCCACTATAATCATACGCAATGCCGGCCGAGAGGCTGGAGAAAGCATTCCCCCCACCATCAAGGTCCAGAACAACTGGAGTGACCGCCGGATTCAAAGTGATGTCCAAATCATCCGACGCAACAATGTCCCCATCATTATCGATCACCGAAATCGGAACATTGAAAACTACTGGTTCATCTGATTGCTGGGTCGCACCAAAATCACCAACTTTGACAGTGTCGCCAGAAACGTAAGTGAATTCCAGCGTGGTGTATCCGACGATGGTTTCCCCACCATCCAAGCCTTGCTGATCAGTGAAGACAGCGATGCGTGTACCGGTTGCCTGAGCACCCGAAGAGCCGTTTACGCCAGTAACATTGACTGTACCGTCATTGTTGAATGTTACAGTGTATGAATCTCCACCAACGTTGACTGTGCCATCGCTGGTCAACAGGCCAGAATCCATACCATTATTGCTGATATCAATGCCGGTTATATCGTCATGATCACCGTCACCCACATCGTTGTTGCCACCCGTATCGTCAAAGGCCTCGATCTTGAGTTCGGTGCCAGATGACGATGTGAACAAGGCGCTTGCACCGTTGGTCGCAACGTTACTGTCGAAGGTGTGATCCTGATTTGCAGGGTCGCTGTATCCACCCGCACCACTAGGGTCGCCCGTTAGATTGTTTACGAAATCAACGCGCAGTGTTTCGTCCTCTCCCAAAGAGTTACCAGAACCCACACCGCCAGAGATATCAGAGCTGTTAATTGTACCATCATCGACACCGCCAATCGACGGGGTAAGGATCAGGTCCAAACTGTCTGGATTGGTCGGCTGGTTAAACCCTGCCCATGCGCCATTACCGCCAAGGAAATCATAGCCTCCGTCAGAGAAGCTGATGTCTGTCACGGCATCCAGTGGTTGGACCAGATCGAGCACATACATGTCATCTGCTGAATCGGGATCCAATGTGATTGTGAAAACCGTATCGGTTGTCCCGGTCTTTACAGCAGTTAGAACAGTGCCATCAGTCGAGATTGAGTAATCCAGCGCTGCAAGTCCCGATGTAAGGCTTTGTGCCACAAGGGTGTCTATGGAGTTCTGAGTAAAGATAACTCGACCACCATCGCCACCATAATTGGCATCAACATCGGCTCCGCCATTCAGGTCATCCATGTAGACGCCGGCTGCGTTCGTCGCCGCCAGATCGTCAGCGGTCACAGCAATTGGGCTGTCATCTTCAAGCGAGACAGTGATCGTGCTCGGCGTGGTAACGGTGCCGTCGCTGACAAATACCGGAGCGATAAAGCTCGTAACATCTTCGCTTGCTGCATCGGCGTGGTCAATCTGTTGCAACTGATTGACGGTCCAATTGCCTACATCGTCAATCGCAACCGTGATCACCGCACCATTGCTGGCCGTAGAACCGGTCAACGTTTGATCACCGTTGCTGAGCAACCAAGTGATCGGTTCACCGCCAGAGCTGAGCCCAGGCCCCGGTTCACCCAGCGTGATGCTGAATGTACTGTCGTCCACATCAGTTATTACCAATGTACCACTGTCGCTCGCAAGATCGGTGGTGTCGGTCGGATTACCAGAAGTGTCAGTGTTGCCGCCAACAAGGCCTTCATCCGACGTTGCAGCAGTCGCCGCCGTCACTACAGGCGCATCATTCGTGCCGAAGATGCTGATTGTCAGCGAGGTTTCGTTGCTTTCAGTCGTTCCGTCGGTTGCATTGTAATTGAACACATCGGCCAGCGGAGCATCGTTTTCATCTAGAGCCTGAACCGCAGCAACAGCCGCATCTTGTCCTTCGCCCAATTCATACAAACGATAGCTGTATTCGCCCGTCTCGGCATCCAACGTCAGGATGCCATACGTGCCCGTGATGGTACCAGCATCAGCCGCCGCGACATCCAAGTCTTCACCATCGACATCGGTATCAGCAACGTCGCCGCGGTTCACATTGTCCGGTGCGCCATTGTGGGCTTCGTCTTCCAGAACATTGCCGGTGATCGGCGACGATCCATCTTCGATGATGAAGTTGGTATCTGCGTTGGCAACCGGCGCATCATTTACACCGTTAATAGTAATTTCCAGCGTAGCAGTAACCGCATCACCATCAGCATCTTCAATCGTATATGTGAAGGTGTCTGTTTCAAACTCGCCATCATCCATGCCTTGCAGGGCTGCGTTGGTTAGCGTGTAAATATAGGTACCGTCTGCGTTGATCGCGAGCGTTCCGTGTTCACCCGTCGTATTACCATCAACCGCACCAATGCCGCCAAAGCCGGTGATTGCGGTGACAATCGGATCGGCGAACCCATCCGCGCCGCTCTCGTCTTCGCCAGCCAGACCTGAGTCTGTGCCGGTACCAAGAACTACGTTGCCATCGGTGCTGGCATCGTCTTCGCTCAGAGAGTCAGTATCATCATTTGCGCGCGGCGTATCATCGTCAATTGTCACGATAACAGAACCTGTCGCATCAATGGTATCGCCATCGGCATCAGTTGCCTGGATCAGGCTGCCAAAATCAATGTCGATATCGACCGCATTCTCGCTGTCATCTGTGTCAGCGTGATCAAGCGGTCCTTCGAGAACAAATTTCCAATNGCCNGTTGCCGGATCGTTCAACGTAAAGGTGAAGATCGAGGTCGCACCGGCTGTTGCAGTGATTGTGTCTCCAACAATGGAATAGGTAACAGTCACGTCGTTCGATGTAAGATTTAGCGCATCCAATGCAGCTGTCGTACTATCATCCAGCGAGAAGGTCAGCGGCGCGTCAGCACCAGCATTGAACAGGCTGGTAACCGAGCCTGTGGCTTCGGTATCTGCGCCAAGCACATCGTTCGAGCCGTTGTCAGCAATGCCGCCAGCCAAGCCATCTTCATCCACCGTTCCGGTAGAGTCGACATCGTTGGCCGTTGGTGTGTCATCGTCAACATTGATCACGATCGAGCTGGTCGCTGTGTCCGTGTCGCCATCGGTGACGGTGTAGCCGAGTGTGAACTCAACATTGTTCTCGTCATTGCCATCAGCATGCAGAATGTTGGCATTCTGCGTGACCGTATAGTCACCGGTTGCCGTATCGAGCGTTACAGTGACGACCGTTACAAAGCCGCTGCCCTGGTCCTGTTGGATCAGAACACCATCACTGCCGTCAGTTACATACTGGAATTCGGCAGAAGGGGCCCCTGTTAGGTTGAAGGCAATCGATCCACCGTCATTACCAAAGTCATGGCTCAGCGTGCCGGTGGTGTTTGTGGCATCAGCATCATCGCCTGTGCCGCCAGCATTGCCGCCCAGCGCATCGTCGTCAATTTGCACGGTGCCATTCGCGCCAGCAGTTGGGACATCATCGGTGAACGTCAGGTTCGATCCAATGTCGAGCGTTTCAGAAGCAGTGTCACCGTCATTGTCGGTAACCGTTCCGGTCAGCTGGATCAGTCCGTCTGAAGCTAGCGTTACGCTGGAGCCATCGCTACCCGTGCTGAGCGCGTGGTCAACAGCGCGGCTCTGGTCAAGCTCTACAGTGCCGCCTGTGGTCACCGAAACGGTGAACACTTCAGCGCCGGTCGCTGCATCAACAGCATCGATGCCTTCACGCCCAACAACTTCGCCACCTTCGAGGAACAAGAAGACCGAATTGCCCGTAGCCGTGTCGACCAAGCCAGAATCGGAGCCATTGGTTGCACCAAGAACAAGCGCCGTGCTGGCCGTGCCATCTTCGCCGCCATCAAAGGTGAAGGCATCTGAGAAGTCTTCGCTATCGTCGGAAGAGAAGTCAGCATCGCTAACTGCCAAGCCATCAGTCACACCCGAAAGTGCAGCAGAAGGCCCATCATCCAGGAACTGCAGCGCAGGACCAATGGCAACGGTTTCGCTGGCGCTATCGCCATCGCCATCCGTTACAGTGACGGTTGCGTTGATCTTGCCTGCAAGGTCCAAAACGTCATTGTGATCAACCACAGGGTCTGAACCATCGACAAGATGCTCCAGAGCAGTTGCTTGCTCAAGAGTGATCGTGCCGTCAGCATTGATTGTGATCGTGAACGCAGTGTTAGCACCGCCATTGTACTGGCCTTCGATCGTCGTCGCGCTGGTTTGCACCAGAGTGATCGAAAGATCGCCAACCGCAGTAGCCAGACCGCTATTCGCATCAGCAATCGAAATTGCATAAGCGGTCGTGCCAGCACCATCGGCGCCAAACGCGCTGGTAAAGCTGATGATTGAGGCTGCACTGGTGTCCGAAGTGGTCAGACCGTCAGTTTCATCAACATCAACACTTGAACCCAACACAGCGTCGTTAATACTTGGACCATCGTCCGCAAACTGGATATTTCCGCCCAGGTCGAGGGAAACAGTCTCGCTATCAACGTCACCATCGCCATCGGTAATGGTTGCTTTACCATCGAGATTAACCAAACCATCGGCCAGCGGAAGCAGCTGATCGTCATACGGAGCAGACGTGTCGCCATTGGCTGGGTGATCAAGCTCTTCATATTGCGTCAGCGTCACTGCACCATTGGCAGCAACCGCAATATCAAAGATTGTGTTCGAGGCATCGACATCGCCGATTAGCGTAGCGGTCGAACCAACGACCTTGCCACCGATTTCAAACAGAGTGATCGGATCGCCATCGCTGGACAGGCCAGAAACACCATTGTTGATAGACAGTGAGAAATCCCACTCAATCGTACCGGGTCCATCTGCACCAAAGTCAGAGCTTGCGATGGTGAATGCACCACCAAAGTTGGCAGTAGAGGTTGCCGTATCTGTATCGGTTGGATCGCCATCGGTTTCGGCATCCTGAGTAACCAATTTGACCGTATTACCGTCAGTTACGCTTGCGTCTATGGTCGGACCATCATCAGCAAACTGAACCAGACCGCCCAGATCAACCATTTCGCTCTCGCTATCGGTATCGCCATCATTATCGGTGATCGAACCAGTTGCGGTTACTCCAACCAGGCCAGAGCCCAGCTCAGCCAATTGAACGTCGTAGTTCGATGTATCGCCTGGAAGGGCGTGATCAATCTCATCATTTTGCGTCAGAGTGACCAAGCCAGAATTGGCATCAACCGCGATTGAGAAGACAACCGAGGCATCACCCGCAGTAGCCGGAGCCACACCAGCGGTCGAACCGACTACTGTGCCGTCAGCCAGCTGATAGAGGAAGATATCAGCGCCATCGCTGTCCAATCCGCTGTCGGCACCCGGAGCTGCCGTCAACGTCATCGCATAGGTCACACCCGAAGTACCGGGGCCATCTGCGCCGAACATTTCGGTGCTGACAGTGAATGCGCCAGTGAAATCGGATGTCGCAGTATCAAAAGCAACACCAACGGTGTCCGCGTCCTGGGTAACCAGTTCGTCAGGAGCCGTGCCGCTGTTATCGACCACGATGGTTGGGATATCATCGGTGATGTTTACGTCGATCGAACCAGTGCCGATTTCATTACCAAGTGAATCCTTCACAATGTAGGTGAAGCTTTCTGCAGCGTTTTTGACATTGCGGCCATTTCCGGCATCATGATCGAATTCAGTATCGAGCGTATAAGTGTACTCACCCGTTGCGCTGTTCAACACCAGTGTACCGTAAGCGCCGTCACCGTCCGAATTTGCACCGGTCAGCGTGTAAACGAACGTTCCGGTCGCACCCACAACCGTGATCTGACCGTCGCTGTCAACTTCGCTCTGGTCGCTCTGATTGTTGGCATCGCCATCAGCCAGCTCGCCAGTTCCGTCGATCAGGCCCTTCTCGTCAACATCAACATCATTGTCCGAAACCTGTCCGGCAACATTTTCGATGTCGATGACCAACTCGGCTTCGCTCTCGTCACCGTCACCATCACGGATGGTGTAGATGAATGTGTCAGCGACGTTAGTATCGGTTGTGTTGGCGTTAGAGGCATAAGTGTAAGTGCCATCCTGGTTGATCGTCAGCGTGCCCAGGGCAGTCGCAACAGTGTAGTTGCCTGCGCCATCAGGTGTCGCATCAACAGTCAGTCCGTCTTGCGTACGAATGCTGACAACAGCGCCATCGGTCGCATAGCCATCCGCACCAGAGATATCGACGCCGTTGCCGTCATCATCCGTGACAACATTGCCGCCAACAGATCCGCCTTCAGTGACGGTGTTGGTGTTGTCAGTTGCATCTGGCGTGTCATCGACGATCTCTACGTCGAGCACGGCGCTGTCGCTTGAACCGTCAACATCGTCAGCGGTAACGTTCAGCATCTCTACCAGAGCCGCATCATCAAGGCCGGTGTGCTCAAGCGTGTTGTCGAGCAGAGTTGCGGTGTAATCAAAGGTCGCGCTGATCACTGTCGTGCCGTCAGCAGCGAACACGGGTGTCCAGCCGGTAACTTCAACCGAGTAGACACCGTCATTGGCCA
>JGI24025J20009_10003688_pt1 | contig 10329 bp, 6 predicted proteins | sample Cruoilmetagenom3_FD_20009 | JGI IMG/M metagenome (IMG submission 20009) | reverse complement strand
CACCTTGAGTCACTTTCAAGCCGATGTCGTCGTTATCCGCCAGCGCATGTCTGACTGTTGCGGCCTGGAGCTAGGGCAAGTTATTCGACAAAACCAACCCTCAACCTACCCCCCTGTTATTTACCTCTGCACCAGGGCCGATGAAAACTTTCACATTGATGCATTAAAAGTCGGTAGCGATGCCTTCCTTAGTCAATCAATGCGACCTGATCTTCTCATTGAGGTCATCATTGCCAAGGCGCAACGGACACATGCTGAACGACAACTCGACCAGCAATTGCAAGACAGCCTGGATCGCAGTGAGCTCTATCACCTCGCTATGGATCAGCACAACATTGTCAGCATTGCCGACCTGGGCGGACGTATCACCGAGGTCAACGATAGGTTCTGTGACATTAGCGGTTATTCACGTGAAGAATTAATAGGGAAAAACCATCGTCTAATTAAATCGGGGCATCACGACAACGCGTTTTATGGGGAAATATGGAAGACCATTCATGGGGGGGAGGTCTGGCACGGTGATATTTGCAACCTCACCAAAGATGGCAATGAGTACTGGGTGAGTTCGACCATAGTGCCCTTCCTCGATCGCAAGGGTGAGCCCTGGCAATACATTTCTGTACGCACCGACATTACCGCTTTACGGGTCAACGAAGATCGCCTGCATCGCGCGCAAAACTTCGCCAATATTGGCTCCTGGGACTGGAATATCGGCACCGGCGACCTGTACTGGTCGGAACGTATTGGCCCCTTGTTCGGTTATCCAGTGGGGACTAGAGAAACCAGCTTTGAAAATTTCCAGGCGGCAATACACTCCGACGACCTGCCACTGGTCATGCATGCCATCGAAGATTGTGTTGAGCACGGCCTGGAATACAATATTCAACACCGAGTAATTTGGCCCGACGGCTCAGTACACTGGGCCAACGAGAGTGGCGATGTTATTCGCAATGCCAGAGGTGATGCCATCCGTATGCTCGGTGTCGTACAGGACATCACTCAGCGTAAGGCCATCGAACTGGGTTTACAGGAAGAACAGCGCCGACTTGAAGAGGCCCAGAAAATGGGTGGTATTGGCGACTGGTGGTTAGACCTGAGTGATAATCAACTCCACTACTCTGGCGAAGCTTTACGCATTATGGGCCAGATAGCTGTTGATTCTCAGCACACGCTCAAGCAAATCCTGGGAAAAGTTGACCACAGAGACCGCAAAGCCATAGCTGAGGATGACCGGAAGGTTCTCCGCCAGGACCATAGCAAGATGGACTTCCGCATTTTTCTCGATAATAACACCGTGCGATGGGTACAAATGGTGCGCGAGGCTATCCGCGATAATGTGGGCACAGTAACCGGCTTTCGTGGCACCTTGCAGGACATTACCGAGCGTAAACAAGCTGAGCAACAGCAACAACACAACAATCGCATCCTCGAAAATATCGCCAAAGATGCACCCCTAACCGACACGCTAGTCCTGCTGGTTAGCCAGGCCGAAACTATGCAAGCTGACCGCTACGGCGCTGTTTTAATCGTCGACCCAGCAACCGGGTTATTATCTTGCGAGTCTTCTCCCAGCCTGCCTAAAAGCTTTAGTGCAGCCATCAATGCACTAAACATCAATGTCCACCAGACAGCCAACCAACAGAGCATTGTCGACGACATTGCCCACCATGCCGATTGGCAGGGTTTGCATGAAACCAGCGCTCAGGCAGGTTTCCATCTCTGCTGCTCAAAGGGCATAGAATCTTCATCGGGGCGCTTACTGGGTATCTTGCTGATGTACAGTAGCAAGCCACACCAAGCTAGCCCTGACTGTTCATTATTAACCAGCGAACTCGCCCGCTTTGCCGCCATTGCCCTCGAACAAAAGCAGGTTTTGTGGTCACTGATTGAGGCCAAAGAAGAGGCCGATAAAGCCAATCAGGCAAAGTCGCAATTTTTATCGCGCATCAGCCACGACCTGCGCACCCCGTTGACCGCTATTATGGGCTTCGGACAATTATTAGGCATGGACAAAAGCTCGCCCTTAAGTCAACGGCAAGAAGACAGTGTCGCTGAAATCAATAAGGCCAGCGAACATCTACTGGATCTTATTAATGACATACTCAACCTCGCGCAGATAGAAAGTGGCCATATTGAGCTACAGCTGGAAGCCGTCAACACCTGCGAGCTAGTTGCCGAGTGTGAAGCGCTTATCGCGCCACTGGCGCAAGAGCGCGACGTCAATTTCACCACGCCCCACANCGAGGCTCACNGGCCACCCGCCCACCCCCTTTTCGTCGAAGCAGACCGCAAACGCCTGAAACAAGTTTTGCTTAACCTGCTCAGTAATGCGGTCAAATATAACTGCCACGGAGGCAGTATTAGCATCAGCTGCGAGCCCGCCGACAAAAACCTGCGTATTCTTGTCACTGACACCGGCGAAGGCTTGACTGAAATCCAGCAAAGCCAGCTATTTTCGGCCTTTGAGCGACTCGGTGCAGAACACACGAGTGTTAAAGGCAGTGGCATTGGGCTGGTCATCGCTAAAGGGCTGGTCGAGAATATGGCGGGCACCATCGGTGTTGAGAGCGAACCCGGCAAAAGCTCTACCTTTTGGATCGAATTGCCAAAGGCGCTATCAAGCCTAGAATAAAAGCCCCAAAGCCATTTCAATCGCCGTGCCTTGATAGCGGAACCAGCTAACAAAATAGGGCTAAACAACATCCGTTATTCTGAAAAACAATTAGAATGCCCTCAAACTTATAAGATCTAAAATAGCGATGGAATCAAACAGCCCAAACCTAATCGACCTAAAATCAATGAACATCCTCATTGTCGATGATGAGGCAGCAAATATCAGGTTGCTAGAGACCTTGCTGGGCGTATCTGAATATAAAAATTTAGTTTCCACGCAAGACCCTCGAGATGCCCTTGAGCTGTGTAAAAACAGAGCGATTGACCTCGTGCTGCTCGATATCAACATGCCCTATATGGATGGCTATGAGGTGATGGAGCAACTTGAAACGCTAGGTGCTGAAAAACCTGTGGTGCTGGTATTGAGTGCACAAACAGACCGCAATTATCGCCATCAAGCCCTCGATAGTCTGGCCCTGGACTATGTTGTCAAACCTTTTGACACCCACGAGCTACTGTCACGCATCCGCAACCTCCTCGAAGTACGCCGGGCGCAAACCTATATGCGCCATCAAAATCAGCTATTGGAGAGCGAAGTACACAAGCGCACTCAGGAACTGGTCGATTCACGTCTAGAAGTGGTACGCTGTCTGGGTCGTGCTGCAGAGTACCGCGACAATGAGACCGGCCTGCATATTATTCGCATGAGCAAGATCGCTGCGCTAATTGCCAAAGCCAGTGGCATGAACAATGCCCAGTGTGAACTTATACTCAACGCTGCGCCCATGCACGATATCGGCAAGATAGGTATTCCCGACCACATTCTGCAAAAGCCCGGTAAGTTGACCGCTGATGAATGGCACATCATGCAAAGTCATTCGCAAATCGGTGCCGACATACTCAAGGGTGACGCATCGGCGCTGTTAGTAACAGCGCGCGAAATTTGTCTCTCTCACCATGAAAAGTGGAATGGCACTGGCTATCCCAATCGGCTGGAGGGTGAAGCTATTCCCTTAATGGCTCGCATCACTGCACTCGCCGATGTATTTGATGCCCTGACCTCGGTGCGCCCCTATAAGAAGGCCTGGGAGCTAGCTGATGCTCTAAGCCTGATTAGCAGTGAAAGTGGCAAACACTTTGACCCCCAGTTAACCGGACACTTTATGTCTGTGGTGCCTGAAATTATCGATATTATGGGCGAACATCCCGAACCCCAGGCTTAACAACCTAGCCAAACAATAAGCCACTACTTGCTCGGCGCCTTCTTCATCAAGGGTGATAAACCATCATTGGCTGGCAACTGACCTTCCTTTGCTCCATCGCCTTTATTTTTACGCTTACCTTTGTTCTTAGTATTGCGGTATCGACTCGCGCTTTTGTCCTGGCCTTTAACTTTTTTCTTCTTGCCCGCCGCCTTGCCATTAGATTTTAGTTTTTTCGGACCAGTAAATTTTGCCTTTAAACTTTTTATGGTGCGTCGCTCAAAGGTGGTTTCGGTATAGCGTTCAATAGCTGCCATTAAATTCCAGTCATTGGCACTGACAAAAGAAATTGCCAGGCCCTGCCGCCCCGCTCTGCCCGTGCGGCCAATGCGGTGAATGTAGTCATCGACACTTCGGGGAAAATCAAAGTTGATCACCGTGTCGATATCTTTAACATCCAAACCTCGCGCCGCGACATCGCTGGCCACTAGCACCTTAATTTTTCCCTCGGCAAACTGGGCAACCATAAAATTGCGCTCTTCCTGGCTCAGCTCCCCGTGCAGTACGCCAGCACGAAATTTATGGTAGCGCAGCAAGGCGCTTAATTGATCGGCAGTAACGCGTTTATTGGTGAAAACAAGTGTTTTTCTAAGGCCTTCTGGCGATTGGCTTTCACCGATAACATCTCTTTTTTCAGGCCTTATATTTTCAGAACCACTGCTTTCAGTATCGACCTGGCGGGGTCTCACTTTCACTTTTGCATTCGCCCAGGGAGATTTACCTGCACTTTCTGTTACTTGTGATTCGTCCGTATCAGTCGCTTCCACTGGCGCGACCGCCTGCTGCGCAGCCGCCTCTTTTCTAACCCGCCCCTTGTCCACGTCGGCATTAGAATTAAGCAAGTGAACTAACAGCTTTTCTTTATGGCTTTTGTCGTCGCTTAATATCACCTGTTGATGAATATGCACATGGCGACTGCGTTCGCTACCCACCGTTATCTGTGTAGCATCACGAAGAACTTCACCGGCGATACGGGTCACGCCGCTGTGGCGCAGGGTGGCCGAGAGTAATAAGGTTTGCCGCTCAGGGGCACAGGCCTCGACAATGGTCAGTACGTCGGAGCGAAAACCCATGTCGAGCATGTGATCGGCTTCGTCAATCACCAGGGTTTGTAAAGCCTGTAAGTCAACGCTACCAATCTTGATCAGCTCCACCAAGCGACCCGGTGTCGCAATAATAAACTCCGGGTTTTTACGCAGAATCGACTTTTGATATTTAAAATCGCTACCGCCAATAATCACCCCCGCTTGTAAACCCGTGTTTTTACCCAGCGGAGCAAAGTGTTTTTCAACCTGCCGAGCTAACTCCCGTGTCGGCACCAAAATCAATACCAATGTACCGGCACTGGCATCTTGTTCTTCAGACAAGATACGCTGAACACTGGGGATTAAATAGGCCAGGGTTTTACCGCTACCAGTTTTGGCACTGACCAGAAGGTCGCGCCCGGATAACGCTTTGGGTATCACCTGTGCTTGAACATCGGTCGGCTCGGCCAGTTTCAGCGCTGCCAAGGCCCCCTGTAAGCCATGATGCAGGTTCAGATCTTTTAACATTTCAAATTACCTTAAAAAAAACGCCTTAAAAAACGCTTTGGAAAACTTTCTAAAAAACTAAGAATCAATTTTTGCTAACAATCCACGCCAAAAATCAGCACCTTTAGCACGCGCTAATTGTTTATTGCGTTCGGGGATTTGATCAACATTGGGGTCACTGGCAATAGCGCGGTCAATACTACTTTCACGCAGAAGATGCAGTAAAGGCAGGGGGGAGCGGTTAGTATAATTAGAGGCATCATCCACAGCCTCGTCGGCGAAAACATAGTCGGGGTGAAAGCTCGCCAACTGATAGATACCTTCGTAACCGGCATTTTCTAGCGCATGTTGAGCACTATCTAGTAGCGCCAGGTAGTCATAAAAGTCACGCCAGCCATCGTCGAGTATCAGTAATGTGGTTTCGATTTTGTCGTGCTCATCGAGAAAGTGCAGTTCATCGAGCAACGCGGCAATGGCAGCTTTACTTTTACGCCCCTCGAAGACGCGATAACGCACACGCCCCGCATCAAATTCACGCTGGGCAAAGGGGCAGAAGTTGTAGCCAATCACTACCTCCTGCAGCCAGCGGCGAACTTTGGCAATGGGCACAGCGTGTTCTAACTTCTGTGCCTCATTGTCCACGTCATTACCCAAGATGATTACCGGCGCGTATTTTAACTGATTACACGCACCGCAACCGGCTTCGCCAACAAAAAGCTCAGCTAAATTACCGCATAAAAACCTTAACAGCCCCGATCAGCAAGCCTCTTTAACAGGCTGCAAATGCAAGCGGCAACAAATTTCAGGCAATAGCCCCCGACCTGCGCAGACTAGCCAACTCATCAGCACTACAGCCAATAGAGCCGAGTAGCTCATCGGTATGCTCACCCAATGCCGGTGACGGCAGACGCACACCTGCTGGCTCGCCATTAAAAACAGCGGGGGGGCGAGCCTGACGCATACGCCCACCACGGGGATGGTCGAACTCGATAATAGAACCTGAATGCACAACACGAGGGTCATCCAGCACTTCGTCAAAGGTGTTAATCGCACCACAGGGCACGCCTTCGGCTTCCATACGTGCGACCAGGTCGGCCGTGCTTATTGAAACGGCTTTTTTCTCAATGACATTGAGCATTAAGCCATAGTTGGTAAAACGTTCCATCAAAGTATTGAAACGAGGGTCTTCCAGTAACTCCGGCATGTCGAGGGCCTTACAGGCGGCCTTGAACTCGACATCGCCAACAATAATTGTAGTGATGTAGCTATCGGCCGTTTTTACCACACGATAGAACTCTGAGATTAAAGGCTTGGGTTGAAAGCCCTCGTCACCGACAAAACTGTGATTCCAGTACACGTCGGCCCACAAAAACGCCAGACTGGCATCGAGCATAGATACATCAATTTTATGCCCACCGACGGTACCGCGCTCACGGGCAAACAGTGCCGATGAAATGGCCTGGGCTGCGGTGTATGCAGCAATTTTGTCACTGGCAATGGTCTTAACGAGTTCCGGCGCATCACCGCCCACGCCCTGGGCATAAGCGAAGCCCGAAGCCCCTTGAATAATGGGGTCATAAACGCGCAAACCCGCAGCCGGGCCGTCCGGGCCAAAACCGGATATCGACAGATAAATAAGGTCGGGGTTGATCTCGTGCAACTCATCAAAACCATAGCCCGAGCGCTCAAGCGCACCGGGACGAGAGTTCTGCACGAAGACATCAGCCGTTTTAATTAAATCGTGGATAAAGGGTCTCACCCCTTCGTCCTTTAAATCCACGGCGATGGATCGCTTATTGCGATTCATATAACCGTTGTAGCCCGTAACGCCACCGCGAACACCACCGACATGGCGCGATGGATCACCCACCTCGATGGTCTCCAGCCGAATCACATCTGCGCCCTGGTCAGCCAACAGACCGGTCGCCAGTGGCCCGGAGGCATTGGTTGTCACTTCAATAATTCGAACGCCTTCTAATGGTTGCATAACAACTCCCCCTAACTATAGATGTAGCAAAATCTGTTATTGTTTCACCAATTCTTGAATAGCAAGAATGGCGAGATAAATTGTTGAGGGGCTTATTCAACCTGCTCGACGAAGAATATGCAATGACTGTCTATAGCTGAAATCCGAAAAGCTATTTACAAGGCGCAATGCTTAGTAGCGCCCACATAGTGTGGGCATATTGAGGTATTGAGCATTACCTACAACATCAGATTCAAAAGGCACACAGCCAGAGAAGAGCGCCCTAGTATTACTGCACAGATATCGAAGCCAACAACACAACACGGATCAAACACGCTATGCAAATATGGGTTGATGCCGACGCCTGCCCTCGGGTGATCAAAGACATTCTCTATCGCGCTGCCAAACGAGCAGAGGTGATGACCCTCTTCGTTGCCAATCAATCTTTAAGCCTGCCAAAATCACCCTGGCTAAAATCCGTACAGGTGCCCGGTGGTTTTGATGTCGCCGACGATTATATTGTTGCCCACCTCAACAGTGGCGACCTGGTAATTACCGCCGATATTCCCCTCGCGGCCGAGGCCATTGAACAAGGCGCGGAGTGCATCAACCCCCGAGGTGAGCACTACACCAAGGCCAATATCAAACAGCGACTGACCATGCGTAATTTGATGGAGGAGTTGCGCTCAAGCGGCGAGGTGCACGGTGGGCCGGCCAGCTTTAATCAGAAAGATCGACAGGCTTTTGCTAATGTCTTGGATAGGCTGCTAGCGAAGGCCGCAAAAGGCCTTTAACTTATTGTTAACTCAAGACAATTCAGCTAGAGNCATAAAAAATAACACATAGACTAAAGCGCTTTACCTGCGTATAATCTCGCGCCCCTGTGGGACAGCGCTTGCGTTTACCCCCCTCTTGCGCCAACCCCCGGGCGCTTCTATCTATTAGGCACTTCCTATTAGGCACCTCCTATGTCAGCATCCGATGCAAAGCCAGACGCCAAATCAACAGCCAAGCAGGACACAAGTTCAGCCAGCGAGGCAAGCAAGCAAGAAGAAGTGACTTTTGCCTCCCTCAACCTGTCCGCACCGGTTTTAAAAGCCGTCAGCGAGCTGGGGTACGAGCAACCTTCGGCCATTCAGGCTCAGGCCATTCCCCTGCTGTTGGGCGGTGGCAATCTACTCGGTACGGCGCAAACCGGTACCGGCAAGACGGCTGCTTTTGCACTACCCTTACTGAGCAAGTTGAAAACTAGCCAGAAAAAACCGCAAGTTCTCGTTCTGGCTCCAACCCGCGAGCTGGCAATACAGGTTGCTGAGGCCTTTCAAACCTACGCCCGCCACATGAAAGGCTTTCACGTCCTGCCGGTTTACGGTGGTCAGGATATCAGCGGCCAACTGCGCACTCTGCGTCGTGGCGTGGACATTGTCGTTGGCACTCCCGGGCGCTTAATTGATCATATCAACCGCCGCAGTCTCGACCTGAGCGAACTCAAAGCTGTGGTGCTCGACGAAGCTGATGAAATGCTGCGCATGGGCTTTATTGACGATATTGAAAAAATTCTCAGCAAAACGCCGGAAAAAGCTCAGCGGGCGCTATTTTCAGCCACCATGCCCGCGCCTATTCGCCGAGTTGCCAATACTTATATAGGCGATGCCGCAGTGGTGCGCATTGCCAATAAAACCAGCACTGTTGAGAAAATCGAGCAGAAATATCTGATCGTCAACAGCCACCAAAAACTCGATGCCCTGACCCGTATTCTCGAAGTAGAGAACTTTGACGGCATCATTATGTTTGTGCGCACCAAATCGTCGACGGTAGATCTGGCTGAAAAACTCCAGGCCAGAGGCTATGCCGCCTCAGCCTTGAACGGAGATCTCAACCAGGCCCTGCGCGAACAAACCATAAACAAATTAAAAAAAGGTGTGCTCGATATTATTGTCGCCACCGATGTTGCCGCTCGCGGCCTTGATGTTGAGCGCATCAGCCATGTCATTAACTACGATATTCCAAACGACAACGAATCCTACGTCCACCGTATTGGTCGCACCGGTCGAGCCGGGCGCGAAGGCAAGGCGATACTTTTTGTCGCCCCCAAAGAACGACGCCTGCTGCGCTCCATTGAAAAAACTACCCGCCAGCCATTAACATCAATGGAAATACCCAGCGGTGAAGAAATTAGCGGGCAGCGCATCGAGCGCTTCCAAAACACGATACTCGAGACCCTTAAAAAACAGGATCTCAGTAGCTTCCGTGAGTTACTGGCCAAAATGTCCCACGACAATGAGCTCGACATTGCCGATATCGCCGCGGCTCTCGCTTGGCAGGCACAGCAAAAAACACCCCTCTACCCCTCGATAAAATCGATTAACACGCCGGCTGAAAAGAAGACCGACAAGCACAAGGGCCGTTTAAAGAATACGGAGAAGAACAAGCGCCCCCAGCGCGATACCTCAAACAGCAGTCATGATGCACCCCATCGCGACAAAGCCCCGCGCAAACCGAACCCTAAAAGCACTGGCGGCGACAAGCCTATATCCAGGCTCCGCCAGCACCCCGATGTTGAGCTAGTGCGCTATCGAATTGAAGTCGGTAGCAGCCACGGCGCATCACCCGGTGATATTGTCGGCGCGATGATTAACGAAGCCGGTATTGAGAGTGAATTCATTGGCCACATCGACATGCAAAACGAGCACAGCACGGTCGATCTGCCCGACGGTATGCCGAAGGAAATCTTTCAGCATCTCAAGCGCGTCCGGGTGCGCCAGCAAGCGATGAAGATTGAACAGGTCAGCGGCCTGGGTGATAAAGGCCGCAGTAAGCCAGAGCTAAAGCGCACCAATAAAAAACGCCCCAAAATAGAGGGTACTGCAAAAAAACGCGGTGACAAGAAGCCATCGCGCCAACCCCGTGCACCCAAGCCGGAAGACTTCACCTAACAGGCCTGCAAGCCGCTAAT
>JGI24025J20009_10003687_pt1 | contig 10329 bp, 8 predicted proteins | sample Cruoilmetagenom3_FD_20009 | JGI IMG/M metagenome (IMG submission 20009) | reverse complement strand
CTGCGTCAGGACAGGTCTATTTCAGGATCTGGTATGAGATGCTGAATCAAGTCCAGCATGACAGAAAAAGGAGGTAATATAGGGTGAGGAAGTGATAGTGAGAGGGAATAAAAGGGAGGGCAGATAAACTTGACATAGTATCCTTATTATCATAAAATCTAACTATCAAAAAAGGAGTTGTTATGATACCATTAAAACTAAAATGTCCGATTTGCAGTAAATCATTAATGGATAAAGACAGGATAATAAACGGGAAACCATCAGTAAAATTAAATATTGACATTCAGGGGAAAGAGGGGCATATATGGATTAGTTCGATTTATGGCGATTATAAATATGAAACCGATACTGAAATACCGGAAGATGCTATTGTCAGATTCCTTTGTCCCATATGTGGGAATGAATTAAAAGTGGAAAACAAATGTGATATATGTAATGCTCCTATGATCCAACTAAGTTTAGAAGGGAGTGAGCATATGTGTTTCTGTTCGAGGAAGGGATGTAAAAATCACTTTCTTGAATTTAAAGATCCGGATATAGCTATAAAGATGCTATATGATGCGTATTCTCTTGATAATACAATAGATATAGATAAAATAAATTTTAAAAACATTGAAAAGATGTTAAAAGAACAAAAGAAAGTAAAAGAAGCTGAAAAGGAAACAATTAAAAATGGGATGTTTCTTTACTGCTATTGTCCACACTGTAAGAATGCATTGATAAAGGACAATATGATAGAGCTAAAAATTTTAAATAAAAATGATGAGAAGGGTATTTTGCAGTTAAATCCATATTTAAATATATTCGATCATAAAACAACAATAACATTGCCGGAGGGAGAATCCGTAAAAGATATAAAATGTCCACATTGTGACAAGTCGATCATTATAGATGAAAATTGTCCTATATGTAATTCGAAAGTCGCTCATATATTAGTTACAACAAGTACAAAATTGGTGGATTTTAAATTTTGTTCAAGAGCGAAGTGCAAGTGGCATGGAATAAGTAAGGAGGATGAGCAAACAATTATGTTGGAAGATAATGACGATTGGTAAATCTATATATAAGAAATTATTTACTAATATACAAAGGGACAGGAAATCTGTCCCTTTATTGTTAAATTTATGTTATGAAGAAATAATTACTTAATAAGGTGATAGGTTGTAATTAAACCTGCAACTACAATACTTACCATACTCATAAGTTTAATAAGTATATTAAGAGAAGGACCTGATGTATCCTTTAAAGGATCTCCCACAGTATCGCCAACAACACTGGCTTTATGAGATTCGCTTCCTTTACCTCCGTAATGATCTGCTTCTATGAATTTTTTCGCATTGTCCCATGCCCCACCTGCATTAGCCATAAAGATAGCAAGAACAAATCCACTTGATAGACTTCCGATTAAGAGTCCCATAACACCGGGAACACCTAATATAAGACCTATAATAATAGGTACGATTACTGCTAAAACAGAAGGCAATATCATTTCGTGTTGTGCCCCTTTTGTAGCAATATCAACACAAGATGCATAATCGGGTTGTGCTTTACCATCCATTATACCTTTGATTTCCCTAAATTGCCTTCTTACTTCGTCAACCATCTTGCCAGCAGCTCTTCCAACAGCACTCATAGTAAGACCTGAAAATAAGAATGGCATTGCTGCTCCGATAAATATACCTACTATTAGTGTTGGATTCATAATAATTACATTAAAATAAATCATAAAATCATGCAATGTCGCATGAGTTGTTGGGACTAAATTAGTGCCAACTTGAATCATTGTTTGTCCTGCTCTAATCATACTGGCTCTTATTGCCTCTATATATGCCGCAAGAAGAGCAAGGGCTGTAAGTGCGGCAGAACCTATTGCAAATCCTTTACCTGTTGCTGCTGTTGTATTACCAAGTGAATCAAGAGCATCTGTTCGTCTTCTGACATCTTCGGGAAGATTTGACATTTCAGCATTCCCTCCTGCATTGTCGGCAATAGGCCCATATGCATCGGTAGATAGTGTTATCCCAAGTGTTGAAAGCATACCTACTGCGGATATAGCAATACCATAAAGACCTATAATGGGGTGTGTAAAACCTTGAGATAACCAGAAGGATAGAAGAATACCTACAGAAACGGTTATTACTGGAATTGCGGTGGATTTCATACCTTCGGCAAGTCCTGATATAATTAAAGTTGCTGCTCCCGATTGACTCTGAATTGAAATATTTTTTGTAGGTTTGTATTCACTTGATGTGAAATATTCGGTACTTTTACCGATAATGATACCAACGATAAGACCTACAACTAAAGATCCCCATATGCCTATATAGCCAGGGAGCAACCATTTAACGATAAAGAAAGAACCTATTACAATTAAAATAGCACTAAAGTTAATACCTCTATTTAAGGCTGCAATTAACATTCCCTGCGAAGCATCTTCCTTTGCTCTAACAAGAAAAATCCCAATAATAGATGTGATTATTCCAAGTCCTGCAAGAAGAAGTGGGAGTATTACAGCTTTTTCAACCAATTGTGGATTGTGTGTTAGTGTAAAAGCCGCTACACCGAGTGCATTAGCAGAAAGAATCGCGTCTGTATAAGATTCGTAAAGATCAGCTCCCATTCCTGCTACATCGCCAACATTATCGCCAACATTATCTGCAATAACAGCAGCATTTCTCGGATCATCTTCCGGTATATTCTCTTCCAATTTCCCAACAAGATCTGCCCCAACATCAGCTGCTTTCGTAAATATACCTCCGCCAACTCGGGCGAAAAGTGCCATTAATGAAGCACCCATTCCAAAGGAAAGCATTGTTGTAGTTGTAACTACAAGATCATAATGTAATGCTTTATGTAAAACAAAATACCATAATGATATATCAAATAATCCAAGCCCTACAACGGTAAGTCCCATAACAGCACCACTTCTAAATGCAATCTGAAGAGCAGAATTTAAGCTACTTCTCGCTGCATTTGCAGTTCTTGCACTTGCGTTTGTAGCAGTTTTCATTCCTATAAATCCAGCCAAACCCGAGAAAAAACCGCCTGTTAAAAATGCAAAAGGTGTCCAAGCAGATTGTACATGTAAGCCGAATGATAAAAATGCAATGAACAATGATGTTATAACAAAAAAGACAGCTACTATTTTATATTGCTGAGTAAGATATACAAAAGCGCCTTTTCTCACTGCTTGAGCAATGAAAATCATCCTCTCCGTACCCTCTGGTTTTTGCATTGTATTTTTATAAAACAAGAAAGCAAATAGTAATGCAACCAGAGCACTTATGGGTGCTAATAAAAACATAAAAAAACCTCCTATAACTATATTATTTATGGCTCATAGTATAATTGTTTAATTCAGTTTGTCAAGAATAAATTCCCACTTTGCTACTAAATAAAATGAACCTGTAATTAAAAATATTTCATTTTCACTACTATTTATAGTACTCAAACTTATTTTTGAAAATATATTGTTAAAACCATTTGCCCTGAATGTTTTAATAATGGAATTGGTATCCAATTCTCTGGGATTATTTAAATTGTCAATATATATGTTCCGAATTTTTAAATTGCGTAGTTCATTAATCATACCTTTATAATCTTTATTTCCCATACATGTAAAAATCAAATTTATTATTTTTCCCTTAAACAATGACTCTACATTTTGTACCAATGTTTCCATCGCATCTTTATTATGAGCCCCATCAAGTATAAATGTGTTATCTTTAGTTTTTCTTATCTCAAATCTTCCTTGAATAAATGCATTTTCAAATATATGATTGTTCTCTACTCGGTGTATTTCATTTCTTGATTCCATTATTTTTAACAACATAAATGCATTTAGCATATTATCCTTTTGATGAAAGCCAAGCATTTTGCTCTTTAGGGAGAAAGATTTATTATTGAATTCGAATGTTACCTTACCTTCTATTATACTATATTCAATATCTTTTATGTGATCCTCAATGATATAAAGTTTTGCACCAAGTTTATATGCAGTATCCTTTATTATGTTCAATACCTCATTTCTCTGAAATCCGGTTATTACAGTACTCCCGGGTTTTATTATACCGGATTTCTCATAAGCTATTTTCTCAATAGTATTGCCAAGTACTTCGGTATGATCAAGTCCTATATGTGTTATAATAGAGTATCTATTAGGCAATACATTGGTAGAGTCAAGTCTGCCTCCAAGTCCGACTTCAATAACATTGAAATCTACATGCTTCTTATAAAAGTATAAAAAAGCAATTGATGTCATTATTTCAAAAAATGTTTTATAAGATCTATCTCTGTTGGTGAATTTGCTTATCAGGTAGGAATATATTGCGGAAAAATCCTTTTTTGGAATAAGTTTATTATTGTAACATATCCTTTCACGAATATCCCTTATATGAGGGGAATAAAACGAACCGACATCGTATCCAGCATTAATAAGAGCGGAAGATATATAATTGACAGTTGAACCTTTCCCTTTTGTCCCTGCAATAAGTATCGATTTTTCATATCTTTCGGGAGAATTTATATAAGAGAGGAAATCGGAAAATTCCTTTATTCTATAATCTTTTTTTTGAGTATACTTTTTCTCGTAATTGATAAATTTATCAAGATCATCAATACACTTGCTATAGTTCATTCGGATTCTTTAATTATAAAAGAATTATTTTCCCATTTGAATACATAATTTTTATCATCATCTATTACGATTACTTTATCGGATTTTACGAATAGTTTGGCTCTTTTTGAAAAGTGTTCTTCGGATGAATAAATCAGATCTATTTTCATTTGGTCAATTTCGAATAATATCAGGAAACCATTGATATCTATATGAACTATATTCTGTTTTTTATTTTTATTCAAATCCAGAACTGTTTTTATATTTACATCAGGTATAGAATCAAGTGTGTCGGGAGCAACCCAACAACTATGATTTGTTGTTTCCGTAATATATGTCGAAAATTTCAGTGCATCTTCTTTTTGATTAAATATACCGATTCTTAGTCTATACCATATATTATCATTTATATTCAGTGTTTTTACATATGTGGGAAAACCTTCCTTTATCAATCTGTTCTTTTGATTATAAGCATGATCTTTGTTCTTAGTCGACATATATTGAACTGTATAAAATGTAATACTTTCTAATTTTATACTCTCAGGTTTTGTTTTCTTGCTTACCTTTTGCGGTTCTATATCGGATAAAAACACATTTATTATAGGTGCGTTTAATGTAATATTATAACTATTATCCTCGGTAATCAATTTTAAATTGTTTTTATGTGACAATAAATACCCATATCTATTGTTTAATGGAACAATATGTTCATATTTTTGTTTTTTTCTTCTTATGACTATAGAGTATGTCACCTGGTCTACCTGATATATTGAGTCCTTATCAAAAGCAAGGAAATTATTTCCGTCAGGAGCAAAAATGATATTATTTATGCTTTTTAATTGTATCGAATTGATATGTTCATCTCTATATGTACCTATGACTATAATACTGTCATTATCGATTGAATATAATTTATTCCCTGCTGGTGAAATAAATATCTGTTTACTTTTTATTGTAGTTGTTTTTTCGATTCCCTTTTTTACATCATAAATCATTAAAATATTATTTTTAATGAAATATATCTTTGAGAGATATGGAGATGTGGCAATATTGGTGCAATTATTGAATTTTTGTGTTGATACACTATCTACATTCAATATATAGTTTTTATTCTTTTTTGTTCTATAAAATACATAATGACCTGATCCGAATGTATATGATGTATCGATTTTTTCACTTATATGTTTGATGTTGAATAAAACATTTGATTTAATCAGGAAAATGTCCGTATCCGACTGATAGACCAATCTATTGTAAGGATTTAAACCATATATATTATAAGCAGTATTTCTTGTATATATATGATTTTCAAAATGCTTACTTCTCGGATTGAAATAATCGATTTTTCGTTTTCTATAAAGAATAATGTTTTTGTAGGGAAAAGGTTGAAAAGCTTTTTCCGCTTTAAATGGTAATTTAATTCGTTTATATACCTTGAAATTTCCCTCATTAATTAAATAAATTCTATTCTTTGTTACAGCTATAATCGACGATGGTTTGTTAATGATGTTAAGCTTATTCTCAGGTTTCTTCCTGGTACAGGATATTAGCGATAATAATATAGCAAATGCGATTATAATATGCTTAATCAATGTTTAATTCCTTATAAGAATTTAAAATTGCATTCACATCTCCAAGTACAATCTCTTTTACTTTATTATAATATATATCAGCTTTATCCCTATCAAAATTTGGCATTCCTTCCCCATCCTTATAAAGTATTATAGGAGCGGGGAATGGATATGCATTAATCCCATTTTCATACTTTTTACATAATGAATCGCTATATATCTCGGATTTCACAAGTTCCGGATTAATACCGAGAATTGCAGCTGTTTCATCGATTCCTGCATGTCCTCCCATTTGCCCGTAATATTCCTTTGTCCAATCGGATGTGAGCAACCACCAGTGAACAACAACTACTCTTGCATCCGTATCTTTAAAACAATTAAGAGCTGCCCTTTTTAATTCATCTATCTGTCCGCCATGACCGTTAATAACAACGATTTTTCTGAATTTATTTCTTGCAAGTTCAGTTAGAATTTCATATATCATATCTTCGTATGTATCTTTTTCCAAACTAATCGAACCCGGATAGGGGAGAAGTGAACTTGTTATTCCGTAATTAACGGGAGGTGCAATAAGAGCATTGATATTATTGGCTAAATATTTTGAAATATCTTGTGGTATCATATTGTCAGTACCAAGAGGAGTTACCCCATGTGCTTCGATTGTTCCTACCGGTAATATTGCCGTATCGATTTCATCGGGAACCAGTTTGCCAAATTCCTGCCAGGTTAGTTCGGATATGTACTTTGTTTTCATATACACCTCAATAATTTTCTCATTTCATAAACAGCATTATAAAGGCCTGTATTAACTGCCCGAGCAATTATACTATGCCCGATATTATATTCTATAATTTCATTGATCTCTCTAATAAATTTTATATTATAATAGTTCAATCCATGACCTGCATGAATCTCAAGGTTACTATTTTTTGCTGTGAATTCAGCTGCTTTTTGTATTCTTTTCAATTGTAATTTAATATCTTCCTTATTTTTAGCATCGGAATATAGGGATGTATTGAACTCTATTGCATCGGCATTTAGAGCGATTGCTTTCTCGATAAGATTGATTTCAGGTTCTATAAAAAGACTGACAAATATATTGTTGGATTTAAGCTTATTTATGGCGCTGGAGATTTCACTTGAAAATCCGATTATATCAAGCCCTCCCTCCGTTGTAATTTCCTCGACCCGTTCGGGAACAAGACAGCAGTGAGCAGGTTTAAGATTGGATACAATATCTACCATTTCAGGAACAGTGGCTAATTCTACATTTACGGGGAGTAGAGTATGAGATATAACATCACTTATATCGGATTCCTGTATGTGTCTCCTATCCTGTCTAATATGCATTGTAATACCGTCAGCTCCAGCTTCTTCAGCAATAAAAGCTGCTTTTAGCGGTGATGGATAGCTTGTTTTTCTTGCTTCCCTTACTGTCGCAATATGATCTATGTTAACACCAAGTCTTACCATAATAACTCCTTTTTTAACATAGGAATATATCACAATTGGGCATTGCAATCAAGCAGAACGATTGATTGGAGGGTGAATATAACAAAGTTACGAGTTGTAAATTACAAGAGCCAATAGCATTGCTACCTGACTTGGACGCCTAAACATTAACCCAATCCTTGATAAATTTCGTATATACCAGTACTTATGTATTTACAGTATGGTTATAAATTCAGAGATATAGGTAAGACTATATTTAACAAATGACTTGACATATCCATTATATTATGCAATAATATAGGTAAATATAGGAGGTTGTTGTGTTTATTAAGATTACACCTCGTAAGAAAAAAAATAAAACATATTATTTTGCTGCTCTCGTTGAATCATTCTGGAATAAAGAAAAAGGATATCCTGACCATAAAGTAATTAAAAACTTTGGAATGGTAAATAAGGAAGAAGGTGAACGATTGAAATTATCTTATTCAAGAAAGATTAAGACATTTCAACTTATAGAAGCAGTATCAGGGAAAAACATAATTAAAGCAGGTAAAGGATATGATATTGGTGATTGTTATTTGCTTTCCAATATATGGGAAGAGTGGCAAATAAGCAAGACAATTGACAAATTAGCATCAAAAAGATTTGATACAAATGTATCTGAAATCATAAAACTATTGGTATTGAACAGATTGTTATTCCCAACATCGGAGAATTTTATTTCTAAATGGTATCAGGATTTATCGGGAATAAAATGGGTTATTCCTCTTTCAATTAGAGAATTACATTACCGAAGATTATACAGATATACAAAAGAATTAAATCGGATATTCCCTGAAATTATGAAGAATTTATTTAAACAATTAAAGAAAAAAATACACAGTAATCAAAATCCCGATCATATTTATTATGATATAACATCAACATATTTTGAAGGTAAGCATATAGCAGTTATTGCTCAATACGGATATTCAAGAGATAAGCGTAGAGATAAGAAGCAGGTAGTATTAGCAATGGTAGTAGATAGATATGGTTTTCCGATATACGCTGAGGTTTTGCCTGGCAATACATTGGATAAAACTACTGTTAAAGATATCAGCAGGAAGTTAAAAACAATGTTTAAATTAACAAATTGTCTTATTGTTGGGGATAGAGGAATGATAAGCAATGATAATTTTAAAGAAATTATAGGGAACAATATGAATTACTTAATGGCATTGGATAGAAGTCATATAAAGTTGGAATTAAAGGATAAAACAGAAGAATTATTAAAATTAAAAGATAATGAGATAAAAATAATAGAAAAGAAGGAAAAAACATTTTTAATTGAATTTAATGAATCTCGGAAAAAGGAAGAAACAAAAACACGAAATAGAATGTTGAAAAAGATGGGAGATAGACTAATATTTTTAAAGGAAAGGTTTAAGAAAGGATATAAGAATTATTCCAAAATAGAAAATATAGAATATTGGCTTGGCAAATTGAATGAAAAATATCCTTGTAAAAGGTTTTATAAACTTGAATATGATGAGAGTAAAAACAAATTAGACTTTAAAATATTAACAGATAAGATTTCAGATGAGGAAAGATATGATGGCTTTTTTGTTTTGCAAAGTTCCGATAGAAATGCAATAAATTCAAAAAGTATTGAAGTTTATAGAAATTTATCAAAGGTTGAAAATGGTTTTAAAAGTTTAAAATCAGATTTAGATGTTCGTCCGATTTATCATCAAAAAGAAGAGATGATAAAAGGACATATTTACACTTGTATTTTAAGTTATTTAATAGAAAATTATATCAGTTATATACTGAAAACGAAAGCCAGGATTAATACAAATGTAAGCACAATATTAAAAGAATTATCACAAATAACACTCATAGAAAAGAAAAAAGACAAGGAAACAATAGGTTTTGAAATTACGGAATGTTCGGAAAATAATAAAAAAGTATTAAATTGTTTCGGCTTAAATATCAAAAAATTGGAAGCTGATGTAGGTAAGACATTTTATAGTGTCTAAACTGATGTTTTATGCCAATATTACTGCATTTAAGAACTTTTTCCTGTTTTTTTGGCGTCCAACTGAGGTTGCTATTGAGGGAAAGCAAACGCCAACGGGAACGGGATGTAGGGGCAGACCACTGTGTCTGCCCTATTAAATTTCGTGAAATCGTATTTATTTCCCCCTCCCTTCAATTCCCTCCCGCCTGTGGATGGAAAGTTAAAATTTATTCCTTTCATTTAATTCGTGATTATTTCCCTTCTTCTCGGCTGATGTCTGTCGTCTGATGTCAGATGTCTATTCCCATTTATTCGTGAATTCACGGCAAATCTCTCACATTCCTTGTTTTAGATTGAATTATTATATAAAAAATGTTAATATTTAAAATGTAATAGAAATCAAAAAGGAGATATTATATGAGAATTTTCTTTTATACGATTTCGATATTATTTTTTATTACATATAATTTATGCGCGTCTATTCTTTATGAAAACAATTTTGATGACAAACCTGATTGGCAATCGCCTAATCACCAAATTGCAGGTCTCGTAACCACACATAATGAAGCCTCTTTAATAGGTTTTACAAGTTATAGGGTTGGTAGAGATGATTTTGGGGAAAGGTTATTTGTTATTGATTCTGTTGTTGCATATGGAGGATTAGGAAAATGCTTAAAGGTTAATTATGAGAC